>OHAY01002068.1_pt1 | contig 16767 bp, 27 predicted proteins | sample 1577191 | NCBI WGS metagenome assembly OHAY01 (sample SAMEA3541504, study PRJEB24748) | human gut metagenome | biome: human gut; feature: human-associated habitat; material: faeces | place: China | collected 2012 | reverse complement strand
ATGGGCGGAGACAGAGACGAAAATCACGCAGACGTGGACGGAAGTCCAGCAGACGGACGATGACCCGATATCCGATTCCGAAGCACTTGAAATAATCACAGGAGGTGCAGACGCATGACGCGAGCAGAAGCAAAAGCTTATCGCGACAAGATAGACGGCGTGTTGAAGAAGGTCACGACAGATGCGGAAGCGCTTGAATATGCAGAGCTCTATCCGCTGTGGAGCGGGTATGTTGATTATGCCGTCGGCAGTATAGTCCGCAGACCGAGCGGGCTGTATAAGTGTTACAACGCTATATCAGCAAATCCGACATGGTTGCCGGAGGACACAGCTGCACACTGGGAGCCTATCACAGTCGGCGAGGACGGCACGATAGATAATCCTATTACAGCGGCGGCTGGCATGAGGTACTTTAAAGACAAGTACTATCTTGACGGCGGCAAAATTTACAGATGCACAAGAGACGACAGCAACGGTCAAGGTACTATCTTGCACTATGTACCGTCGCAGCTCGTCGGAATATATTTTGAGGAGGCGGAGTAAATGAATATCTGCATATCGATAGGTCACGGAAAATCAGCAAAAGGCGGCTATGATAGCGGCGCACTCGGCGGAAACTATCAGGAGTTTAAGATAGCGCGCGAAATCGGCAAGTACATAGGCGAGATTTTCAAAGGCTATAACTGCACCGCTGATGTCATAAACTATGACGCAACGCTTTATCTGACGGACAGAATAGCCCACGTCAACAAGCACGGCTATGACCTTGCAATGGAAATCCACCTCAACGCTTCAGGCGGCACTGGCTCGGAGGTCTACTATAAGCACAAGAGCGCAGCTGGCAAGAAGCTTGCGGCGGCAATCAGCAAGAACATAGCTAACACCTTCGGCATCCGCGACAGGGGCGCAAAGGTCAAAATCAATCCTGCAAACGGCACGGACTATTTTGGATTTGTCCGCTCCTGCAAGTGCGAATCTCTGCTGATTGAGACCGTGTTTATTGACACCGCAAGCGACCGCAAGCACGTTGAGACAGCCGCAGGACAGAGACAGTGCGCGGAGGCTATCGTTAAGGCTGTCGCCGATTTTTACGGCATAAAGAAAAAGTCCGCTCCGGCAGTCAAGCCGAGTGAGGGCAAGCCTGCAACCGTCAGAGCGGGGAATATCGTCAAAATCAAGGGCAGCAAGTACGCCACCGGGCAGAAGATACCGATGTGGGTCAAGCTTAAAAAGCACACGGTCAAATCCGTCAATGGAAACAAGGCACTGCTCAAGGAGATAAACAGCTGGGTCTATACTGCAGACCTTACTGTTTTGCGGTCGGAGATAACTGTCGGCAGCAAGGTTACGATAAAGAGCGGTGCAGTTTACGGCGGGCTTTCAACAACGAGAGGTAAAGCAGTTCCGAAAGAGCAGCTTGCGCCGAAGAAGCACACGGTCAGCAAAATAGAAACTCACAACGGCGTAAAAGAAGCATTGCTTTCTGATATAATGTCGTGGGTTGCTATAAAATATTTAGAAGTGTGAGGTAACACAATGAACAAAATCAAGGACATTTTCGCAAACATCGGCAATGTTAAAGTCGGTACTTGGGTTAGAGGAATCCTGCTTATTATCTCGTTTGTCAACATGGCTCTTTCCGCCGCTGGAAAAGCACCTATTCCCGCCGATTACAACGAGCTTTACACCATAGTGAGCGTTATATTCTCGGTACTCGTGGGAATCTCGGCATACTGGAAGAACAACAGCTTTACCGAGGCGGCGCAGACGGCTGACAAATTCCTTCATGAGCAGGGCGACGCAAAGGAGGACGCGGGAGAATGATTATTGCAATACTGTATAACCTACTTAACCTTGTGGGACTTTACGGCGCAGGAATCGTCGTAGCAATTCTTAAACTTTTGGGAATGATGTAATGGATAAGGCGCATAGCGAGACGGACAAAATGCTTGAACAAATGGAGCGCGAATTGACAACAATCTACAGCAACGCGCACGCCAATGTTCAAAAAGAATGGCTGGAGTATATGGAATCTGCGTCGGACGAACTGGCAGACTTGCAGGAGGCTTATGACAAAGCTAAAAAGGCGGGGGATGTGGAAGCACAGCGCAAGCTCGGCAGAAAACTCCGCGCGATGAAAAAAGAATACACAGTCCAAAATGACCGCTATAAACAAGTAGTTGAAAGAACCGCTTTAGAGATAGCGAATGTCAACGAAATAGCGACGGCATATATCAACGGTCAGCTGCCGCCCGTCTATGCGCTCAATTACAACTACTTCGCAAGCGGCTTTTCAAAGCATGGCATTTCCTTTTCGCTGATTGACGCAAACACGGTCAAATACTTAGCTACTACGGATAAATCACTTTTGCCGCAATATAAGTTAAATGTTGCAAAGGATGTGCGCTGGAACACAAAGCGGTTAAATTCGGAAGTCCTGCAAGGGATTCTGCAAGGCGACAGTATACCGAAGATTGCAAAGCGGCTTGAGCGCGTGGAAAACATGAACAAAAACGCATCAATCAGAACCGCTCGCACTATGGTAACGAGCGCAGAAAACAAAGGCAGAATGGATATGCTTGAAAAAGCAGAATCCGAGGGAATCATATTTAAGAAAAAGTGGATAAGCACACACGACGCAAGGACAAGAGACTGGCACAGAGAGCTTGATGGACAACTGCGTGACAAGGATGAGCCGTTTGAAAACTCGGTCGGGGAAATAATGTACCCCGGCGACCCGTCGGCAGACGGAGCTAATGTTTATAATTGTCGGTGTTCTCTTGGCTATAAGATTCTCGGATTTAAAAAGCGGAAAGGAGTTTAAATAGTGGGCGACGACTTCAAGGACAACTCCAAAGAGTATAAAGAGTTAAGGGACGCAGCAATCAGGCGCGGATTGAGAGCAATCGGAATGGCTGCTGAAACTTACGCAAAAGAAAACTGCCCCGTAGACACCGGCTACGCACGCAACAGTATCACCTACGCCTTGTCGGGAGAATCTGCGAACATATCCGAATATCAAGCGGACAAAGGCAAAGGGGAAAAGCCTCCACGAACAGGTTATTACAAGGGCACGGCGGGAAATCTGTTGAGCAATCTTTTTGGCAAAATGGCGGGCACTGCTAACTATGTGTTAATTGGAAGCAATGTCGAATACTTCCCCTTTATCGAAGAAGGCGCAAGAGGCAGGCAAGCACTTCATGTTTTGCGAAAAGCCGCAACGGAGCACCGCGAGGAATACGAGAATCTGATGAAAGATAACCTCGAAAACGCTTGACAATAATTTTTACTTGTGATAAAATACAAGTGGTGAACAAATGTTTGCCTATAATCGAATGGCGAAGCACTGCCACCAAAGAATAGGAGATTATAAAATGGCACTTACAAGAACGATTCTCGAAGCAATGGGAATTGAAGAGAAAAAGATTGATGAAATTATATCCGCACACGCTGAAACGATGTCCGCGCTAAAGCAACAGCGCGACAGCTACAAAGCGCAGGCTGACGAGCTTGCAGAAGTTCAGCGCAAACTGGATGAAGCAAACGAGACAATCAAGGCAAATGACTCGGATGCATGGAAAGTCAAGTACGACGCAATCAAAGAAGAATACGACAATTACAAATCAGATATATCCGCAAAGGAAACTACACGCGCAAAGCAGGCGGCTTATCGCGAAGTATTAAAGGCGGCAGGAGTTTCCGAGAAGCGGATTGATAGCATTATTAGAGTATCGGATATTGATTCTGTCGAGCTTGACGAGTCGGGCAAGATAAAGGAAGCTGAAAAGCTTACCGAGAGCATCAAAAATGAGTGGGCGGACTTTATCGTTTCCACCAACACACAAGGTGCGAACACCGCTACACCGCCGACAAACTCTAAAAAGTCATTTAGCCGAGAGGACATTGACAAGATGTCTCCCGAAGAGATAAACAAGAACTGGGAGACAATCAAAAATTCACTCAAAGGAGACAGATAACAAATGGCTGTTACAGGTTTTATTCCTAAACTTTGGAGCGCGAGACTTCTTAACGCGCTTGACAAGTCCCATGTTTTCGCTAATGTCGTTAACCGCGACTACGAGGGCGAAATTAAGAAGATGGGCGACACCGTGCATATCAACACTATAGGCGCGGTCACTATCGGCACTTACACTCAGAACACCGATTTTTCGTCGGGTCCTGAAACACTCGCTACTACCGACCAGACGCTCACGATTGACCAGGCAAAGTACTTCAACTTCCAGGTTGACGACATTGACGCGGCACAGGCGGCTGGCGATATAATGGATAAGGCGATGACCCGTGCTGCTTACGGTCTTGCGGACGCTTCCGACAAGTATATCGCGGGTATTCTTGCGGGCGCAGCTGATACGAGCAACACTGTTTCGGCAAGTGCTGTTGCACTTACCTCGTCTAATGTCTATGAGAATGTTGTCAAGATGCGCACTATCCTTGACAAGGCAAATGTTCCGACTGCCGGACGCTGGCTCGTCATTCCCCCTGAGATGTATGCTCTTATTCTTCTTGATGACAGATTCGTCAAGACTGGCGGCGAAATGGCAGAGGGTATCCTGAGAACCGGTCTTGTCGCTCAGGCTGCTGGATTCGACATTTACCTTTCTAACAACTGCGTGAGCGTTAATTCTAATAGCACCGATACTTACACTATTGTCGGCGGTGTTGATTCGGCAGCAACTTACGCTGAGCAGATAGTCTCGACCGAGGCATATCGTCCCGAGAAGAGATTCGCTGATGCGGTCAAGGGTCTCCACGTCTACGGCGCAAAGGTTGTCGACAAGGCACAGCTTGCTTGCCTCAAGGCTACATTCGCATGATTTTAGAGCGCGGAAAAGAAACGGTTGAGATTCTCGACGCTGACCATGCCGCAGGATTTATCGCAAGCGGCTGGAAAATCGTTGAGGAAGTAAAGACCAAAAAAAAGAAGTAAGGAAGGCGGCATATTATGCTGTATGAACTGTGCGCGGAAGTCCGCAATTGGTTTGTGTCTGAAAAGCACAACGGAACTTTTACAGTCAAGGACGGCAATATGCCGCTTGACTTTTTACAGGACGGACAATATTTCCGTATCCTTGGGAGCGTCTACAATGACGGTGTGTATCAGTACCCCGCCGTTTTGACGGACGAGGTATTTGAGGGGCAGATATGGGCAATGCGTGTGCCTCCAGCGTTTATTGCCTTATCAGGGGAAATTGATGAGTATATTGCGAAGAACGCGGAGAGTCCCTATACCTCTGAATCGTTCGGCGATTATTCATATACCAAAGCTACGGGCGAGAGCGGAGCACCGCTTACATGGCGCGATGTTTTCGCCTCGCGGCTTAACGCCTGGAGGAAATTATAATGTCTCTTTTATCAAGCGCAATGCAGAGATGTGTCTTTATGCACGAGCAGACAACGCCTGACCCGCAGGGCGGATTCACAATTACTTGGACGGACGGCGCAGAGTTTGACGCGGCTATCGTGTTTGATTCTTCCATACAGGCAAGAACAGCGGAAAAAATGGGCGTTACCTCCTTATATTCCGTGACCGTTCCAAAGGGTGTGCCTCTGCACTATTATAGCGTGTTTCGCAGACTCTCTGACGGTCTTACGCTTCGCATAACATCACGCGACACGACCGACAAGCAGACTCCCGAAAGCGCGAGCTTTCAGGTCTCGCAACTGACCGCCGAACAGTATGAGGTGACACGATGACCAAAGAAGAAGCACTTTATTCTTTTTACAGCCGGTTCGGCACGGCTTACGAAGAAACGCTTTTGCCCAAAAGCGCAAGTTTGCCGTATTTGACTTATTCCGTTTCGACAGCCTCTTTTGGCGACGGCGATACATCGCTCAGCCTCTCGGTGTGGACGCGCTCGACCTCGTGGGCGTTGGCTAATTCAATCACCAAAAAAATCAACGACGCATTGGGGCTGGGCGGCGTAATTATAGACTGCGATGACGGTGCGGTTTGGCTTAAAAGAGGCACTCCGTTCGCTCAAAATATGGGCGACGATTCAGACGATTTAATTAAACGCAAGGTTATAAATATAACCGCAGAATATATTTAAGAAAGGATGAGAGTATGAAGTATACTAAAATTCCGAGTGATACTTTTCAGAAGCTTCAGCTCAACGCGGCGATTATTGCCAAAAGTTTTACTCCTGCAACTGGCACGCTTGAAGCGGAAGACCAGATAGGCGCGACGACTGGCGGCATTTCTTTTAACGCCGCTCCGACTTATTCGGACTTCGGCGAAGATATTGACAACTGCCCGAAGAACATGAAGGAGCTTAAAAAGCTCGATTCTTGGGAAGTCACGGCAAGCGGTACTTTTGTCACCGTTGACACCGCAACGGCAAAGTCGCTTATCGGTGCGGCTGATATTGGAAGCCCTGACACGACAAAGGTAACACCGCGCAACGATGTGCTTGACGCTGATTTCTCCGACATTTGGATCGTTGGCGATTATTCAGACAAGAACGGCGCAACAAACGGCGGATACATCGCAATCCACCTGATGAACGCTCTTTCGACTGGCGGATTCCAGCTTCAGACTTCCGACAAGGCAAAGGGACAGTTTGCGTTTACCTACACCGCGCACTATTCAATGGCTGCGCAGGACACTGTACCTTTCGAGGTCTATATCAAAGCCGGAACAGCTGAGGCTTAATTAAATCATATGGAGGCACACTATGGTATTTTTATTTGACTGCGACGACGATGAAATCTTACTTCCAAAGGTTTATGACCTTATCGACGACTCAAAGGCGTTCATCGAGCTAATGAGAAAAACAGAGGTCAAAGACGAGGAAGTAGACAGCAAGGCGGCACTCAAAATCGTGCTTGAAAATATGCTTAAAAAGCACCCCGCCGAAACAAGCGCGTTTCTCAAGCGTTTTTGGATTCTCGACAAGGGTGAAAAAGCACCTAACGCGATCAAAACTATTATCACGCTTTTGACAAGCGAAGGTGCAAACGATTTTTTTACATCACTCGTGCCGTTCCTTGCGACATTTTCAAAGAATGTCTCTGCCGAATAAATTTAAGAAGTTTTAGGCTGTTTGGCTGGGGCTATGTGAAGGATTTTTGCATAGCCCTTTATAAAAAAAGAACGGAAGATGAAATATATAGGGTCTATGTAACGGACTGCCTGCAAATGATAAGCGAGAACACCGCAAATCAAGTCGGCGGGAAGTTTATACAAAAACGCTACTATGATATATTAAATCCTCCGCCCGTTGAAACAAGAACAGCCGAAGAAATCACTAAAGAAATCGCAGACAAATGCGGAATAGAGGTGATTGATTGACTTTATTTGAAGTATTTATTAAAATTGGAGCGGACACATCCGAATCTGATAAGGCAATAAAGGATACTGGCGCAAAGACAAAAGACTTAGGCGAAAAGGTCAAAAGCGGTTTAAAAACTGTTGCCAAAGTATCTGCTGCCACAATGGGTGCAATGGCGGCAGGCGTGGCAAAGGTAGTCAAAGACGCAACAGCCGCTTATGCCGACTATGAGCAGCTTGTCGGAGGCGTTGAGACCCTTTTCAAACAGTCGTCTGATACCGTCCTACAATATGCCGATAACGCATATAAAACAGCGGGACTTTCTGCCAATCAGTATATGGATACCGTGACAAGCTTCTCGGCTTCGCTGTTGCAGTCCTTAGGTGGAGATACCGAAAAAGCGGCAAAACAAGCCGACAAAGCTATTACTGATATGGCAGATAATTCCGCGAAGTTCGGCACGGACATTCAGTCGATCCAGTATGCCTATCAAGGTTTTGCAAAGGGCAATATGACCATGCTCGACAATCTCAAGCTCGGCTATGGAGGAACTAAAGAAGAAATGCAACGCCTTCTGTCCGATGCCGAAAAGCTAACGGGCAAGAAGTTTGACATTTCAAGCTATTCAGACATTGTCGAAGCAATACACGCCGTGCAAACTGAAATGGGCATTACTGGCACGACCGCAAAAGAAGCGGCAACGACCATACAAGGCTCAGTCAGTTCTGCAAAATCAGCGTGGCAAAATCTGTTAGTCGGCATTGCAGACGACAATCAGGACTTCGGCAAACTGGTTGATAACTTCGTGGATTCCGTTGCAACAGCGGCAGGCAATATCCTCCCGAGAGTGGAGCAGTCCCTAACTGGCATTGTAAAGCTTGTTGATAAGCTTGCGCCCGTGCTTATTGAAAAGCTTCCAGATGTGATAAACAAGGTTCTTCCTGGACTGCTTGACGCAGCGGCAAACCTTGTGGGCAGTGTTATAGATGCGCTTCCTGCGTTGATAAGCGGACTCCTTCCGACGCTGTTATCTGCGTTGTCCGGCATCGTGTCAAAACTAACGGAGGCGGCAACTCAGGCGGTTCTGGCACTTGCTCAAACCTTGTCAGACCCCGCGAGTCTTAACGCAATGATTGAATCTGCGCTTGACTTAGTTCTTGCGCTTGTGCACGGATTAATGGACGCTATACCGCAGCTAATTGCCGCAGTTCCGCAGCTTGTCGGAGCTATCACGGCAACGATAATCACGGAGCTTCCTAACATCATGGCGGCAGCCGTTGAGATAATGGTTGCGTTGATTCACGGACTAATGGAAGCGTTACCCCAGTTAATGGCGTATGTGCCTAATCTTATTATAGCAATTACAAACGGACTGTTGAACAATCTTGGCACACTGATAAGCGGTGGCGTCCAGCTCCTGCTGGCTGTTGCAAAAGGTATGATTCAGGCAATTCCTGACATGGTTGCAATGATACCGCGAATTATTGCGTCAATCGTCGATACTTTCCGCTCCTACAATTGGAGCAGCATAGGCAAAAACATCGTCGCGGGAATGAAGCAAGGTGTTGCGAATGCCTGGAAAAACTTTAGAGAATGGTTTAAAAACCTCTTCGGAGATCTTACGAACATTGCTAAAAAGATTCTTGGCATTGCCTCACCGTCAAAGGTGTTCAAGAAAATCGGTCAGTTTACTACCGAAGGACTGGCAATAGGTATAGAGCAGGGCGGCAAGGACGCATTTTCCGCAATTAAGGATGTCTCGCAGGGTGTTATTGACAATTACGGCGCGTCCGTTTCGTCGGGATTTGGCGTGTCAGTCGGGGCGTCAAAGGGCGTTTCTCTAACGCTTAATATCGACACATTCAACAATTACACGCAGGAAGATATAAAGAGCCTTGCGGAAAGGCTGTCGGAGATGCTTGCGAATGCAGCAGAGAGAAAGGCGGGTGCTTATGCTTAACGATTATTTTACATGGAACGGCAAAAAGTCCTCTGATTTTGGCATAATCATCAAGCACAAAGAAATATATAAAGCACCCGTCCGCGATGTCGATTTTGTCGAAGTTCCCGGAAGAGACGGAGAAGTGATTTTGGATAACGGACGCTATAGGAATGTTGATGTCACCTATCAAGTCCGCGTCAAAAATGTCAAGTCAAAGCTGTTAGAAATAGCTAACTGGCTTTCCGATGTCGGATATCAAAAATTGATTGACAGTGACGACTCTACGCACTACAGAATGGCGGCAAGAACCGGCTCTGTCGACTGGGACTATCTCGGAAAAGGCGAGTGGGCTGACTTAGAGATAGCGTTCAACTGCAAGCCTTTCAGAGGCCTTGCGACGGGCGACACAAAGACAACCTTGACGGCGGAAGGAAGCATCACAAATCCGACGCAGTACACCGCCCTGCCGTATTTTAAAATTTACGGAAGAGGCAACTTCACGCTCAAAGTAAATAATAAATCTTTTGCTTTCACATCGATATCGAGTTACATCGAGTGCGATAGCAGCTTGCAGGCGGTATTTACTGGCGCGAGCAGCAAGGCAGACCGCGCGAACTTTGACGATTTTCCGACGCTTAAACCGGGCGCGAATTCTATCAGCTGGACCGGAACAGTAACGAAGGTCGAAATCATCCCGCACTGGCGCGAGTTATGATAATCAGCAAGTCTATTTATATATTATCTTAAAGGTGATAAAATGACTCCTATACTCTTAAAAGCGAATGCAAAAACAAAAATAGGCTGGTTGTCGGAATGCACCGCGTGTGAAGTGACGGAGGAGCGCAACGGGGTATATGAGCTTGAGCTTGTATACCCCATCGGCGCAACCCACGCCAACGACATTGTAACGGATTGTTATATTAAGGCAAAGCCGAATCAGACAAGCGCGAATCAGCTATTCCACATTTACAAAGTGTCAAAGCCTATTAACGGCGAGTTCACGGTTTATGCGGAGCACGTCAGCTATATTCTGTCGGGATATCCTGTGCCGACTGTTTCGGCATCGGGCAACGCGCAGGTAGCGATAAACGCTATTTTGACCGCCGCAAAAAATCAGCTCGGAAAAGCGACAGGATTCACAGCGGCGACAACTGATATATCGCTTTCGTCGGCTATCAATCTTTCCAATGTCTCTGCTCGTGCGGCTCTCGGCGGTGTTGAGGGTTCTGTGCTTTACACCTACGGCGGAGAATATGAGTTCGACAATTACACAATCAAGCTCCATAAATCGCGCGGCAAAGACAACGGCGTGAGAATAGCCTACGGCAAAAACATGACGGAGCTAAAATGTGATGTTGATATGTCTGCATCATACACCGGAATATTCGGCTATGTCAAAACAGATGATATCAGCCTTACAAGCTCTTACAATGTCACCAATACAAGCGGTATTTCAACGCGCATCCTTGTCCGCGATTTCTCCTCCGACTTCGGGTCAAACGCGCCGACACAAAGTTCGCTTGACGCGGCTGTACAAAAATATGCAGAGGATAACGATATCAATTCTATCAAAGCTTCTGTTACCGTTTCTTTCGTCAATCTTGCACAGTCTCCCGAATACGCAAATATCGCGCCGCTTGAAACTGTCAATCTCTGCGACACTGTCACAATCTATCACAAAGAACTCGGCGTAAATATCAAGGCAAAAGTTATAAAAACCGTATATGATACAATAGCTGAGAAATACACAAAGATAGAGCTCGGCAGTGCTCGGACGAATATGTCGAGCATTATATCGCAGACGGTCAAAGAGGCTGCGGACGCTAAAAACATTGCTATTTCGAGCAAGTCGGAAATCACAGAGGCATATCAAGAGGCAATAGCGAACGCGACAGCGGCAATCACTGGCAACAGCGGAGGATATATCAGGCTTAATCCGTCCGAAAATCCGCAGGAGCTTTTGATAATGAACACTGCGGACGCAAGCACAGCCACAAAGATATGGCGGTGGAATTTATCGGGTCTTGGATACTCGTCCACAGGCTACAACGGCACATACAAGACGGCAATCACGCAGGACGGTCACATCGTAGCCGACTTTATCGACACAGGCACACTGACAGCTAACATCATCAAAGCCGGAGTAATGCAGTCCGCAAATGGCGAGTTTTCTTTTAACCTTGAATCTGGACACATCGAAGCCTCCGACATCAACATCACCGGCGGCGATATAAACCTTGACGGCGGGCAATTGTCGATTTTAAACAACGACGGCTACAAAGCGGATTTTTCCGGTGGAGTGGTGGAGCTGTATCAAGGCGCAGGAACTGGAAGTGGAACAGGCACAAAATATCTGTCGCTTTTCAACTCGCTTATAGGCGGGAAGTGGTATGCCACACTCGCAAGCCCCTCATACACGCTCGGCGGCGTTCCGTCTGGCGGGTTTAGAATCGGAACGAGTACCGACAATGTCGCGGCGACAAGCTCCTGGAACACCGATTTTGCGCTTATCAGCAAAGATAACGCAAGATTCCGTAAAAAAATTGAGGTCAATGAGCCTTTGAATGTTGCAACAGGAGGCGACGCTATCGGATTTATTTCTCACGCGCCGTTCGGTGCTAAAGACATAAGCGTAGAGCTTGGAGCAAAAAGCAACGCACACGGCATTTTGCAGCTGGGCAACAACACGGACGGCACTACTCCCGCGAGAATGGAATTTTACTCAAGCGGAACAGGCGGCGCAGGAATGGCGTTGGAGCTCATCGGCTCGAGCGTTAGCGGCAGAATCTTTGTTGACACTGGCGGCATTTACGCGCAGTTTGGAGGCGGCACAGCCGTAAAACTTGCATAACGCTTGATTTTTATGTTAAAAGTGATATAATATAAATATAAAATCATCGGAGGCAACAATGGATTATAAAAAAAGGCTGGAAGAGCTGAAAAACACACTGAAATATTTTGAAGCACAGGCGAACGCAACACAGGGTGCAATACAGCTCTTGCAGGAAATCATTGCAGAGGAAGAAACCGATGACGGAAATGGAAATGGAAAATCTGGAAAAAAGGCTTGACGAGCGATATGTCAAGCAATCGACTTGCAATCAGAATCACAGAGAAATAGCGGGTAAACTGGCTAACGATGATAAGCGGATAGAAATAGGGCTTGCAAAGTTAGGCGTTGTCGAGAAGCTGATGTGGACTATTGCAACGGCGACAATCGGAACACTTATCGCAACAGTGTTTGGAATTATTTTCAAATAACAGTAGGTGACGGATATGTTTTTACCTGACGATACGCCGATTATTTTTAAACTTCCTCGCAACAAAGAATATGCGGACATATATTTTATTCACGATTTGCACTACGGCTCGGAGCTGTTTGACGCGAAGAAGTGGAACAACCTAAAAACTCAAATAATCGCAGACCCTAATGCCTATATTTGCTGGATAGGAGACCTAATGGAGGACGCAATTCCGAATAGCAAGTCCGACATATTCACGCAGACTGTAAGCCCTGCGCATCAAAAAGAGTGGGTTACGGAACAGCTGTCCGAACTGAGAGAAAAGACCATAGCCGTTGTCCCCGGCAATCACTGTCACAACCGCGCTACAAAGACCTGCGGACTTTATCCTCTGTATGATTGTTGCTTGATAGCAGGAATCGGGGAAAAATACCGCGACACAATAGCGTTCTTAAACATAGCAATCGGAGAAATTAAGCCGTCAAGCGCAAAGCAGATACACTATTTCGGGCAACTGCAGCATCAGGCAAAAGACATCAAATCAGTTCATTCTGCCGACTATACGGACGGCATAGACTTTTTTGCAAGCGGTCACGACCACGAGGCGAAAGACCGTCCGAGGGCGAAGCTTGTTTTTGACAAGTACAACAACAAAATCACCAAAAAGAATATAGAGTGCATCAACTGCGGATCTTTCTTGTCGTTCGGCGGCTATGGAGCAAAATCGGCGTATCGTCCGCAGTCTGACAAGCTTTATGTACTGCGGATATCAGGCAAGAAGAAATCTATGCAAACGATAGGTTTTTATGTATGATTGACACAATAAAATATCTGTAAAGGCTTGACAAATGACAGGTAATGTTTTATAATATCTAATAGTGATTGGCTCAGTGGTTGGTTTCTGGGACAAGATTAATCCTTTCTTTGTTTTTCACCTCCTTTCAAAAGTAGCAGAGCAGCATCGAGGAATCGGTGCTGTTTTGCTTTATGCTTGACTTTTTTATAATATGTGATACAATATATATGCTTCATGCGTGTCTACAAAGGTGCTCAGCTCCGGCTGGGTGCTTTTGTTTTTTTAAAAAAGTTCAAAAATATTTTTAAAAAACTGTTGATAAACACGGTCAAATAATATATAATATAGTAGCAAGGTCAAGGAAGACCAACAAAATAAAGAAAGAGGTAAAAACAATGTTTATTTGCAAAGACTGTGGAAGCGTTTTTGAGTGCCCCGATTACACGGAAGAGAATGTCGGCGAATGCTGGGGACAGCCTGCATTTCAGGCGATTGACCTCTGCCCGTATTGCCACTGCGATGAGTTTGAAGAGGCGAGAAAGTGCGAAATCTGCGGCGAGTGGAAATCAGAGGACGACATGGAGTGCGATGTCTGCTATGACTGCATGAATGAACACAAGTACGACTTTGACTATTGTGAGAGCTTGTGTGGAGACGAAACGGAAGCGGTGCAGATTAACGCGCTGTATGCGTCGCTTTTAACACCGCGTCAGATTGACATGATACTGCGCCGCGAATTGAAACAGGCTAACGCGATTCAGCCGATGGACTGCACGGAGTTCATTGACTCAGACCGCACATGGTTCGCTGATAAAATGATAGAAAAGGAGGCGAAATAATGGAGCATGAGATGATAGCCGTGCCGATGCCGCGCGAGCTGTATGAGAACATCTGCAAGCTTGCCAAACAGAACGACTTGACAAAAGCTGCGCAGACAAGAATTTTAATCAAGAAAGGACTTGAACACATTGGATAATTACTTCAACGACCTTTATGCGGTCAATGTCAACGGACACACAGAAAAGAAAAACGGTCTCACATATCTCTCGTGGGCGTGGGCATGGGGCGAGATTAAGAAAAGACACCCCGATGCGACCTATACCGTCTATGAGAATGCCGACGGCTGGAACTACCACACCGACGGGCGCACCTGCTGGGTCAAAACCGGAGTAACCGTCAACGGAATCGAGCATATAGAATATCTGCCCGTTATGGACTATAAAAACAAGTCAATCGCGGTCGAAAATGTAACAAGCTTCGATGTCAATAAGGCGATACAACGCAGCCTGACAAAGGCTTGTGCGCGTCACGGTTTAGGCTTGTATATTTACGCGGGAGAAGATTTGCCTGAAGAAGAAGCCGCCGAAAGGCAGGACTGGACCAGGAATGCCAAAAATACCGCCGCAAACAACATTATAAGCGCACTTGCAAAGGCACGCGGGAAAAGTGACGGCGAAATTTTAAACGCGCTTATGCGGCAAATTTCGAAGCCTGAGGGCACAACGATAGAAAGCCTCGAATATGACGACCTTATGGACGCGATAAAAATTTTGAACGATTGGAGGCTGAAAGTGGATGGAAGTAAAAAATCTTGACTGGTTTCAGGACAGCGCGGGCTTCGGTCTGAGAGTGTCCGTGGACTGTCCGAACTACGCGAAAGAGCTTGTCGACGCTTTTAAATCCGATAACAGACCGTATGAGATTGACATAAGACCCGCCGGGACAAAAAGAAGCCTTGACGCTAACGGATATTTTTGGGCTTTATGCGGCAAGCTTGCGGCAAAAACGCGAGTACCGAAAGCAGACATATACAGAAATTATGTCAAGAATATCGGCGGCAATTATGACACGGTATGCGTGCAGGATAAGGCGGTGCTCCGGCTTGTCACGCGGTGGAGCAAGAACGGCTTGGGCTGGATAGCAGAACCGTTTGAAAGCAAAATACCCGGATGCACAAATGTCAATTTGTATTACGGCTCGTCTACATACGACACCGCGCAGATGTCACGCCTGATTGACCTCGTTGTGTTTGACTGCAAAGAGAACGGCATAGAAACAATGACCCCCGAGGAACTGGCAAGGCTGAAGGGCGCGTGGACAAGTGAATAGCATTATACAAACGGAACACAATTGCTTCTTGTGTGGGCGCGCTGATTGCCTGGAAAAGCACCATATTTTTGGCGCGTCCAACCGAAAGAACAGTGAAAAATACGGCTTGACCGTGTATCTGTGCCACTGGTGCCACAACGAGCCGCCGGACGGCGTACACCATAACGCGGACAACCGTCACCGCCTGCAGGAGCTGGCGCAAGAAAAGTTTGAAGAGGTCTATCCTGACCTTGATTTTATAAAAATTTTTGGGAGGAATTACAAATGATTCACGAAGACTGCTTCGCCTACTGGCCGAGCAGGTGCAAGGCATTAAAACGGATGGTATGTGCAGAGCAAGATTATTGCAAGTTTTACAAGACAAAAGAGCAACACAAGACGGATTTATTTAATAGTGAAGCGCGAATCCGAAAGCTTTACGGCGTTTCACCCGAAAAATTTTTAGAAGATAGAGGTATTATTGATGATTAACAATGTAACACTTATCGGCAGACTGACCGCGACGCCTGAACTCAGGCAGACCACTACAGGCAAAACAGTGGTATCATTTTGTATCGCTGTAGAAAGACGATTTGACCGCGCCGTATCGGATTTTATCAACATAGTGGCGTGGAACAAGACCGCCGAGTTCGTCAGCAAATATTTTGCAAAGGGCGATTTAATTGCCTTGACTGGAAGCATACAGACGCGCAAGTATGAGGACAAGGACGGCAACAAGCGCACAGCGTTTGAAGTACTGGCGGATGATGTCAGCTTTTGCGGCAAAAAAGAGAAGTCCTCAGAGCCGGATTTTGAGGAAATAAAAATAAGCGGTGACTTGCCGTTTTAATTTATGCCCGCCTCGCGCGGGCTTTTTTACTTGGCTGTAAACTTTAAAAAATCCAAAAAAGTTTTAAAAAACTGTTGGCAAATGCAGTCGAACAGTATATAATATAGGCACAAGGTCAAGGAAGACCAATAAAATAAACAAAGAGGTAAAAACGATGAAAACGTATAAAGGCTTCGACAAGGATTTAGAGTGCAGAGGTTTCCAGTACGAAGTAGGAAAAGAATACGAAGAGAAAGAGGCAAAAGCTTGCGAAAAAGGATTTCACGCTTGCAAAAATCCTTTAGAAGTATTCAGCTATTATCCGCCGTGCGATGGAAATCGATACTGCGAGGTTGAACAGGACGGAGAGCTTTCTGAACATGACGATGACTCCAAAGTTGCCTCGACTAAAATTAAAATCGGCGTCGAGCTTGGGCTGAAGGGGCTTATACAAGCAGGAGTATCATTTATTCTCGACCGTGTAAACTGGAAAGATGACGCGGCGACTAACACGGGCAACCGTTCAGCGGCGACTAACACGGGCTACCAGTCAGCGGCGACGAACACGGGCGCCTATT
>OHAY01002065.1_pt1 | contig 16779 bp, 19 predicted proteins | sample 1577191 | NCBI WGS metagenome assembly OHAY01 (sample SAMEA3541504, study PRJEB24748) | human gut metagenome | biome: human gut; feature: human-associated habitat; material: faeces | place: China | collected 2012 | reverse complement strand
AACAATACTGCATGGGTTTGAATTCTTGTTTGTAAGACTCGCACCGATTGTTTTTTGGACTTCGGTGGTTGGAATTGTGGTGACATATAAGAAAAGATAAATTTCAGTTAGCAGGTTTGTTCGCCATGCCGACAGACTCACAAGCTGGCACTTGTTCGTTGTTGCGGCGTTCGCCGTATGCATCTGAACTCGAATATGTCTGCCTGTGAGCAAGCTCCCGTCAGCCAATTCGGTTCATCTGCGCATGGCTCATTGCTACGCGCAAAATCCCAATTTGAGGAGGTGAACACTTTGGATATTGAGAAAACCGAATCATATTACAATCAAATAAGAAATGAAGATTTATGTGATTGTGATTATTGTAGAAACAATATTCATGAAGTCAAAGCAGCTTATCCTACCTCTTTTATAGACACTCCATAACCGTGAGTTCCATAACGTAAATTGCAGATTCTGTGGTGCAATTCACAGTGTAAATTGGGCAAATATAAGCGTCCTCTCACAAGTCATCCATAACGTGAATGAAAGAAAAACGGTATAAACAAATATTATTTTCTTTGTGAGCTATGGAGATAGGATTCTAACAATCTTGGGAAGCACTGCTTCTCAAGATTGTTGCTCAGAAGCCTATCGGAATGCCCAGCGAACAGAAACATAATATTTCGTTTATACCGTTTTTCTTTTCATAAACCTATAAAACCACGACTTGCGAGAGGACGCTTATATCTGCCCTTCAAGCCCTAAGAAAGCACCGCAGAATCTGCAACACTACGCAAATTAAACTCCGGTTATGCAGACAGCGCGTTTTTCTTGACCTGAGCCAAAGCCTTTGCAACAGGTGGCAGACTGATCACGATCAAAGTAGCGATCGCTTCCGGTACGATATAAGTTGCATTGTAAGTTAAAGAGTATACAATGGCAGGTGTTCCTTCCGGGGCATATGCACCGAAGAATACGACACCGGAGATCACTGCAAATACATAACGTCCAAACACGGCAACGATATAACCAATCTGCAGTCCGTGTTTTTTGTTTGCAAAAAATCCGGCGAGCCCTAAAGCACCAAATGCCAGAGGGTAGTCTAAAATCATCTGTGGAACGGTATAGAAAATTGGCTCCATAACAAACTGAACAAGACCGTAGGCAACGGCAGTCATAAGACCAACATAAGGACCGTACCAGTAACCGATCAGTGCGATAAACAACATGCTGAATAAAGTAACGGAACCGCCCATTGGCAGATTCGCAAACTTAATCATGGAGCATACTACTGCAAGCGCAATCGCAACGGCAGAGTAGACAAGCTGTTTTGTGGTGAGAATTGTTTTTTTCTCTGCATTTCTGTGGCGGATCACTGCTGCGACAACAACGAGAAGTGCGATAATGACTACTACAACTGCGATTCCAGGTGCAGTAAGACGTACAGAGCCATCATCCCAGGCTCCGATCGTGGTAGTAAAAAATTCTTTCATAAAATAAAATCCTCCTTGCGTTTCAGATCTTTTGCGCCAGGAGGAAAAAACTCTATATTCTATCGTCTGATGAGAAATATCATAAAAGCTTCCTTACGCCGGTATTATCCGGTTCAAGTAATAAGGGTTGATGAAAAATCATCTCTCAGCGTTGGAATGTCTGGCAAATGCAGCATTTTTTGCGCCCCTAGCGTTTTTGATTCTGTTATAAATACTGTTAAGGTCTATGATGCCTTAACGAGTATCAATATAGCAAGATGCAGCGGGAAAGTCAACCTGAAATTTTCATAAAAGCTCTTGAAATCACAAAGATTCCAACAATTTGTGGGCAAAGCAAAAGCCGCAGAACAAAATCTGCGACTTTCTTTTCAGATATAAAGATCGATATTACTTCCAAGATATGGTGTGACGGAATTCTCCATCATCTGAACCATGCCGGCACCTAATGTCTGTGTCATATCTAAAGATTTTCCGAGCATTGCAACTCCGATATCTTCCTGTAATGTAACAGGGCTTGTGGAAGAACCGATGTCATATGCAGAAACCGTACTTAATGCTGCGTCTAAACCTGTAATATCCATAAATTCTACCTCGCTTTCATTTCCATTTTTGCATATAAAATGCAATCATTCATGACTCATTGAAGCACTTTTAATATAGCACAGATCGGTCGTTCTGTATATAGAAAAGAAAAATGTTACTGTTCACGCAGCAGTAAAACACTTGCTGTTTTGCTGCGTAAGAAAGTGATTCAGAAAAATCCTCTTGACAAATAAAACAGAAATGCATATACTTTGCCTATCAAATAGTTTGATAATCAAATAATTAGAAAGTCAAACAAACCAATATGAAAAACAACAGGCGAAAGCCGGGAAAGAATGAGGAAAAGCAAAATGTTAGAAAAGATGAAACCGATTATTGCAGAACAGTTAAATGTAAATGAGGCAGAGATTAAGCCGGAAACAAAATTCAAAGACGATCTGGGCGCAGATTCCTTAGATTTATTTGAAATGGTGATGGCTCTGGAAGAGGAGTTCGGAATCGAGATCCCATCAGAGGATCTTGAAAAGATTGTAACAGTCAACGATATTATCGGTTATCTCAAAGAAAAAGGTGTGGAAGCTTAAGACCATTTACAAATATTCAAAGAGAGGCAGGAAACAATGAAAACGAGAATTACGGATTTGCTTGGTTGTCAGTATCCTGTGATCCAGGGCGGAATGGCATGGGTTGCAGAGTATCATCTTGCAGCAGCAGTTTCAGAGGCAGGAGGAATCGGACTGATCGGTGCAGCCAGTGCTCCACCGGAAGTAGTCAGAGAACAGATCAGAAAAACAAAAGAACTGACGGATAAACCGTTTGGAGTCAACGTGATGCTTTTGAATCCAAATGCTCCGGAAGTCGCAAAAGTGGTCGTGGAAGAGGGCGTAAAAATTGTGACGACAGGAGCCGGAAATCCGGGAAAATTCATGGAGATGTGGAAACAGGCAGGCGTCACCGTAATTCCGGTTGTAGCAAGTGTTGCCATGGCAAAAATGATGGAACGCGCAGGGGCAGATGCCGTGGTCGCAGAGGGGATGGAGTCCGGCGGACACATTGGTTCTCAGACCACGATGACGCTGGTGCCGCAGGTTGTGGATGCAGTGACCATCCCGGTCATTGCCGCCGGAGGCATTGCGGACGGCAGAGGAATGGCGGCAGCCATGATGCTGGGAGCGGAAGGTGTGCAGATGGGAACACGGTTTGTGGTCGCAAAAGAATCGATCGTACACCAGAATTATAAGGAACGCATTATCAAAGCAAAAGACATCGATTCTGAAGTGACAGGTATGAGTACCGGGCATCCGATCCGGGTACTGCGAAACCAGATGACAAGAGATTATCTGAAATTAGAAAAGGAAGGTGCCTCTTTTGAGGAGTTAGAGCAGTTGACACTCGGCTCTCTGCGCAAAGCGGTGATCGAAGGGGATGCAGTTCATGGAAGTCTGATGGCAGGACAGAGCGCCGGACTTGTGAAAAAAGAGCAGACCTGTCAGGAGATCATAGAGGAAGTTGTCACAGATGCCAGAGCGCTGCTTGCAGGAAGAAAATGACCTGACAGGCGCAGATTTGAAGATTTGAGAAAGGTGTGGTTATCAGGATGGGAAAGACAGTATTTATGTTTCCGGGACAGGGATCCCAATATATTGGCATGGGAAAAGAATTTTACGAACAGATCCCTATTTGTAAAGAAGTGTACGATCTTGCTTCAGAGGTGACTGGATTGGATATCCCGGCACTGTGTTTTGAGGAGAACGAAAAAATAAATATCACAGAGTACACGCAGATCTGTATGCTGGCTACGGAAGCTGCAATTTATATGGCATTGGAACAGAACGGTTATCAGCCGGATGTCACAGCCGGATTGAGTCTTGGTGAGTATGGTGCGTTGATCGCATCCGGAGTCATGACTGCTGAGGAAGCATTTGAACTGGTGCGGAAAAGAGGCATTTTTATGCAGGAAGCTGTCCCGGCCGGTGGAGCAATGGCAGCAGTGCTGGGACTGGATGCAGCGGCAATTGAGCAGATCTGCAGAGATACAGCAGAGCAGACAGGGAGCGAGGTTTCCATAGCCAATTACAACTGCCCTAGACAGATCGTTATTTCCGGTCAGGAGGAAGCAGTGCATCTGGCAGGAGAAACATGTAAGGCGTCTGGGGCAAAACGCGTTGTTCCATTGAAAGTCAGCGGCCCGTTTCATTCGAAAATGCTGCAGGGTGCAGGAGAAAAGTTAAAAGAAGAATTAAAAAAAGTAGAGATCAGTGATTCATTTGTTCCTTATATTGCAAATGTAACGGCAGACTATGTCACAAAAAAAGAGGAAGTGAAACCATTGCTTGCCAGTCAGGTATCTTCTTCTGTGCGCTGGCAGCAGACCATAGAACGGCTGCTTGCAGATGGTGCGGATGAATTTGTAGAGATCGGACCGGGAAGAACATTGAGTGGATTTGTGAAAAAAGTGAACCGGGATGTAAAAGTGAGCAGCATTGATAAAATGGAAGATTTTATTCAGTTTATCGGAAGTCATGTGGAGGCGGGAGCATGTTAACAGATTCTTTGAAAAATAAAGTGGCACTTGTCACAGGAGCCGGCCGCGGAATCGGAAAAGAGATTGCAAAGACACTGGCATCATGTGGAGCGTTTGTCATTGTCAATTATAACAGTTCGCCGGATGCAGCAGAACAGACTGTAAAAGAAATCATAAAACAGGGTGGAATGGCAGCGCCTGTACAATGTGATGTTTCTGATTTTGATGCCTGCGGAAAAATGATGGAAATGATCATAAACAACTATGGACACCTCGATATTCTGGTCAATAATGCAGGAATCACAAGAGATGGACTGATCATGAAAATGAGTGAGGAAGATTTTGACAGGGTCCTTGATACGAATCTGAAAGGTGCATTCCATACGATCCGCCATGCTTCACGTTATTTCCTGAAACAGAAATCCGGTAAGATTATTAATATTTCTTCTGTTTCCGGTGTCATGGGGAATGCAGGACAGGCAAATTACAGTGCAAGCAAAGCCGGAGTGATCGGTCTTACCAAAAGTGTGGCAAGGGAGCTTGCGTCGAGAGGGATCACATGCAATGCAGTTGCACCCGGATTTATCGAAACAGAGATGACAGAAGCTATGCCGGAGGCTGCCAGGGAAGCGGTAAAAAAACAGATTCCGCTTCAGCGGACAGGGCAGGTGTCAGATGTGGCCGGTGTGGCTGCATTTTTAGCATCGGATCTGGCAGATTATATCACCGGACAGGTGATCTCCGTGGACGGCGGCATGCACATGTAAAGAATATATATCATGAGGAGAACAATATGGCAAAAAGACGCGTAGTGGTAACGGGAATGGGAGCAGTCACACCGATCGGACTGAGTGTGGATGAATTCTGGCAGAATGTAAAAGCACAGAAAACCGGGTTTTCTGAAATTACAAAATTCGACACCACTAATTATAAATGTAAGCTTGCAGCAGAAGTAAAAGAGTTTGATGCAAAAAATTATATGGATGCAAAAGAAGCAAGGCGCATGGAACTATTCAGCCAGTATGCCGTGGCGGCAGCGAAGGAGGCAATTGAGGATGCCGGGCTTGAAATGGATCAGGAAGATCCGTATATGGCAGGCTGTGCCATTGGAAGCGGCGTGGGAAGCCTTCAGGCGATCGAGCGCGAACATACAAGGCTGATAGAAAAAGGACCGGGGAGAGTGGGACCTTTATTCGTTCCCATGATGATCTCTAATATGGCAGCAGGAAATGTTTCCATTCATTTTGGATTAAAAGGAAAAAGTATCAATGTTGTGACAGCCTGTGCCACAGGAACGAATACGATCGGTGAGGCTTTCCGTGCCATTCAGTATGGTGAGGCAGACATTATGGTTTCCGGGGGAACCGAGGGAAGTATCTGTCCGACCGCAATCGCTGGTTTTACGTCACTCACAGCACTCACAGCAGAAACCGATCCGAAGAGATGTTCCATTCCGTTTGATAAAGAACGCAGCGGCTTTGTCATGGGAGAGGGCGCAGCGGTGGTCGTGTTAGAGGAATTAGAGCATGCAAAACGCCGTGGCGCAAAGATATATGCAGAGGTTGTGGGTTATGGCTGTTCTTCGGATGCGTATCATATCACATCTCCGGCAGAAGATGGCAGCGGCGCAGCAAGAGCTATGTTAAATGCTGTTCAGGATGCAGGAATCGCAGTGGATGAGGTTGGTTACATCAATGCACATGGAACATCCACGCACCATAACGATCTCTTTGAGACGCGCGCAATCAAACTTGCATTTGGTGCGCATGCCGGTGAAATGAAGGTCAATTCCACAAAATCCATGGTCGGACATATGCTGGGAGCTGCCGGAGCGATCGAGTTTATCACTTGTGTGAAAGAGATTGAGGAAGACTACATTCATGCCACAGTTGGCTATAAAGTGCCGGATGAGGAACTGGATCTCGATTATTGCAAAGAACCGGTTTCGATGGAGGTGCAGTATGCACTGAGCAATTCCCTTGGATTTGGCGGCCATAATGCAAGTATTCTATTAAAAAAATATACCATTGTATCGGACAAAGATATCAATGGCTGCAGATAAGGAGGCAGCGATGTCAGTATTAAACATTAGTCAGATCATGGAAATCCTGCCACACAGACAGCCAATGCTGCTCATTGATTCGGTAGAAGAAATTGAGTATGGTGTCCGTGCAGTGGCGAAGAAATGCGTCAGTTTCAATGAACCTTTTTTTGCAGGACATTTTCCGGAAGAACCGGTGATGCCGGGGGTGCTGATCGTGGAGGCACTGGCGCAGACCGGTGCGGTCGCAATCCTTGGAAAAGATGAAAACCGTGGAAAAACAGCTTATTTTGCGTCCATCAATTCTGCAAAATTTAAAAGAAAAGTAGTTCCCGGAGATATTCTCACGCTGGAGACGGAAATTATAAAAGTGAAAGGACCGATCGGGGTGGGAAAAGCGACGGCAAAAGTCGGAGATGAAATTGCATGCATTGCAGAACTCACCTTTGCAGTTGAGTAACAGAATAGAAAGGCATTACATAGAAGCTGTAACAGAAAGGAAATATTATGCCAGCAATTTTGAGAAGAAGAAAGCTGATATCCATAAAACCTGAACGAAAAAATGCAGTAACTTACCACAAAGAGGAAGTGCAGGCGGAAGTTATGACACCACCACCTGCAGCGGATCAGCAGAAAATACCGGGAAGTACAGTGGTCTGCCCCGCATGTAAGAGAGAAGTGAACAAGGCGGAAGTGGAAAAGAATAAGTATGTCTGCTATGAGTGCGGAAGCTATTTCCGCGTGCGGACTAAAAACAGGATCCGCATGGTGGCAGATGCAGGAACCTTTGAACCATGGTTTGAATATCTGGAATCAGAAAATCCACTGGATTTTCCGGAATATACCCAGAAGGTGGAGACGGCCAGGGAAAAGACCGGACTGCATGAGGCAGTGACCATTGGACGATGCAAAATATATGGGGAAGAGACGGTTCTGGGAATCTGTGATGCCAGATTCCTGATGAGCAGCATGGGACATGTGGTCGGAGAAAAAATTGCGCTCGGTGTGGAACGGGCGACAGATTTAAAGCTTCCGGTTATTTTGTTCTGCTGCTCCGGTGGGGCGAGAATGCAGGAAGGTATTATTTCCCTGATGCAGATGGCAAAGACGTCCGCAGCTTTAAAAAGGCATTCTGATGCAGGGCTTTTGTATGTGCCGGTATTGACAGATCCGACGACAGGAGGTGTGACCGCAAGTTTTGCAATGCTTGGAGATATTATCCTGGCAGAGCCGGGCGCATTGATCGGTTTTGCAGGCCCCCGCGTGATCGAGCAGACCATCGGACAAAAACTTCCGGAGGGATTTCAACGTGCGGAATTTCAGTTAGAGCATGGATTTGTGGATGCCATTGTTGAGCGGAAAAATCTGAAAATAACCTTAAACCGTATTTTAAAAATGCATCACATCAGGGAAGGTTTTGCTGATTTTGATCCATTGCGCATGGATGATAACTACGAGCCGACAGAGTTAATGCGGGAGCGCGCGGCAAGGGCAAAAGGACTGACGCCGTGGGAAAAGGTAAAAGCCGCAAGGAAAGTAGACAGACCTTCTGCCACTGATTATATGGAAAATATTTTTGATGAATTTATGGAGTTCCATGGTGACAGATACTTTCGGGATGATCCGGCAATCGTAGGTGGAGTCGCATATCTCGACGGCCAGCCTGTGACCGTGATCGGAATCCAGAAAGGAAAAGATTTTAAGGACTGCATGAAACACAATTATGGAATGCCGTCGCCGGAAGGATACCGGAAAGCGATACGTCTGATGAAACAGGCAGAAAAATTCGGACGCGCGGTGATCACATTTGTAAACACAGCGGGAGCATACTGCGGAATGGAGGCAGAGGAGCGTGGGCAGGGGGAAGCGATCGCCCGGAATCTTTATGAGATGTCTGCATTAAAAGTGCCGGTTCTCTGCATCATGATCGGGGAAGGCGGAAGCGGCGGAGCACTTGCCTTAGCAGTCGGAAATGAAGTATGGATGATGGAAAATGCAACCTATTGTGTGCTTTCGCCGGAAGGATTTGCATCCATTTTGTGGAAAGACGGAAAACGTGCAAAAGAGGCAAGTGAGATTATGAAAATCACGGCATTGGATTTAAAATCGCTGGGTGTCATTGAACAGATCATCCCGGAATATGGTGTGGCAGACGCAAAAGCCTGTGAATCAATCTCGCGCTATCTGAAAGGAAATATAAAAAAGTTTCTTGAGAAACAAAATGGCAAGACAGGAGAACAGTTTGCGTCCGAGCGCTATGCGAGATTCCGGAAATTTTAGCAAAATCACAGAGGCTATGTGCACAGAGAGTACGAATCGTTTTGTGACCGGACAGAGAAGAGAGGAATATTATGAAGGTAAAAATAACAGGAACGGGAAGCTGCCTTCCGAAGCTTCGCGTGACAAATGATGATCTTGGTCAGATCATGGAAACATCGGACGAATGGATCCGGTCGAGAACCGGGATTATTGCCAGACATATTGCGGTAGAGGAGACAACCACCGGTATGTCCACAGAGGCAGCCGGCAAGGCGTTGAAAAATGCAGATATTTCAGCGGAAGATGTGGATATCATCATTGCGGCAACTGTTTCTGCAGATAAACATCTTCCGGGACTTGCCTGCGAGGTGCAGAAAAATATCGGTGCAGAAAATGCAGTTGCGTTCGACATCAATGCAGCGTGTTCCGGTTTTCTTTTTGCACTAGATACTGCGGCACTGTATTTGGAACATGGCGGATATCAGCATGCGCTTGTGATTGGAGCGGAAACGCTGTCAAAAATGATGGACTGGACGGACCGGAGCACCTGCGTGCTTTTTGGGGACGGCGCAGGGGCAGCAGTTCTTTCAGCAAGTAAAGAAGATGGCATTTTATCCATGGTGCAGGGCTCGGATGGTTTCAGAGGCGATGTCTTAAACTGCATGGCGAGAAAAGTGAACAACCCTTATAAAAAAAGTGACACGGCACTTTCCTATGTTTCCATGAATGGGCAGGAGGTGTACAGGTTTGCAGTGAAGACTGTGCCAAAGGCGGTCACAGACGCAGTGGAACAGGCAGGCTTACAACTGGAAGAGGTTGATTTATTCCTGTTGCATCAGGCAAATTACAGGATCATTGAAGCAGTTTCGAAAAGACTTGGTCAGCCTATGGAAAAATTTCCGACCAATCTGGAGGAATGTGGGAATATTTCTGCAGCGAGTGTGCCGATTTTGCTTGATAATGTCAATAATCATGGTATGATGAGGAAAGGAATGAAAATCGTGTTGGCAGGATTTGGAGCAGGCCTCACCTGGGGAGCAACGGTGATAAACTGGTAAAATCAGGCGCTGACCGCAGAAATAGGAGTAGATCGGATGACAACAGATGAAACATTAAACGAATTATTGGTCAGATTGTTTAAAGACATCATGGAGATCGAGGGAAAATGTCTTGTGACAGAAGAATTCAAAGATCTCAGTTACAATGATTTCCACGTGATCGAGGCAATCGGAGTCAATGAACCAAAAACGATGACAACGGTGGCAAAACTGATGGGTGTCACAACCGGAACGTTGACAAAGGCAATGGATGGACTGACCAGAAAAGGGTATGTTATCCGTGAGCGCAGTACGCAGGATAAACGTGTGGTATGGGTTTATCTGACAGACACCGGGAAAGCTGCTTACAAACATCATGAAGAGTTTCATCACGAGATGATCGCACAGATCAAAAGCCAGCTTACCGAGCAGGAGACGCCAATCCTGATTTATGCGCTGGCGAAACTTGCCGATTATTTTCACCTTGTATACAAGGGTGAAAAAGAATAAAGAACAGAGGTCATTGCATCGAAAAACTATTTTTTATGCGATGACCTGTTTTATTATAAGTTGAAATGATAATAATTATAACCTGAAAATATAAAAAGTAAAATTCATTGATTTTTTTTATGCAAAATGAATAATTTGAAGTCGAATCCTGCAAAAAAAAAGACTAATCATTAGAAAACTTCACTAAATTAAAGGAATAAAGAAAAAAATATTGCGTCCGCCGTCATTTTATAATAAAATGTACGTGTTGATGAGAAATCTGCAGCCGGAATCAATGCCGGAGCATTTAAAAAATGCCGGATATCTGATTTCACATGGTTGTAAATATATTTTTAAAGGAGAAAAAAAATGGGATACGTTGATGAAGTACTCGCAAAAGTAAAAGAAAAAAATGCTTCAGAACCTGAATTTTTACAGGCTGTTGAAGAGGTATTAGAGTCTTTAAGACCTGTTATTGATGCAAATGAGGAATTGTACAGAAAAAATGCAATTCTTGAGAGAATCACAGAACCAGACCGTCAGATCATGTTCCGTGTACCTTGGGTAGACGATAACGGACAGGTTCAGGTAAACAGAGGTTATCGTGTACAGTTCAACAATGCCATTGGACCATACAAGGGAGGATTAAGACTTCATCCTTCTGTAAACCTTGGAATTATCAAATTCTTAGGATTTGAACAGATTTTCAAGAATTCCCTTACAACACTTCCAATCGGTGGTGGTAAAGGTGGTTCTGACTTTGATCCAAAGGGTAAATCTGACAGAGAGATCATGGCATTCTGCCAGAGCTTTATGACAGAACTTTCTAAATACATCGGAGCAGATGTGGACGTACCAGCAGGTGATATCGGAACTGGTGCAAGAGAGATCGGATTTATGTTTGGCCAGTTCAAGAGAATCCGTGGTTCTTTCGAAGGTGTTCTTACCGGTAAAGGACTTACATACGGTGGATCTCTTGCCCGTACACAGGCTACAGGATATGGTTTATTATACTTGACTAATGCATTATGGAAAGATCATGGCATGAGCCTTGAAGGCAAGACTGCTGCGGTTTCCGGTTCCGGTAACGTTGCGATCTACGCAATCGAGAAAGCACAGCAGTTAGGTGTAAAAGTTGTAACATGTTCTGATTCTACAGGATGGATTTATGATCCGGAAGGAATCGATGTTGCATTATTAAAAGAAGTAAAAGAAGTAAAACGTGCGCGTTTAACAGAGTACGCTGCTGCAAAACCATCTGCAGAATATCATGCAAAACAGAATGGTGAGCATGGTGTATGGCAGTACAAAGTAGATTTAGCCCTTCCATGTGCAACTCAGAATGAGTTAGACATTGAGGATGCTAAGATGTTAGTTGCAAATGGTGTTACATCTGTAACAGAGGGCGCTAACATGCCTACTACATTAGAGGCAACAAAATACTTACAGGAGAACGGCGTATTATTCGTAGGTGGTAAAGCTGCCAATGCCGGTGGTGTTGCTACATCTGCATTAGAGATGAGCCAGAACTCTGAGAGACTTCACTGGACATTCGAAGAAGTTGATGGAAAACTCAAAGGAATCATGGAGACAATCTACGCTAACATTTCTGATGCCGCTAAGAGATACAATGCAACAGTCGGCGGACAGACAGATTATGTTGCCGGTGCAAATATTGCAGGCTTTGAGAAGGTCGTGGAGGCTATGATTGCCCAGGGCGTGTGCTAATAAATTAGCAACAAATAAATAATTATTCAAAAATTGAGAACCCTACACATTGCAGGAAAACGCAAAAGTGTAGGGTTTTTGTGTTTTGCCAGATGCATGAAAATGCAGTAAAGTAAGCGGTTTATACATGAGAGAAGGAGATAAGTTACAAGTAATATACATATAATATACGCGTAGTATACAAACGGTTTTGCATAATATACAAGGATGATTCGACTAAAATGTATTTTTATAAAATAGGGTAAAAACATAGCACAGGGTAATCAATGAAATTACGATTTATTTTGAACAAGAATTTTGAAATGGAGATTGTCAGTTTATGTAAATTGTGATACATTACCGACATGAGAAGTAATCGTGTACAGAGTGGTAGCCTCCCAGACTAGAGATAGAGGGGAGGTGGTGCTGATGGATATGTATGAAGTTTTAAGCCTGTTATTTTTAGGCGGTTCATTTCTAATCGCACTGCTTGCCTACATAGATAGGAACAACAAGCGAAAATAAATAAGCCACTCCTGTCTTGGCGGACGAGTGGCTTATTAAATAACCATTTACGAGGCTAACCACTTTGTGGGCGGTTGCTTCTCTTTATGTTTATTATAGTATGAGGTGGGTAAATTTTCAAGACATAAATTTGTGGAAGTTGGATTTAGTTTATTTCAGAGTGAGATAGTAGTATACGCGTAATATACAAAAATGTTTGAAATCCCCATGAATACTGAATACCTGTGCTGAGGCTATGCTTGCACAGGGTGTTTGCTAATCGTGAATTTCTAAGATAAAGATTATATTGAGAAGTCCTGGAAATATTGAATTTCCGGGGCTTTTCTTTATGTATTGAAATGACAAAAGAATTGTCAGAATATTCATAAATAGAAGATAATTTACGTTATTTTGAGGTCGTTATATACACGTGGTACACAAGTGATATACAGGTGGTATACACTCGTTTTTACTGATTTTGGATGATTTTTTGAAGCATTTCATCCGGTGTTTTTCAAGATGATTCAAGCTGAATATGAGTGTAATGTTAATAATAAGAAACATCATAAGTGTATCTAGCAATCAGTCTCGATTTATTGTTTTATATCTTGTTCACTTCTGTAAGAAGTTCTTCTAAAGTCTTATGGGTGTACGTTCCCTTGGTGGTGTCGTTTTTCATACTGTGTCCCATAATCAATTTGATACATACGTCATTTGCTCCGGCGCTGTCCATGAGTGAAGCAAAGGTGTGTCTGCCATCGTGGGGCAGGTGTTTCATTTTGAGTTTTCCCATGCATGTATTAAAATTGCCGTTCATGTAGGTTCCGTAGGTGTAATGATTTCTTCATCGGAATACCTATCATGTATCTGCTCCATAGAGTTTGTCCATTCATAAACCAGACCTTCTGTTAAATCCTTGCGTATTTTAAAAGAATTGAAATAGTCATCGATGATTGCATTCAAAAAATCATTGGTGCATTTGCAATATTGCATTAAATCTCCATTTTCATTAGGAATAAATGCTTCCATAGGTATCTTGTAGCCGCTGGCTAGCACTTTGAGAAAGCTCTCTGTTACAGGTTTCTTACCGTTCTCTACGTTGCAGTAATGTGTTCTGGAAATTCCAAAGTCTTTTGCTAATTGGTTCTGTGATAACCCCCTTTCTTTTCGGATTTGAATGATCCGTTCCCGGATTTCATCTTGATTTGTCAGCATTTTTCATGTACTCCTTTCATTTACACATCATATTTGCTCGTACCATATAAGAAACAGGAGCGTTTATATGTACTATATAGTACATCATTAGTATAGACAACAACAGCAACAATGTCAACAAAAATATGGAGGAGAAACAAGTGAAAAAAGATGATGTAAAATCAGGTAAAGCAGTGGGAAGTGGCGGAAGCAATGGGAATTTCCGAATTTACGCTTTGCAGATGGCTCAGGAAGGACTTGAAGGGGAAACAGCTTGAACGGCTGAATTCGGCGATTAAGAAGGTCAGAAGCTGCAAAGAGGAGACACATAGAGAGGAGGAACGCTAATGGAACGAGTTATGACAAAAGAGGCTGCAAAGCTGCTTAACATGGATGTTGTGACCTTACAGTTTTTGATGAGACAGGAGCGGCTGCCGATTGGATATGCCATCAAGAAAGATGGAAAGAGCCGCTATCATTACATCATTTACAGAAGTATGCTGGAGGCGTTTATTCAGAGCGGAGGGAAATGCTAAATGGCAGGAAAACGATATTATTGGTTGAAATTGCAGGTGGGTTTCTTTCAGGAACTGATCATCAAACAGCTGCGAACTTTGCCGGAGGGAGACAGTATCGTCCTGCTTTATCTGAAACTGTTGTTAAAGGCAATTAATACAGAAGGGATTATTTACTATCAACATATTTTGCCGTCCTTAGATGAGGAAATAGCATTGGATACGGGAGAAAAGTCGGCACTTGTGAAACTGACGATTTCTGCTTTGTGCCAATATCATGCGGCTGTGTTCTTGGATGACCAATCATTACAGTTATTGTATTTGGAGGACATGGTTGGCAGTGAGAGCGCTTCAGCAGCCAGAGTCAGAAATCATAGGGCGAATCAAAAGCTCCTAAAGGAAAAAGAGCAGGCAACGTTACAATGTAATGCAACTGTAACGGAAGGTAACACCACAGAAATTTCTGGTAACCCAGAGATAGAGAACAGTGAAAAGGAAGAGAAGAAGCCAAAGAAAGAGGGAGAACCAGAGATAGAGGAAATTCCTTCTTACTTTGCTGATACGGTGCTGAATAGTATGTTTCTTTCTTACCTGGAATATCGAAAAGAAAATGGCAAGGAAGTGAAGGGGAAAGCAATCGGTTATTGCATTGATAAGCTGGAAAGCTTATCAAATTCTCCTGCCGAACAAGTGGCAATTATTAAGCAGACAATTCAGAATGGATGGACGGATTTCTTCCCACTGAAAGGGAAAAAAGAGAAGGTAAGCGGAAGCAATGTAAGCTCATGGTTGGAGCGCGAAATGATACAAAGTACAGGAGGTGTTTTCGGTGACTAAACAGGAATTTGCGACATTAGTTGTAGCCATGCAGGCAATGTATGGAGAAGATTTTATTGGGACAGAACAAGCGTTTGGTGTGTGGTACGCCTTGTTACATGATCTGGACTATCAGATAATATCAAAGGCACTACAACAGTATATGCTGACAAATAAATTCAAGCCGACCGTCGCGGAACTGCGGGAGATTTATGCAGAGCTGGTAAGTCCAACGAATTCTGATTGGAGCGAAGGCTGGGAGCAAGTCAGTAAAGCAATCGGGCATTGCGGAATGTATCAGGAGAAAGCGGCAATGGAAAGCTTTGATGAAATTACCAGAGAAGTCGTAAAGCGCCTAGGTTTTCAGAATATCTGCCTGTCAGAAAATATCGTTGCGGATTGAGCTAGATTTGCAGAAATCTATCAAGCGATCAAAAAGCGGAAAAGAACAGATGTGAATGTAGAAAGTGTATTGCCGAACTTATGGGAAATGGTGCAGAATCGCTTGGCGGAACTGGCACAGAAAGGACAAAAGGCAATAGAGCAGGAAAAGGATAAAACCTAACTTAGCAAGCACTGCCTGTGTTCCCTCACAGGCGATAAAATGAGTGATTTCTCCTACAGAAGAAATGCTCAAATTTATCATTTAGGGAGAATTCCCTAACCCTTAAAATTATTTGAAAGGATGGAACGATATGGCAAAGGATAGGGCAAACAGAACGAGGAAAAATGAACTGAAAATTTATTTGAGCGATAATGAAAATATATCCTGGACAGGAAGGTGGAACTGTCTAAGCAGAAGAGTGCTTCGGATTACATCCGGACACTAATACTCTTTGGATTTGTTTATGATGTAGATTATTCTTATCTAAGGCAATACAATGAAACGCTTGGAAAGATTAGTAGGAATTTGAATCAAATTGCAAAAAGAATTAACAGTACCGGGAATGTTTATGAAGAGGATATGGCAGAAGTGAAAGCGATTATGGACGAGGTGTGGAAGACGCAGAAGGCGATGTTGAAGAAGCAGCCGTTGATACATAATGGTTAAGTAGAGCTTTCAGCACAGAATGTGTGGTATGGGAAGTATCGGTTAAAGCGAAGTAAACGGTTTTAATGGAATTGTGTGTGCGCGTGTGGTAAAATGGTGTTGTTGAAGAAAACGGCATTTATCAAATATAATACCTCTCCCAACCTATGGTTGAGTTTGATAATTCCACTTACAGTTTGTGTACAAAAACTGATAAAAATTGTAAAGTGTAGCGTGAAAGGAGGCATATTGTAATGAATCAAATTGATACAGGAAAGTTTATTGCTGGTTGTAGAAAAGAAAAAGGTTTGACACAAGCGCAATTAGCAGAAAAGTTAAATATTACTGACAGAGCTGTTTCCAAATGGGAGACAGGAAAATGTATGCCCGATTCATCTATCATGTTGGAACTTTGCAATATCTTAGATGTTACGGTCAATGAACTATTAAGTGGGGAGAGGATAGAAATGAATAATTATGAAGAAAAAGTCAGCGAAAATCTCATTGAATTAAAACGAAAAGATGAGAATAATATGAACAAGAATACTATAATATCAATAATATATACAATTACCATGGTTATTGGTATTCTAGTATGTTGTATATGTGATGTTGCTATTTCGGGCACCCTTACATGGTCACTTATTA
>OHAY01002064.1_pt1 | contig 16783 bp, 15 predicted proteins | sample 1577191 | NCBI WGS metagenome assembly OHAY01 (sample SAMEA3541504, study PRJEB24748) | human gut metagenome | biome: human gut; feature: human-associated habitat; material: faeces | place: China | collected 2012 | reverse complement strand
AAACTGTGGCCTGTAAGTCCGCCATTGCCTCCAAACCGATGATTAAATAAAATTTCCATCAGCCCTTCTTTTTCTGCAAGTGCAACCAGGCAGTTCCGCAAATCTCCCGGCGCTATCATATCGAGATCCTCCCGTATCCGCCCAGAAGATCCGCCGTCATCTGCAACCGTAACTACCGCCGCAATATTTCCCGTTTTTTTCTTTAATCCCCGCAGCATAACGGACAATCCCGTTCCGCCGCCTACTACCGCCACAGCCGGACCTTTAGAAAGTTTCATATTGGACAAAATCAAATCACTTAATTCTTCGGAGGCATTCGGCATTAAAGCGGCAATAATTGTTTTGATTAATTTTCTCGTGGCAATTCCCATTAAAACGGCGCCAATACCCATGAATACTACGCCCATCGACGCCAATATCGTATAGTTATAATGCCCCGTCCATTCATACAAAATCCTGAATATTACTTCCTCCATGCTTCCGATCCAGCGATAGTTAAAGAGAAACGTAAGGCCCAGGCAGGCCACAATCATACCTGCACCAAAAGTAAACAACCATCGCTTGATGTTAATTCCCGGAGAAAGCCATCTGAATATCCGCATATTTATTTCCTTTCTGCATTTGCCGCTTCGGGAACACAATCTTCCTGCACATTATTTTTATATAGGTCTCGATGTTCTATAGATACGGGATACCCCTGCTCTTTAAGACGCTGATACAGCGATTCAGCCATGCACACACTGCGATGCATCCCCCCGGTACAGCCTACGCCGATAATAAGCTGGCTTTTTCCTTCCTGTTCGTAGCAAGGGACCAAAAAATCCATTAAGGCAAACCACTTTTCCATATATTGCTGCGTTACATCAAATCGTTTAATATACTCCGATACTTCTGGAACCCGTCCGGTTTTATTCCGATACTCTTTGATATAAAAAGGGTTAGGCAAAAATCGAACATCTTCAATCACATCGGCATCCATAGGAATCCCATATTTGAATCCAAATGAAACAATTGTTACCGCCAGTCCTTCTTTCTGTTCTTCCCGAATAAATTTTTTCTTTAAGAGTTCTTTTAATGCAGCCGGTTTCATATCAGAGGTATCAATAATATAATCCGATACCAGCCGAATGGCTGCCAATCTTCGCCGTTCTTCTGCAATCCCCTGCAAGATACGGTCATGCGGAGCCAGCGGATGACTTCGCCGCGTTTCTTTATACCGGCGCACCAGCGCAGCGTCCGTTGCCTCTAAAAATAAAATTTCGTAAGAAACTTCCTGCTCATCCAATGTTTTCAGCGCTTGGTTCATTGCGCTGAAAAATTCCCCGCCGCGAATATCTACAACTAAAGCAACGCCTTTCATTCGTTCGCTGCCCTGCCGGCATAGTTCCGCAAATTTTGGGATCAATACCGGCGGAATATTATCGACACAAAAGTAGCCCATATCTTCCAGCACTTGAACGGCTTGACTTTTCCCGGCGCCGCTCATCCCGGTTATAATCATAAGACGAAATTTTTCCATTCTATTCTCCCTGCCTGTTTTAATTTGGAATATGGATTTTTATCCCCACATCGGTCCGATTATCTATGGTATCTTTTACGCCTTTCGTATATCGGATCCGTGTCTCACCGGACACTGTAATTGTCGGCGTCTCTTCTTCTTTTTTCCGAAGGCCTCTATATTCCAAATCATCTTCAAACGCTTTTTCCAATCTTTCTATCTGTGCCTTCTGCGCCGCATCTGCTTTTGCTCGATTTCGGATGGCTTCGGCCACCATTTCCGTCATTTCATATCGTGTCAAATCATACGATGCACTGAAGCGGCTCATCGGAGCTCCCGTAAGTCCTGCTTCTGTCAAACTTCGCACCGCCTGATATTCCCAACTATTTTCTTCCATTTTATCAAATTGATTTGGCGCATACGGATTATATGCGCTCACAGTAACACAAGAAGCCAGCATGCACAATGCCAGAACATACCGTTTCATATTCACTCCTCCAAACTCAGACGTATTTTCTCTATTATACCAAGTTACTGCAAGATTTTATACTAAAACCTCCATTCGTTTGATAAACCGCCGTTTGTTTTCCGTGTTTAATACGCAGCATGACGATTACATATCTAAAGTGCGCCTGTTTATTTATCCGCTTTAACCACTTCTATCTTCAAATGCCCCATCTTTACATCTTTATCTTATTTTTCCGCAAATATCCCGCTGTCATTTTTATCATCTTATCTTCAGTTCATGTATTCTCTTTCTTTTCAGCTCCATAAAAAATATCCTCTTTACTATTTGCACAGCAAAGAGGATATTTTATCTATCTATTTATCATTATTTCGTACCAAAAATACGATCGCCTGCATCTCCTAACCCTGGCAAAATATAACCATGGTCATTGAGCTTTTCATCTAAGGCCGCTACATATATCTCTACGTCCGGATGATCGCGGTTGATCACTTCTACACCTTCCGGAGCCGCTACAAGGCACATCAGTTTTATATTCTTTGCGCCCTTTTCCTTGAGCATCGTAATGGCTGCCGAAGCGCTGCCGCCCGTTGCCAGCATAGGATCTGTCACAATGAGTTCTCGATCCTGGATATCACTTGGAAGTTTGCAGTAGTATTCTACCGGTTTAAGCGTTTCCGGATCGCGATACAATCCAATGTGACCGACTTTAGCCGTCGGTATCAGTGTCAGCATTCCCTGCACCATTCCCAGTCCAGCACGCAGAATCGGTACAATCGCTATTTTTTTGCCAGCAATCTGTTTCCCGATCATTTTTGTCAGCGGCGTTTGAATTTCTATATCTTCCAGCGGAAGATCCCGCGTGATTTCATAGCCCATCAACACCGTTATTTCTTCCAAAAGCTCTCTGAAATCTTTGGAGCCGGTTTCTGTACACCGCATAAGCGTCACTTTATGCTGAATCAGAGGGTGAGTCATTACATTTACATTCATTCTATCCACTTCCTTTTTATTCATAAAGGGGATGCTTAGAGCAAAGCTTCTGCACCCGTTCTTTTGCATCTGTCTGTACTGCCTCATCTTCTGGCTGTTTAAGCACGGCAGTAATGATATCCGCGATTTCTTTCATATCTTCTTCGTTAAATCCGCGGGTCGTAAGCGCTGGTGTTCCCAGACGGATTCCGCTGGTAACAAACGGACTATTCTGATCAAACGGTATTGTATTTTTATTTACGGTAATACCAATTTCATCTAAAAGGTGTTCTGCCGTTTTTCCCGTAAGGCCTAAAGACTGTACATCTAAAAGAAATACATGACTATCCGTTCCTCCGGAAATCACACGAATCCCTTTTTCCATAAATGCTGCGGCCAATATTTTTGCATTGCTGATCACTTTCGCCGCATACTCTTTAAATGCCGGTTCAGACGCTTCCTTAAGCGCTACCGCTTTTCCTGCGATAACATGCATGAGCGGCCCGCCCTGGATTCCTGGGAATATGGCTTTATCAATCGCTTTTGCATAGGCTTCTTTACAAAAAATCATACCGCCTCGAGGTCCTCTCAGCGTTTTATGCGTCGTCGTTGTGACAACATCGGCATACTGTACCGGATTGTCATAAAGGCCAGCAGCTACTAAACCGGCAAAATGCGCCATGTCTACCATCATAATAGCCCCTATTTTATCACATATTTCCCGGATTCGTTTAAAATCAATGATACGCCCATATGCACTGGCGCCGGAAACGATCATTTTAGGTTTATGTTTCAGTGCCAACGCTTCCATTTGTTCGTAATCTATGTATTCCGTCGTTTTATCTACACCGTAAGGAATCACCTGAAAATAAGTTCCCGATACATTAACCGGACTGCCGTGCGTCAAATGTCCGCCTTGCGATAAATCCATTCCCATAATACAATCGCCGGGCTGCAAAAGAGCAAAATATACGGCAAAGTTTGCCTGCGACCCAGAATGCGGCTGCACGTTAACATGATCGCCGCCGAAAACCGCTTTTGCTCTATCGATTGCCAGCTGTTCGATTTGATCTACATACTCACAGCCGCCATAATACCGTTTCCCAGGATACCCTTCGGCATATTTATTCGTCAACACCGAACCCTGCGCTTCCATAACTGCAGGAGAGACAAAGTTTTCTGATGCAATCATTTCTAGTTTGTGCTGCTGCCGATACAGTTCTTTCCCTATAATTTCATAAATTGCCGGATCTTCCTTTGCCATATGCTTCATGAAAGTGCCCCCTTATTTATATTGTGCCCGCTCGCCGCCAATCAGCATCGGCCGCGTTTTTGCACCGTTTACCACGGCTTCGCCGACCTTATTATTTACTAACCGAACCGGCACTGCAACCCGTTTCAAATGCATTCCAATCATCGTACAGCCAATGTCCATGCCAGCGTCCGCTTTTATTTCCAATACCACGACTGGATCCTTAAACAGTTCCATTGCAGCAGCGGCTGCAGAACCTCCTGCATTCCACACCGGCCGAACCGTCACTTCTTCATAGCCAAATTGTTTTGCACATTCCCGTTCTATTACCAGCGCGCGGTTTAAATGCTCGCAGCATTGTACTGCCAACCAGGCTCCGTGTGCAGTTACCGCTTCCAGAGCCCCGGCTATGACTGCTTTTCCGATATCTATGGAACCGCCTTTTCCAATCCGCTGACCGCGAATTTCACTGCTGCTGCATCCTAATACAAATACGGCATTTTCTTGAATGCCGCTTTCATGACATACCTCTTCCACTGCATTTTTTACTTGCTCTGTAATGCTGCGTATTGCCTGTTCCATTCAGCTCACCTCAGTGCTTCTATCTTTTCAACTCTTCTTGCATGGCGTCCGCCTTCAAATTCATGATTCAGCCAAGTCTCTACAATCTTACAGGCAAGGCCGGGACCGATAACCCGTTCTCCCATCGTCAGAATATTGGCATCATTATGCTTCCTGGAATATTCTGCAGAAAATGTATCGTGACATAAAGCAGCCCGGATTCCTTTTATCTTATTTGCCGCAATACCAATACCAATACCGGTGCCGCAAATCAATATCCCCCGCGTGCCGTCTTCTGCTAAAACAGCTTCTGCCACCGTTTTCGCTATATCCGGATAATCACAGGAATCCAGCGTATAGGTACCATAATCTTTATAGTCCACGCCGGCTTCCTTCAAGTATTCTATGACGGCTTGTTTTAAATGGAATCCGCCGTGATCACTTCCAATGGCAACTCTCATCTCTTTCACCTCCGTACTTCACACTATCCTAAATAATTCTCTTTTCATACCAAAAATCCTTCTTTATACATAAAGGATATGATGACCGGAGGCCTTTCCCATTCGATTCATGATTGCCGCTCCCAATCCATGTTCCTCCGTGCCTTCTGCCAGGATTCGATCGACTCCGGCGGTATCAAAATACAACAGACCTTTATAGAGATGTTCTGCTAAATCTTTCTGTTCTGACCGACTGCCCCATATATATACCGGTCCTTCCGGCAAACCTGCTTTTAGCTCTTCACTAACCAAAAATCCTACAGAAAGTCCTTCTTTTTTATAGGCATCGTACAGTCTCTGCAATTCTCTGCGGACAGCCTGCTCTTGCCCTACTACTACGGTCATCGGGGCTGCAGGCGCATAATGCCGATATTTCATGCCCGGCGCTTTAGGCACGCCCTCTCCAGTAATCAAATGCGCATCATAAGAAACCTCTTTGGCAACAGCTTCCAGCATTTCTTTCGTTATTCCTCCGGGACGCAAAATCGTAATTTTACCGTCAGCCGCTTCTACAACTGTTGATTCCAAACCAATGGCAGAATTGCCACCGTCTAAAATAAGATCTACTTTCCCCATCATATCATGGGCTGCATCCTCCGCCGTCGTCGGGCTGGGGCGCCCGGAAATATTCGCGCTTGGCGCCGCAACAGGAACGCCTGCCGCTTTTAAAAACGCATGCGCAATAGGATCGCTCGGACAGCGAACCGCTACAGTATCCAGTCCGCCGGTCGCCCGATCCGGCACTAATGCGCTGCGCGGAAAAATAATCGTCAGCGGTCCCGGCCAAAATGTATCCATCAGTTTTTCCGCAGTGGAGTTCACTTCTTTTACAATATCTTTTACCCCATTTTTATCCGCTACATGCAGGATCACCGGATTATCGCTGGGGCGGCCTTTAGCGCGGTAAATAGCAGAAATTGCGTCTGCCGCCAGCCCGTTCGCTCCTAATCCGTATACCGTTTCCGTCGGAAACACTACCAGTCCGCCGCTTCGTACAATTGCACCCGCTTCCGCTAATGCAGCTTGCTCTTTTTCCGGATCCTGGATTTTGATTATTTTTGTATCCATACAGCTCACATCGATTCTCTTTGTAATATAACGACACGGTCAAGGTGTCCATAATCTTTTCGAACTTCTTTTATTTTATAACGCCCGCTGTCTTCAGCCAGAGCACAGACCGCTTCAGCCTGCCCCATACCGATTTCCAGAAACATATACCCGTCTGGAGCAAGATATTGCCAGCCTTCTGCGATAAGCCGGCGATAGAAGGCTAATCCATCCGCGCCGCCGTCTAAAGCCAATTTGGGATCCTGCTCTACTTCCGGTTCCAGCTGCTGCATATCCTTTGCAGTTAAATACGGCGGATTGGATACCAAAATATCAAATCCATCACCCTCCACCGCTTGAAAAAGGTCGCTCTGCAGAAAATCAGCCCGCTCGGCTACAGCCAAAGATTCAGCGTTTTCTCTTGCAATTTCCAATGCTTTTTCAGAAATATCTGCGCCAATCCCTTTCCATGTTTTCTGGTAGTGGAGTAAGCTGATCAAAATGGCTCCGCTTCCCGTTCCAATATCTAATACAGCCGCATCAGGCTTTTCCTTACCATACTCTAAGGCGGCTTCAACCAATACTTCCGTATCCGGCCGCGGAACCAATACATCAGCAGTTACGTGAAACGTTAATCCCATGAACTCTTTCATTCCTAATAAATGTGCTACAGACAGCCGCTCGCCCCGCTTGCGCACCAACTCTCTATATTGCGCTAATTCAGCTTCTACTACCGGCTGATCATAATAAGCATACAAATAAATCCGCTCTTTTTTCAGCACATGTGCCAGCAGTATTTCTGCATCCATGCGCGGCGTATCGATCCCTTTTCTGCTAAAATACTGCTCTGTCCATTTGAGCAAGGCTCCAATCGTCCATATTTCCTTCATTATTGCTGTTCTTCTTTCATTTTTTCAGCTTGATCCGCTGCGGCTAACGCCTGAATGAACTCGTCTATTTCCCCGTTTAAAACCGTTTCCAGCTTATACAGAGTCAAGTTGATCCGATGATCTGTCACTCGCCCCTGCGGGAAATTATAGGTTCGTATTCGTTCGCTTCGATCGCCAGTTCCTACCTGACTTTTTCTGTCCGCCGCAATTTCTGCGTGCGCTTCCTGCTGCGCTAGATCCAACAGGCGGGCTTTTAATACTTTCAGCGCTTTTTCCTTATTTTTTAACTGCGACTTTTCATCCTGGCACTGCACGACGACTCCTGTCGGCAAATGCGTGATCCGAATAGCGGTTTCTGTTCTGTTTACATACTGTCCTCCGGCACCGCTGGCACAATACCGATCGATCCGCAGGTCATTTTCATTGATATCCACCTCTACGTCCTCTGCTTCCGGCAATACCGCTACCGTACACGTCGAGGTATGTATCCGTCCGCTGGCTTCTGTCGCCGGCACCCGCTGCACGCGATGTACGCCGGATTCATATTTTAACTTCGAATAAGCTCCCATTCCATCTACAGAAAACACCACTTCTTTAAATCCGCCAAGATCAGGGGCATTGGCATCAATAATCCCTACTTTCCAGCCCTGCTTTTCCGCATAACGGCTGTACATCCGGAACAAATCTCCGGCAAACAGCGCCGCTTCATCTCCGCCAGCGCCGCCGCGTATTTCAACGATAACGTTTTTTTCGTCATTGGGATCTTTCGGCAAAAGCAAAATATGGAGTCTTTCTTCCAGTTCGTCTTTCTCCTTCTGCAAACTATTCCATTCTTCCTGTGCCATTGCATGCAGTTCCGGATCGCTGCTCTTATCCTCTAAAATCATTTTAGCTTCTTCTAAACCAGCAAGCACCTTTTTATACGCCCGAAACGTTTCTACAGTTTCCATCATCTGTGCATGCTGTTTCGTCAACTTCTGCCATTCCTGCTGACGAGCAATGATTTCCGGGTCACTGATCCGCTGTTCCAAATCTAAAAATTTATCCTCAATAACCTGCAACTTCTCGATTAACACCGTATACCCTCCATTTATTTTAACTATTCATAGGCATGTGCCTCATCCGGCCGTACCGCTTCTAAAGCTTTTATCGCCACTTCTATCTGGCTGTCGTCCGGCTGCCGCGTTGTCAGCAATTGGAGCCATAACCCGGGCTGAATCACAAATTGGATCACCGCATTGCGGCTCCGTCCTGCCAAGCGGATGACTTCATAACTGATGCCCGCCACAACAGGCATCAGCAAGACTCTGGACACCACGCGCTCCCACAAAGAAGGCCAGCCTAAAAAAGTAAATACGATCATACTGACGATCATAACAATAAGCAAAAAATTTGTACCGCACCGCGGATGAAGACGGCCATGTTTTTTTACATTTTCTACCGTCAGCTCTTCATTGGCTTCATAAGTAAAAATCGTCATATGTTCTGCGCCGTGATACTGAAATACTCGCTGGATATCCTCTGTCCTAGATATACCATATATATATGCAATAAAAATCAGCAGCCGAATCACGCCTTCTACCGCGTTTAGCCAAACAGAACCGACGCCCTCTCCTACTAAAAATTTAGCTCCATATGTCGGAAGCGCTAAAAAAAGCGCGATTCCAATCACTACGGATACCGCCATCGTCAGCCCAATTTCTTTATCGGATAAGTTTTCCTCTTCTTCTCCGGCAGTCTGCGCTGAAAATGCCAGACTCTTCATCCCATATACCAGTGATTCATATAACGAAACCACTCCGCGGATAAACGGCTTTTTTAAAATTGGATATCGCTCTGTAATAGAATGTACCGGCTCTTTTTTTACGGCAATCTCTCCCGATGGCTGCCGGACTGCTGTCGCTATATATTCAGGGCCGCGCATCATAACACCTTCAATGACTGCCTGGCCTCCTACATAAATTTTTCGTTTTTCTTCCATGCCACTCTCCATTATAAACAAATAGAGCAGAGCATCTCTGCTCTGCTGCCAAATGTGCAATGACTAAAATCAGTCTTTTTTACCATAACGTCTATTAAATTGTTCAATACGGCCGCGAGCCTGAGCGGTACGCTGCTGACCCGTAAAGAAAGGATGGCATTTAGAGCATACGTCAACACGCAATTCAGATTTTACAGAACCTGTTTCAAACGTATTGCCACAAGCGCAGGTAACTGTTGCTTTTCCATAATTTGGATGGATTCCTTCTTTCATTATCTACACCTCTTTTCTCTTACACATGCTTATGCTGTAATAGTATAGCACACTGTCTTACGTTTGACAATAGATATATATTCCCTTTCTTCCGGCTACTGATATAAACTTTTCTCACACAACCTAAATTTTTTATAAAAAAAATAAACTGTTATCGGAGTTTTTATAAAAAATAATATAAGATTCTGAAAATTCTCTCCTGAAAGTCTAAAAATCAAGATATATTTTGTGTTGATTTCTCCAAATATAGCGATTTTTACTAATTACCTGTGCAAATAAACAAATGTGTTATTATTTTTCATTCATTATAAGTGCCATAATAATTACAAAGTATTATTCGGTATACTTGCATTATTATACCAAAAAATGAGGTGTTGGATATGTGGTACACAAAAAGCAGTAAGCAAACGTTGGAAGAGCTGCAGGTCAGCGAAGCTGCCGGCCTTTCCAAAGACGAAGCCGCTGCCCGTCTATCTCAATACGGCCCAAACAAATTGGTCGGAAAAAAGAAGAAATCTTTATTTCGGCTCTTTCTAGAACAGCTGCAGGACGTATTGATCTATGTTCTCTTGGCGGCGACAGCTATTACAATTGTAATCGGTGAATATACCGATGCCGTTATTATTCTGACTGTCGTTCTTCTCAATGCCGTCATCGGCGTCGTGCAGGAATACAAAGCAGGAAAAGCTGTAGAAGCCCTGCAAAAGATGGCTTCTCCCAAAGCTATCGTCAAACGTTCCGGCGAACTCATCGAAGTATTATCTGAAGAAGTCGTTCCCGGGGACATCGTCGTACTTGATGCCGGCCGATATATTCCGGCCGATCTTCGATTGATTGAAAGCGCGAACTTGCAAATTGAAGAATCTGCATTGACCGGCGAATCGGTTCCTACAACCAAAGATGCTCAATTTATATGTCCAGATGAGAATACTCCCATCGGCGATAAATCCAACATGGCATTTATGTCTACCTTAGTCACTTACGGCCGAGGCGAAGGCGTCGTCGTCGCTACGGCAATGAACACAGAAATCGGGAAAATCGCGAAAATTTTGGATGAGGAACATAATGAGCTTACCCCTCTTCAAATACGCATGAATGAGTTAGGCGCATTTCTTGGCAAATTATGTATCGGCATCTGCCTTTTGATGCTGGCAATTGCAATTTTCCAGGGCCGCCCGCTTTTTGAAATGCTGTTCACGTCTATTAGTTTAGCAGTCGCAGCCATTCCGGAAGGCCTTGCTGCCATCGTCGCTATCGTACTGGCCCTGGGCGTTACTCGCATGTCAAAAATACACGCAATCGTAAAACGATTGCCGGCTGTAGAAACGTTAGGTTCCGTCAGCATCATTTGTTCCGATAAAACCGGAACGCTGACCCAAAATAAAATGACGGTTGTCAAAACATATACGCTGTTTAATATAAAAGCGATTGGCGATACAAACGAAAACCTGACTCCGGCAGATGAAGCGCTGATCAAAACCATGGTGCTTTGCTCTGATGCCACCAGCGAAAATGGAGAAAGTACTGGCGATCCAACGGAAATTGCCCTCATCGTTCTTGGCAACAAAGCCGGCATGACCAAAAATAACTTAAATGAAAAATATCCGCGAATTGATGAAAAGCCTTTTGATTCTGACAGAAAGCTCATGTCTACGTTGAATAAAGAAGGCGATCATTACCGCGTACATACCAAAGGCGCGATCGACAATCTTCTTAAAATCTCGACGCACGCCCTCCAAGATGGCCAGGTCGTTCCTCTTACGCAAGAACTCGTTGATAAGTATTTACAAATTGCAAATCTCATGTCTGATGATGCACTCCGCGTTCTTGCCGCTGCATATAAAGATGTTTCCTCCCCTATTTCTGCGGAGGAAATGGAATGCGATTTAATTTTCATCGGCTTCGTAGGCATGATCGATCCGCCGCGCCCGGAAGTAAAAGCCTCCATTCAAGAAGCGATCTCCGCTGGTATCACGCCGATTATGATCACCGGGGACCACAAAAATACAGCGGTTGCGATCGCAAAAGATTTAGGCATTGCCACTTCTATCGAACAGAGTCTGACCGGCAGTGAAATCGACGCCTTATCTGATGAAGAGTTTGCCAATGCAATTCGGCATTACCGTGTTTTCGCCCGTGTATCGCCAGAACACAAAGTAAAAATAGTTCGTGCATTTAAAGCTCACGGCAATATTGTATCGATGACCGGCGACGGTGTAAACGACGCTCCTTCCTTAAAATATGCGGATATTGGCGTTGCTATGGGCATTACCGGCACCGATGTCGCCAAAGGCGCCAGCGATATGATTTTAACAGATGACAATTTCACTACGATCGTACATGCAATCCAGGAAGGCCGGAATATTTACAGCAATATCCGTAAAGCGGTTATCTTCTTGTTATCCTGTAATTTAGGTGAAGTGCTCTGTATCTTTATTTCCATTTTATTTGCCTTGCCGGTTCCGCTTTCTGCTACGCAGCTCTTATGGATTAATTTGGTCACAGACGCCCTCCCGGCAATTTCTCTCGGCGTAGAACCGGGAGATCCCGATGCAATGAAACGGCCGCCTCGTCCGGCGCAAGAAGGATTCTTTGCTCACGGCGCAGGTATGCGCGCTGTCATTGGCGGCGGACTGATCGGCGGTTTGACTTTAGTAGCGTTCTATCACGGTCTGTCAGAGTATGGGTACAGCTTCTTCTCTCCGGATATTCCGGAAGATGTCATTCATTATGCCCGCACCATGGCGTTTGTAGTCCTTGGGTGCAGCCAGTTATTCTATTCTCTCTCTCTCCGGCATGAACGAAAATCTATTTTCCAGATTGGAATTTTCTCTAATCCTTATCTGATCGGCTCAGTCATCTTTGGTCTATTCCTTCAGTTAGTCGTTATTGAAGTACCAGCTTTTGCCGCAGCTTTCAAAACGTACAACCTGAGTATCCCTGATTGGGAAATGGTCTTCCTCTTCTCGTTAACGCCGCTTGTTGTCAATGAGATTATCAAACTGATTGCTCGGATAACGGGAAAAGATATCTAACATAGACATATCAGCCATGCAAAAAAGGGCAGGAGTTTTTTCACACTCCTGCCCTTTTCCTTGTTTTCTTTTTCTTCTGCCCATATAATGGAAGATATGTATAGAAAGAAGGTATCCCTATGATAGACTATTTAATTCGACGATATATTCCTAATGCCCAAGACATACAAAATGAAGAAGTCCGAAAATCCTACACCATTTTATCCGGTGTGCTCGGCATCTTCTGCAATATCTTTCTCTTTATCATAAAGTTTGTAATTGGGTATTTTTCCAACAGTATTTCCATTATATCTGATGCCGTCAATAATTTAACTGACCTCGGTACAGATGTCATCTCGCTGATCAGCGCAAAATTAAGTACGCAGCCGCCGGATAAATCCCATCCGTTTGGTCATGGCCGTTTTGAATATATAGGGGCTCTGCTCATTTCATTTATCATTGTCGGCGCCGGAATGGAGCTGCTGAAAGCCTCTGTCCAAAAACTCATTGATCCTGAACCGATTATTTTCGATCCTCTCTCCATTATTATCCTAACACTTCTGATCAGTATAAAATTTTGGATGTATTCTTATAACAACTATATCGGCGCCAAAATAAATTCTGAAATCATCCGTGCCTCTGCTGTCGATTCTATCAGCGATGTACGAGGAACTGCCGGCGTTATTGCCGCTACAGTTATTGAACATTATTTCAATATTCCGTTAGATGGCATTGTAGGATTTATTATTTCCTTAATGATCCTTTACTCCGCATATACGATTGCCCGAGATACGATAAGCCTGCTTCTTGGCAAAGCGCCTTCTCCGGAACTGGTGCGCTCTATCATCACCATGGTACGCAAAACACCGTTTGTTTCCGGAACACATGATTTAGAAATTCATGATTACGGACCGGGACGTATCTTCGCTACAATCCATGCAGAAGTATCTGACCAGGCCAATATCGTAGACTGCCATGCCGCACTGGATAATCTAGAAGAAGAAATTATGAAGCGGCTTCATATTAAAATGGTCATTCATATGGATCCTATCTGCACAGATACACATAAAATAGCTAAAATGAATGAATTTTTACAGCATATTGTAGATCATCATTATCCTGGCGGTGAGGTGTACCGCATGCGTATGACACAAGGGATCGGCCGTACCAATATCATTTGCAATCTCCGCATCCCCTCTCCCTATATGGTTATTGATGAAAAAGCGGCGCAAGCCATTCGCTCGATTCTCAGCGATGAAATCCAACGCCACGATCCCACTTGCTATCTTGTTGTTAATACCATAAAACACAAAGAACCTCCGCGCGAATAGCAAACGCCCCTTTTCCCTATATACAAGGAAAAGGGGCGTTCTTTTTTATAGAATATAATGACTTAAATCCACATTCTCTACGACAGCACCCAGCTGTACATTCACAAACTCCGCATCAATTCGGATATTTTTTTCTTCAATATCCGGTGCTTCATAAGCAATTTCCTGCAAAATTTTTTCCACCATTGTGTGCAGGCGGCGAGCTCCAATATTTTCCGTCTCCATATTTACTTGATATGCATAGGAAGCAATCTGTTCAATCCCATCTGGCGTAAATTCCACGTTAACGCCTTCCGCCCAAAGCAAGGCTTGGTATTGTTTTATCAGCGAATGTTCCGGCTCAGTCAAAATACGCTTAAAGTCTTCTTTACTCAAAGGCTGCAACTCTACACGAATCGGAAAACGTCCCTGCAATTCTGGTATCAAGTCCGAAGGCTTGGCTACATGAAATGCCCCCGCAGCAATGAATAACATGTGGTTTGTTTTTACCGTACCGTATTTCGTATTTACCGCCGCGCCTTCTACAATCGGCAAAATATCGCGCTGTACGCCTTCTCTGGATACATCGGGACCATGCCCCTGCCCTCTGGCGGCAATTTTATCAAATTCATCTATAAAGATAATACCTCTTTGCTCACTCAATTCGATCGCTTTATCCACCACCCGATCCATATCCATAAGCTTTTGTATTTCTTCTTGCACAAACAGTTTTTTTACTTTTTCAATGGATAAGCGTTTTTTCTTTTTCTTAGTCGGAGCAAATTGCTGAAATAATTCCTGCAAATCATGAGCCATATCATCTTTTGATCCGCCCATCATCACAAGACCCGGCTGACCGCGCCGCTGTTCTTCCACTTCTACTTCAATTTCCCGGCTGTCCATTTCTCCGTTGGAAATCTTTGCGAAAAGGGCTTGCCTTTTTTCTGTGTCTTCTGCCACTTCTTCTTTTACCGGTTCTTCGGCCCCGCCGAACAACAATGCCATCGGGTCTTTCGGAGCTTCTTTTACCGAACTCTTCGGCCAGATCACGTTGCAGATGCGCCGGTTAGCTGCGTCTACAGCCTTTGCTTCCAACGCTTTGCTTTCTTCATCTTTTACAAGACGAATCGCATTTTCCACTAAATCCCGCACCATTTGTTCAACATCACGGCCCACATAGCCAACCTCAGTATACTTTGTCGCTTCCACCTTTACAAACGGCGCTTTGGCCAGCTTTGCCAGCCGGCGGGCTATTTCCGTTTTTCCGACTCCCGTAGGCCCGATCAGCAAAATATTTTTCGGAATGATTTCTTCCTGCAAAGTTTCGTCAAGCTGCATGCTTCTCCACCGATTCCGCAGCGCTATGGCAACCGCTTTCTTAGCTTCCTGCTGTCCTACGATATTAGCGTCTAATTCTGCCACAATTTGTTTCGGCGTCAATTCACTCATAGTTCTTCCAGCTCCTCTACGATCACGTTATGATTGGTATATACACAAATATCGGCTGCAATATGCAGTGATTTTTCCGCAATTTCTCTAGCAGACAATTCGGTATTCCCGCTCAATGCCCGCGCCGCTGCCAGAGCATACGCACCGCCGGAACCAATCGCACAGATTCCGTCATCTGGTTCGATAACCTCGCCATTGCCAGAAATGAGCAAGATACGCTGTCCATCGCTTGCCAGCAGCAACGCCTCCAACTTTTGCAAAACACGATCTGAGCGCCAGTCTTTCGCCAGCTCTACGGCACTGCGCAGCAGATTGCCATTATATGCATTTAATTTTTCTTCAAATCGATCGCTTAATGTGAATGCATCGGCTACAGAGCCAGCAAACCCCGTAATAATTTTACCGCCGTACAATCGCCGCACCTTATGGGCGTGGCCTTTCATCACCATCGCGTTGCCAAACGTTACCTGACCGTCTCCGGCAATCGCGGTTTTTCCGGCTTTTTGTACGGCCACTATTGTCGTTGCCTTAAACATTTTCGATTCCTTCCCTGCAAACTGGTTTCATTTCTTCGATCCGCTCTAACGCTCGTTGTGCAATCAGGGCATTCTTTTCTTTTTTCTTGAGTTTTTTCCCTTTAATCGAATCCATTAACCCAAAATTTATATTCATCGGCTGAAAGTTCTTTCCTTCATACGTCGCTATATATTGACTTAACCCGCCCATAGCCGTTTCTTTTGGAAATTCGATACACTCTTTGCCTGCTATTCGGCGCGCACTGTTCATGCCGGCTAAATATCCCATAGCCGCAGACTCTAAATATCCTTCTACCCCAGTAAGCTGTCCGGCAAAAAAGATATCCGGAGAATTTCTCAACTGCAGTGTTGAATGAAGAAGTTTGGGAGAATTAATATATGAGTTGCGGTGCATGACGCCAAAACGGGCAAACTCAGCCTGCTCCAATCCTGGAATCAAACGAAATACTCTCTTTTGTTCTCCCCATTTCAAATGAGTTTGAAATCCCACCAAATTATATAGCGTCCCGGCGCTGTTATCCTGCCGTAACTGTACTACTGCATAGGAGGTTTCCTCTGTTCGTTTATCGATAAGCCCCACTGGTTTAAGCGGCCCAAATCGCAGAGTATCTTCGCCCCGCTTTGCCATCGCTTCAACTGGCATGCATCCTTCAAAATACGTTACTTTATCGAACTCTTTTAATTCTGCACATTCCGCATGAACCAGTTCATTCCAAAAACGTTTGTATTCCGCTTCGTTCATTGGACAGTTCAAATAATCTGCATCGCCTTTATCATATCGAGAAGCCCGAAAAACTTTGCTATAGTCGATAGAATCTTCATAAACAATAGGAGCTGCCGCATCAAAGAAATGGAAGTATTCCGTGCCGCACAGCTTTTGTATTTCCTGGGCCAATGTGTCGCTGGTCAGCGGTCCGCTGGCAATGATTACCGGCACACTTTCGGGAATTTTCGTACATTCTTCTCTAATGACGGTAATATTTGGATGACTGCAGATTTTTTCCGTCACCATGGCGCTGAATTTCTCCCGATCT
>OHAY01002062.1_pt1 | contig 16791 bp, 19 predicted proteins | sample 1577191 | NCBI WGS metagenome assembly OHAY01 (sample SAMEA3541504, study PRJEB24748) | human gut metagenome | biome: human gut; feature: human-associated habitat; material: faeces | place: China | collected 2012 | reverse complement strand
CTGTTTTGACGGCGCTTTTTGCCCCCACTTTTGCATTTTGACGGCACTTTTTGCCCCCACACTTTTTTCAGCTCTGATTTGTGCGGGGGCGCTTTCTGCCCCCACTTTGTGGTTTTGGGGGCGCTTTTTGCCCCCATTTTCACATTTTGGGGGCGCTTTTTGCCCCCACACTAATGAAACTGCATTACCACATCCATAATAACGATTTCCTCTGCCATTATCCTGGTCTGTGTTCTTAGCTGTAACTGTTCTGTAAAGGAATTTGGATTCTTTGGCTTATGCTTTTTCAGCCACTTAGCTTCAATATCATCGAGCAGCTCATACGCTGTATCATTGACTTCATCTGCTCGCTCTTCAAGCTCCCCGAACCGCACCAGACTCTTATATCTCATTGGATATTCTTCCTTGATATATTTAATCCACATACGCCCATACTTTCCTACATCTATATCTGCCTTCTCTGTTCCTGCGACAAGCACCGGATAAAAGATTCCATCCCTTTCTTCATATGGGATACCTAGCTTTTCAAATGTTGTCTTACTCATAATGATTACCGCCTTTCTCATCACTCTGCAGAATATCAAGCACATGCTTTAATTGAACCAACAGTTCTTCAACATCTATACCTCTGTCAGATTCATCTAGTGTCTGTAATTCTTCCAGTATCGTATCAAGATGCACCTGTACTTTCTTTGCCACCTTCATTCCACCAACAACCCTGATTTCATGCTTCAGAAGACATTGGATGATATAATCCTGCTTTGAAAGTCCGCTGAGTGAAACCTTCACATTCAGCTCCTGTGCTTCCTCCGGTGACATACGAAACGCTACTACAACATTTCTCCATCTGTTCTTGGCATCCAGCCTTTTCTCGCTCATAATAATCTGCTCCTTCCGATATAAAATCTATTCTTTTAATTTCTGCTGCATATATCCAGCAAAACTTGTACCGGCATGATTCATAATGTTTTACATAGGCATTATCAGACTGCCTTGTACTTATCAATGCTTATAATTTTTTCCGCAGCCGCATCCATATCAATCATAGGTGCTGTTTCCTCTGTCTGCATGATTTCTACATCATCATCCTGCTCTTCGCAATCCTCAAAGCTTGCATTGACAGCATCAAGTCTGTCCGCCATTGCCACCTGCTTTGACGGAAACAGATGCGAATAACGATATGTGATATCAATGCTCTCATGACCAACCCTGTCAGCTATTGCAACTGCGGAAAACCCGAGGTCGATCAGATGTGAAATGTGCGAATGCCTTAGATCATGGATTCTGATTTTCTTCACACCGGATAATTTGCAGCCACGCTCCATCTCATGATGAATGAAGCTCTTTGTTACCAGAAAAATCCTGTCTGTTGGTGTCTGGTCATATAACATTGCAAAATATTCCTGCATTTCTTCGGTAAGGAACTTCGGCAGCTTGATTGTTCTGTTGCTCTTAGGTGTTTTCGGTGTTGTAATAACATCCTGCCCCTGCAGCCGCTGATACGATTTATTTATTCTGACTGTGTTCTTTTCAAAATCAAAATCTTCCATCGTAAGTGCAAGCAGCTCACCTAATCTCATTCCTGTCCAGTACAGCATTTCAAATGCATAAAATGAAACCGGCTTGTCAATCACCGCTTCTGAAAACTTCTTATATTCCTCAGTTGTCCAGAAAAGCATTTCCTTCTTTTCTTCCCTGCCCATATTTCCGGCCTGTCTTGCCGGATTTGATTTCAGATTATAAAACCTGCACGCATGATTGAATATCGCACTTAAAATGTTGTGCATTGTCTTCTTGTAAGTCTGGGAATAACTCTTCCCATTCTCATAACGGAATGCTACCATCTCATTCTGCCACTTGCGTACATCTCCCGATGTAATCTCATTCATCTTAAGATTCTTAAAATATGGAAGTATCTTTGTATCCACAATGTGTTCTTTGGTAAGCCATGTGTTGAGTTTGACATAATTTTTCACATCCTCTGTATACAGCTTCCAGAACTCTCCAAATGTCATATCCAGATTATTCTCCTGCCGTATTTTGTAATTACGCTCATAATCAAGTGCTTCCCTCTTTGTTGCAAATCCTCTCTTCTTTATCTGTTTATTTTCCCCAGTCCAGTCCTTACAATAGAATTTGACAAACCAGGTGCCTGTCTTACTGTCTTTATAAGCTGGCATATTCATCATCTCCTTCTTTCCATATGTAGAAGCAGATGCCTAAACCCATATAACTTTTGCACCTGCCTCTGTCTCAATCTTCTTACCTATTGCTTATCCTGCATCACTCATACCATAAATGCGTTCTTCAAAATATTTTCTGCTTACTTTTCCACGGATTACAATATAACCCTTCTTTTCAAGTTCACTGTTGATCTGTCTCATAAGCTTGTATGCTGCTGATCTTGAAATCCCAAGAATCTGCATCACATCTCCTACTTCTAAAAACTTTTCGTTCATGCCCTTTCACCACCTTTCCATTAAAATTTGTTTTGGCGTTTCTCCATACCAGTTCTGCTGATGTCACAACCAGCCTCCTTACCTGAGATAATCTCCTGTAATACCGCCCACTCCTGCTCGAGGTACTCGGTCCGCTTGGGGGAGTATCTACATTCGCTCGATTCCTATGAATGTCTTGGCAAATGCCTGTTAGATTTCTGGTACCGCTCATTTAGTTATTTTTCAATACCATATCGTATAGATAATTGAATTGATATTATTCTATACCGTATGGTATTGAATTGTCAAGAAGTTTTTCTAATGTTCTCGTATAGAAAAACTTCCATTTTCATTTTTTCCGTGTTATACTGTCTTTAACAGTCCATCAGGGACAGATAAACGGAGGTGACTACACTATGACAATTGGTGAAAGAATAAAGAAAATACGGGTATTCCGTAAAATGACAATGGATGAACTGGGCGGTGCACTTGGATTTGAGGGCAAAAATATGTCGGTCCGCATATCCCAGTATGAAACCGGTGCACGCATTCCCGGTGAAGATATGATTCTAAAGCTTGCTGATGCATTGCACTGCAATTACAAGGCAATCTCTGATTACAGCCTTGGTGCTGCTGAAGATATCATTGAAACACTTTTCTGGCTTGAAGAAAGTGCCACATCTCTCCCGGCACGTGGAAAAGGTACAAGATTCCCAGAGTACACAGCTCCCGGCAACCTGATTCATCTGACTGCAATGACACCTGCAAAATCTTCCGAGGCTGCCAGACCAACTTACAACGAAGATGATTATGACAGTACAGGCTCACCTGTCGCATTAACTTTTGAATATGGATTGGTAAATGATTTCCTTTCGGAATGGTGTGAAATGAAAACGAAATTAAATAGTGGAGAGATTTCTCCTAATGAATATTTTGAGTGGAAAATAACATGGCCTCAGGCGTAAATGAAACTATTCACGCACAGCTCACTTTAGTACCATTTTAGTACCACAAGGCAAAAAACAAGCTCGCAAATGCCCATTTTACTAGGCTTTGCGAGCTTTTGAAAATTATTCAAACTCGGGTGCGGATAGGATAATCTAGGTACTTTTCAGTACACATTTGTGTTGTTTTGTGTTCATATTCCCTGATTTTTATCTGATATTTTTCTCCCATCAAATTATCAGAGCCAAAATAGAGCCAACAAAAACTATTCTTCCTGTTTTAATTTCTCCAATATTGATAGAATATCTGTTTGTGTAAGCATGAACTTCACATCTCGATTTAACACTCCTAACACTTTTGTATGAACTATCTGAACTGTTGTTACCATATTCTTGTTATCATCATATAAGGAAATCTAATTGCACTTGTACCCAATATGGTAAATCATTAAATGATTTTTGAAGTTGATTACGAATTTTTTGCTCTAAATCCTCTTCATCATCACTCTCTTTTTGTTTTCCTGTAAAAACTTCATCATATAAATACAATGCTGTTTCTCGCGGAATACCTAATTCTATCATCATTTTTATTGTTTCTGTTGTTGCTCCCGACTGTATACATGTCAGGAAAATGCTATCTGGATTCTTTATATCAAATATTGGTTTCAATAATAATGGTACATTAAATGATACGACATTTTGCAAAACTTGTATCGTTCTTTCTATTTCATCCGCTCCCGTTTCACCAGAATAACGTTCCTCATTTAATATATCATGCAACGAAACACCTGTCGCCCATTTCATACATAAGTTAACTAAATATGATCTATTAGAACCTTTCTGCAACTCTGATGGAACATAACGTTCATACATTGATGAAGTTTCTTCTGTATCACGCATATACTTCAACATTCTATTTAATTTAGCTTTTGCACTGCGTTCGTAAGGTGACACCGGAACCGCTTCCTTATAGTCTTCAAATATTTTTTGCAACACAAATGGATCCCAATATCTATTTTTAATACATATATCTTTCGGAATAGTAAGTGTTTCCAATTTATGGATTATTGCCGCCACTTGTTTTTGTGTTAATTTAATTCCCACATCTTGCATTTTTCGCCGTGATTCTTTCCCGTATCGTAAAACTGATTGTCGAATATATGAAATCAAATAACCATATTTCTTCATGCTATGATCTACTGTTTTATTTGTTTCAATAACATCTTCTATATCTTCGCGATATTCTTCAAATCGTTCTCCATACCCTGAAGGCAATTCTTTCGTAACATCTTCAAACAATTCCAATTGATCATATCCATCTGCATCAGCAAAAGCACTTTCATCAAGAACATATGTCCTGCCAATAAAATCTTTGAGCAAACGTCCTGCCCTTCCCCTTAAATTTGCCATTTCATAATTTGAAAGTTCTGCAGCCGAATCTGTCTTTTTTAAATATAAATGTGGATTTCGTATGACAATATTTTGTGCTGGCATATTAACACCCTGCATCAGAGTTGTTGTGCACATGATATTATTTATCTTTTTCTCTACTATCGCTTTTTCCAAGGTTCTACGAACATGCATAGGAAGCTTCCCATGATGATACGCTGTTCCACTTCCTAAAGTTTTACATAACGTATATTTTTCATGTATTGTATCTTTGTAATACTGTATTAAATCAGTATTACTTTCTTTATCTTCTTTATTCTGCGACAAATAATCTGCTATTTTTCTAGCTGTAGGCGCTGTAGGCGCAAATATTATATTCTGTTCATTTTTTCCTATATGTTCAAGAAAATACGATAAATAATCCAAATATTGAAGGTTATATAATTTTTTTCCGTACCCATATATTATATCTGAATTGGTTATTTCTTCACATTTCGGATTCGAATTCAACATACAATATTGTTTAAAATAATATTTTTTATCTATTTTGCAAATACTATAGGTTAGATTCAAAACCGGACTTATATCCGTACTAATATCTTCAGTCTCTATTCCAAATATACTCTTTCCTAATTTATCAATATCCTCTATTCTTGGTCCTGATATTATTATTTGTTCTACATTATTCTTATATCTAAATTCCATAAGTGTATCAAATAAAATTTTGGCTCTTTCATCTGTCTCTTCTTTAATTCTTTCAATGTTCTGAATCTCATCAGCAACCAAAATCATTCTTTTTTCAAATGCTTTTTCTTCATTAGCGAAAGCTGCTATTGCTTTCTCTTGAGTCATTACATATATACAATTTGCTTCACTCTTTTCTGTAGGTAAAAAAGTGTTTGAGATTCTATATTGCGATATTTTCATACTCTTCAACAATGTATGGAAATCCTCCGTAACTTGATTTAATAAGCTGAGCGTTGGAACTATATATACAATATCATAAATCCCATTCATCAATTTTTTAATAATCTTTAGTAAAATAACAAAGGACTTTCCAGCTGAAGTAGGTGCTGATATACCAATCACTTTCTTTTCATCCATTGAATCCCAAATTCTTTTTTGAAAATTTGTTAATAGGAAATATTTCCCATTTACCTCCACCTCATTACTAATTTGATTTAACCCAACAGTAATTTGATCCACCACGCTGCTAAGCGAAGTAAACAAACAATTTTCTTTATCAAAATAATCATCAGCTATAATTGCAGAAGTAGGATAACCTATTCTTGATAATATTTTCACAACAAAAGAACGTAAATCATACTTTTCATGATTTACATATGTCCACATCAGCGAAATCAATGTAATAACTAAATTTGTGCTTTCTTTCCCTTGTTTCATAGAAGTAAGATAGTCCAAACATCTTACTGTATCATTAATTAATTGGGGCTCTACTGCCAGAGATTTGTTTATGAATCCCGCCTTATTTGCAATATAATAAAAATCTATTTCCAACCACTTCTGTAACACTTCTTGAACTTTTTGTTCCATATTCTGCTCCTGCAATTTATAACTGCTCTTGAAATTCTTTTATTAATTCATCTAACTTCCATATAGGAAAAACTATATATGTCATTCTTTTTAGAATTATATTTTCTTTTATCGGTATTTTTGAATTATCAAAATCACGATATCTCATTTCAATAATTTCTTCTATTTGTCTTCTGATATCGTTTTCATTTGTCAAATTTATTTTCTTCGTTTCATCATACACAATTATGCTTACTAAATGGATTTCTACATTTTGCAGTCTCTTATCCAAATACTCCTCAGCAATTTCATTCATTTCTTCATCCAGAAAATCTTCATGCACATACAGATTCAATTCATCTCTGTGTGTTTTATAGGTATTTAAAATACTATTTAAAGCATCTTCAAATGCTGCATTAAACTTATATTTGCTCGAGTACGTTTTTGCTTCACCCAAAATTATTATATTTTTTCCGTTCTCAACCTTATAATGTATAGCATCCGCACCAAATCTTTCATGTTGTGATGATGTAGTAATTTTCATTTTTCTTAATAATGGAACTGCCTTCATACATTTTTGTATAAAATGAAACAATAATAATTCTCCAAATTGCCCTTGTACCAAAAGAGTATTGCCGGAACCTTTACGAAACTTATCTCTTGCCCTTCGTTGAACAGAAGCATGCGCCGTTGCCTCAGATTTTCCTTTTTTCGTTTCCTTTTCTTTCAACACCGCATATTTATCCGCACTATAAATCCAATCAACTATCGTATCCATTAAATCTACTAAAAAATCTTCTCGAAGTTCTTGTAAATCTTGATACGCTATACTTGCACCATAATGAACATTACCATCTGGCAAAATATCAAATTTTTTCGATATCACATGAATATCAGCAAAAAGAGCCTTATTTGGCATTAACCTTTTAGTGATTTCACTTTCCTGCAATTTACCCATAATTTTTCTTCATTTCTTTACAAATTTTATCAATACATTGCTACTATCAAATTTTATGATGGATGAGAGTTTCCAATTTGCTTCACATACTCATAAATCCGTTTCAACATTCCTTCAGTTCCTTCTCCCAACTGTTGCTCCATTTTACTCCCAAATCCCATATATGTATTGAATCCGAGCATGTATACTGCCATTGCCATCGACAAATCTTCTGACTGATTATCGTACACTTCTGCAACTTTCTGTAATTCATCTACTACAGTATCATGTGGAACTGTAACTCCACCTTCTTCATTTACAACTGAATTAATAACCTCCGGTAATGCCATACACATCTTATAAAACGCATTTTCATCACCTGTAAGAATACTATAAAACTGATCCATACTTACACGGCGAATTAATCTATGCTGCACATTCTTTCCATCAACCTTCGTTGTCCATTTGATATTTTGAGATTTCTTTGCAATGGCTTCTACCAAAAGGCAAGCACAATCATCGTCTTCCAATATCTGCCCTTGCATCTTTATATAAGTTTTAGCCGAAGATGCAGAATTCATTGTATTATGCTTATTTTTCATTTCAACATATACAGTATGAACAATATCTCCATCTGGCATTTGTATACCATCAGGATTTTTATATATTACATCCCATCCTTCCTGTGGCACTTCACATCCTTTAAAATATGCAAATATGTTTTGATGAAAATAGCCAATATCATTATTATTTGATTTATCTCTCTGTCGGAATATCTCATTATTTACAATTTCTTCCCAACTTGTTCGATATACTGATTTATCAAAAATCAACTTTATCGGATCAATCAAATTACTATTAAATTTCTTCAAATCATACGATTCCAATTTTTCTCCATACTTCATGATTGTTGCACGTACATGATTTCTGAAATCTTCTTCTGAAAGAAAATCTAAATTCCAATCCATTATTTATCCCCCTCTAATGCTCTATGTATTTCCATTGCAATTTCATATGCTAAATTTACCGGCACTGCATTCCCCACTTGTTTATACTGAGACTGCACACTTCCACAAAACTGCCAATCATCCGGAAATGTCTGGCATCTTGCATTTTCTCTAACCGTAAATGGTCTTGCTTCCAAGGGATGACATCTTTCAGTCTGCTTCTGTGAAGGAGATGTCAGTACAGTCAACGAAGGCTCATCCAGACTCATCCTCCTTAATATCCCAGTTCTTCCACCTTCCATATCCCAACAACTTTTCATATATTCTTTTGCAATTTCAGGATCAATATCTCTCCAATATCCCCCCGGCGGGACAAGTTCAAATATTTTTCTTTTATTTTCACCATAAGGTACACCCGGACCATCCGGACAATCCAAAAGTACATCTCTTAATACTGGTTTATAATCATGCGCTTCTGGAAAATGAAATTTAATCCTATTAACTAAATCATTTCTAATTCCAATTGTAATTAAACGCTCTCTTTTTTGAGGTACTCCATAATCCCACGCATTCAAAATTCTCTTTTGAATTGTATATCCTGCCTGTTCAAAAATATTAGTAATGGTTTCATACGTTCTTCCTTTATCATGAGTCAACAGTCCTCGTACATTTTCAAACAAGAACGTTTTTGGCTGTAGTTTCTGCAAAAAAGTAGCATAATGATAGAATAATGTTCCTCTTGCATCTTCTAATCCCAAACGCTTTCCTGCATAGGAAAATGCCTGACAAGGTGCACCTCCAGACAGCAAATCTAACTCCCCTTTTTTTATACCAAAATATTCTTCCAAATTCAAACATGAGATATTTGCAACATCCTCATTAATAACTCTCCAATCAGGACGATTCTTTTTCAAGCTATCTGATGCGTCCTTATCGAACTCAATAAGTCCCAATGTATCAAATCCAGCCTTCTCTATACCAAGTGCAAGTCCTCCTGCTCCAGCAAACAATTCAATTGTTGTATAATGTTTAGGAACATTCTCTATGAAATTATCTCTCTGTATCTCAACAATATCTTCAATATTGCAATTTAAGGTAAAACATATTTTTTCAATTGATTCAAATGAGACCGGTTCATTTTTCCCTAATCTAGCCAATACATTAAAACTAATTCCTGATGTTTCCTTCAGTTCTGTACGATTCATTTTTTTATCAATCAATAGTTTCCATAATCTATCATAACAAATTGCCATGTATATTCCTCCTAGAATTCCTATGTTGTATATCTTATCATATATCCACTTTATCCGCAAGAATCCTCTCACTATATCGTTAGATTTCCTCCTGTTTGTTTCTTTTGATTTTCTTGCTAACTATAATCTCTTTCTCCACAATCTCCCTCGCACACGCTTGTATATTGTTCATTCTCGCTACCCATTCCATCTGATTTTCTGCCTTTAACTGTTCCGTGATCCCCTGTGCCTGTTTCATCTGCTCTACAACCCTTTCAAAGCGTTCCTGTGCCTGTTCTTCTATATCTGCCAAATAATCATTCAGCCTGCCGCTTGTAAGCAAATTCAAATATATACCCCTGCGATATTCTTTCAGATAACGTAAATGTCTTTGTCCCCATACGCCTATAAACCTCTGTTTTTCCTCCGGCAAGGTAAGACAGGGGATAAGATAATCCCCTTGTCTGATATAAGTGCCGCCCATTTCTTCAAATATTGTTTTCTTCATAATCGTTTCCACCTTTCTTATCGTTCTCTATCCATAGATTTTTTCTTGACTGATCGTTTCGGCTGCTGTCTGCCTTCCTGCTGATATCTGTGCAGCTTTTCCAGTACACTCGCTTTTTTCGGCTGTTCTAACGGTTTCTCTTTCTTCTGTTCCGTCTGATTTTTCCATGCCCTTAGTTCTTCGTTGTATTCTATAATCAATTCTTCTGCCTTGTTATAGACCTTCTGAAAGGCTTGCACATTTGGATAGCCTTCCCGTTTTACGATCTGTTCCAAACTCTTGTGCAGACGTTTCTCCAAATCCTCTAACAGTTCAATTTTCCCCTCCAAAGATTTTCGCTCTTTGCCTTTAAATAGTCCTCGTAGCTCTGACAGTTGCTTTTTCAAAGAAGAAATATCTTGCTGTGTGCGTTTTATCTCCGTTGACTGTCTCTGCAATTCATACATGACCTTCCGCATATCTTTCCACTCCTGCAAATCAATCTTTGGTACAGGTTTCGGCGGTAGTTTAAATTTGAAAATTACTTCCTGCAAAAATTCTTTCGCACCTCGGATAATCTGACGAAACATATCCGGCAGCCAACCATGTGTCCTGATAGATTGCAGCGTTTTGTCTGTGATTTTTTCCTGCTTGATCTTCAAAATATCTTCTTCGGGAACGCCCTCGACTAATGCCACATCAACTGTCCGATTCCATTCCTGCCTTGCCGCATTGTCCTCCTTTATCTCCTCTGCCTTCGGATTGTTCTTTCCGATTTTCTTGGTTGCCAGATATACGCCGCCCTGTTGGAATACGGATAATTTTTCTGATTCCTCTTTTACATATCGGTTGATCGTATCAGTAAACAGTTCTTTGACTTCTTTGGTAAATGCTTTGTTCTTAAACCATTCATCCTTTTTCGTGAAGATATGGCTTTCATAAACTTCCCCTTTGGGGATGATACTGCATCCCGCCCGAAGATTGCCCTGCTCATCTAAAATCTCTTTCTTTGTGCGTCTATGCTTCCCCTGCTCATCATAAAACATATTTCGGGTAGCAATCTTTACTTCGGGTTGTTCCAACATTTTCCGTTCACTGAATACCAGATGAATATGATAATTCGTCTTTGTCTTGTTGTGATGAAGAGCAGCGATGCACTCCACGCCATATCTTTTATGGAAAGTCTCCGTAAAAAGTCTTACCACATCATCTGCCCTATACTGAACAAAACTTTCGGGAAGCGCTATGATGAACTCACGCCCCTCGATACATTTCCCTGCCGAACCACTCGCCTTAAAGTCCAACTGATTTTCTCTCGCAAGATTTTTCCAAAACTCCGGTGTTGCCCCTTCTGTCTGATAGGTCGCATAAAGATATTCCTGTCGTTTCGGATTGGAAATATAATCAATCCTTCCTGCCACATCGGACAGCTTGCTTTGTCTGATAAATGAATGTCTGCCTATAAGCATCCTCCTTCCCCGGCTCTCGCCGACTTTATTGTGAGTAGGTGCATAGGCACCTGTTTACGAACTTATCTGCCTATCGGCAGCATAGCTCCCGGCAGGGCGAAATACACAGAGCATAAAACTTTAGTTTTGTGCGATGGGTGTATTTCGCTCTCAATCGCCGAGGGCTATTTTTGTATTACATAATCTGATTAGCGCCAGACTTGCGATTTCATTTATGGGCGTATCCGCCCTTTTTATCTGCCCGTATCCGGGCTGCTTTTTCTATGACTGACAGCAGATGTTCTACGGTACTTTCTTCCCATCCGGCAAGCCATATCAGAGTTTTTTCCTCTGCTTTTGTCAGTTCCACGTCTGTCAGTACCTTGTTCATTTTTTGTATCTGTCTGCCCTCCATCTCATAAAATAAAGCATTCACATTTCTGCTTTCTCTTTCCGGCTGCTTCAACATCCGCAACACTCCTTTCCTGCCTTATCTGTTATTTACAGGTGCGTGTGACGCTCCTGTTTCTATCATCAAAGAAGAATTACCACCGGAATTTCTCCGGCACTCCTCGTTTGTCCAGATATTCTTTTCTCGCCTGTTCCCGTTCTTCCTCTGTGGGCGCAGTTTTGTATTTTGAATATAAATCTCTCATTACCAAAGCATCCAATTTCGCTTCTAATCCTTGTTTTATACTTGGTAAATTTTCTTCCATATCCAGCAAATGAAATTTTACAAGTTCCATAAATAACTGCTCCGGTATCTGTATTTGTTTCATACGCTCTCCTTTCCAACTCCGCAACAATGCAATGTCTTTAGTTTTTGCAACCTTACATTTACGTCTCTGCAATTTCTATACACTCTGCATTGTTGCGTTCTTATCTACGGTTTCACGATTTCATCAAGTTTCCAATACCATGATTCTCCAATCCGTTTTCCTTTAATACCCAACTCTTTTTTCGCATTTTCCAATGTTCGTTTTGAAATTCCTTTTTCTTCGGCAAGGTTAACAATATCCTCACTTTTTACCACGCTGTTTGTTTCTGCCAGTTCATAAATGAGTTGTTTTGCCCGCTCCTTTTTATTTGCTTTCGGGGTGATTCCTCCCAACAATTCGTCTGCCGTAATTTCATAATCGCCCAGCCAATGAAATCCTTCTTCCGTCAGTTCAAATGCCTTTGAATGTCCGAATGCGGCAAGGTTATTCTTTATCTGCACAACTGCTCTTGTATTTTTCTGTCCCTCTATTCTGCCGACTAAAAGAACGCTTCTTGCTACTGCAAAAAAGTCAATCGAACCCATTCCTCGATATGCCGCCTTGTTTCCGGCAGCCTTATTCATATGACCAATTAGGATAATCGCGCACTTATACTTCTCTGCTAAAAGTCCTAATTTCTTAGTCATATCTCTTGCTTCATTTGCCCGGTTCATATCCATTCCGCCACCCAGATAGGCTTGTATCGGGTCTAAAATAAGTAATCGTGCATTGGTTTGAACAATCGCCTGTTCCAAACGTTCATCTATCATAGAAAGAGATTTTTCGCTTTCGTCAATAACCATAATTTTCTCACAATCAGCATCTGCCACTTCAAGTCTTGGCTTAACTGTATCTGCTAATCCATCCTCGGCAGTCTGATAAATAATATTCATAGGCTCTGATACCTGCATATCTTCATCAAGTCCGATACCCTTTGATAATTTGGCTGCAAGATTCAATACAAGTGTTGTTTTTCCATCTCCCGGATCGCCTTGAATAATTGTCAATTTCCCATAAGGGATAAACGGATACCACAACCATTCAATTTCCTGCGATTGAATATCTGCCATATTGATAATTTTTAATTCAATTTTTTGTTCTTCCATAAAGTCCTCCATTCAAAAATTCTGTTGTTTCTGCGGAGAACCTCTGTTATACTGATTTTGTAAATATCTTGATAACAAAGGTTATCCGATTTTTCGTAAGTCCTAACAGTTGCCGCTGTCAGGACTTTTTTCAGTTCCCTGCCAAAGATACTTTGCTCCGTCTAACATCCATATAATGGCTTTCAGCATATCCAGACAGTCATTTTTCATCTGCTCCAATCCTTCGTCTGATAACAGGATTTCCTGCTCTTCAAATTGCTTTAGGATTTCCGCAATGTTGTACTGCATAAGTTGTAATTCCTCAACCAGTTGATATATCACTTCTTTTTTCCCGACTACGCACACTTTGTTATAAATGCAGGAACGTACAAAATAATCTTTTTTCTGCATACCGCTCGCTTTGATTTTTGCTTCTATTTCGTCCCTCTCTCTTGGAGAAATACGAAAACTGATTGTTGGGTATTTGTGTACTCCGCTCATAGCTACTCCTCTCCATTGGCAATTTCCAACTTCTCTGCCAATTCTGCTTGTTTATTGGGATACAAATGTGAGTATGTGTTCAAGGTAGTCTCAATCTTCTCATGCCCCAACCGTTCTGCAATCGCCAATGGCTGAAATCCCATTTCAACCAACAATGACGCATGAGAATGTCTTAAATCATGCAGACGGATACGTCTAACACCGGTTTCTTTTATCCCCCGAACCATTTCATGTTCCATGAATGATTTTGTAAATCGAAACATTCTTTCATTTGCCGTTATTCCATACAACATACTACAATATTCTTTTAATTCTTCCGCTAAAAATGGCGGAATAGATATTTGACGATTGCTTTTCGGAGTCTTCGGCGGCGTGATCATATCCTTACCGTTCAAACGCTGATATGACTTGTTAATCGTGATACAACGTTTTTCTAAGTCTATATCTTCATAAGTTAAAGCAAGCAATTCTCCAATTCTCATACCAGTCCAATATAAGAGCAGGAATGCCATTCTTGCTTCAGGCTTACTATCCATAGATGGCAAGAACTCTTTGAACTCCTGTTTTGTCCAAAAATCCATTTCATCAGCCTTGCTCTTTCCGATACTTCCTGCTTTTCTGCAAGGATTATCACGCAGATCATAATAGCGTACAGCATAATTAAAAAGCGCTGCCAACTGATTGTTAATACTTTTCAGATAAGTCGGAGCATATCCCTTTTTAATCAACTCATTCTGCCATGCTCTGATATCTGAAGTTCGAATTTCACACATTTTCTTATGTTTGAAATACGGAGTTACTTTCAAGTCAAACACATATCGCTTATTAATAATCGTGCTTTCCCGTAAACGGTTCTCCATATCCGCAAAATAAATTTCTACAAAATTCTCAAAACTGATATCCAGATTCTTCTGCTGTTGCTGAAGAAAGTTTCTTTCCCATTCATCTGCTTCTCCTTTTGTCTTAAAACCTCGTTTGTTCTTTTTGCGGCGTACTCCCTGCCAGTCTTTATAATAAAACTGACTGCGCCATAATTTTCCGTCTCTTGTTGCCGGCATATCTTCATCCCCTCTTTCTTCTAAACAACCATTCCATAATATTTTTCCTGAAAATACTTTCTTGGCACTTTCCCTGAAATCACTCGAAATCCCTTTGCTTTCAACTCATCATTCAGTCCTCGAATAACTTTATATGCATACCCTCTAGATACTCCGAGTAATTCAGCAACTTCATCTGCGGTAATATACATTTTCATCGTATTCTCCATATTCATTTCTCCTTTCCTCTTTAATCTTAGTACACTTTTGTGTTCCTTGTAATTCGTATTATATAGTACACATTTGTGTTCGTCAAGTATTTTTCATAAATTTTTATACACAAATGTGTCCCAATGTGCTAAACTATATCTATACCCACAAAGCACAAAAAGGAGAAACACTATGACTGTCGGAGAAAAAATCAAATATTATCGGAATATACGTGGAATATCACAAGAAATGTTGGGAAATCTTTCCGGCATAAATCCGGCTACTATCAAAAAGTATGAGTATGGTATTCGCAATCCAAAGCCGGATCAATTACTGAAAATCACAAACGCTCTTGGCATCAGCATTAATCTATTCATGGATTTTGATATAGAAACTGTATCTGATGTACTTTCTTTACTGTTTAAATTAGATGAGCAAGTAGATATGAAATTTGAAGCAGAAAGAGATGAAAATGGAGAGTTTATCCCTTCTACTGTGAAATTTTCTTTTCAGAACGCTGCTATCAACAATAAACTTTGCACCTATCTTAAAGCAAAGCAAATAAAAGAAAATCTGGAAAACTCCAAGAATAAATTGAGTGCCGAAGATAATTATGCAGAAACTATCACTGAGATTGAGCAGAACATGGAAGATATAAAAAATCATCTAGTAGATGATAATATGGTTGTCAAAAAAGGAACCAACAGAATTACTGTAAAAGTATTTCCACAATAGATATAACCTCTCATTCTACTATGTAAAAGACCTTTGACTATTGAATTTACTCTATGTAAAAGCATTTTGATAGAATCATTTACTAACATTTAATACGATATGTCTAGGTCGAGAGAAAAAACACGTAAAAAGGAGGACGCGCATTGGAACTGTATAAACAGATAAAAAGATATCGAACAGATATGAATTTATCTCAGGAAGAACTTGCAGAAAAAATATATGTCACAAGACAAACTATTTCTAATTGGGAAAATGATAAAAGTTATCCAGATATTCATAGCCTGCTACTGTTAAGTTCAACATTTCACATCTCTCTTGATCAACTGTTGATCAGCACATTATAATATGCCATTTTCAGAAAAATAAATAGTGCAGAAATAATACGGGGATCTTCCATCCCCGAACCCCTGGAATCCTTGTTATAACAGTAATAGAAAAAATTATTACCGTTATAACAAGGCTAAAAATGGGATGTTTTAATTTTCCGAATTCTGCAAATTATGGCATCAAATAAAATGCGTTGTAACAATCAACTAATCAAAGGAGATATTACTACTATGAAAGAAGAAATTAGCAACGAAGCTATACAGAAATTTAATCGTGATGGAGCTATTTTTACAGTACTTTTAATATTAACTGTCATTGCAGCTGTGCCATTGGCAGTATTTTTAGGATATTGTGGATATATCGTTTGGGGAATTCTTTTCTTAATTATGATATATTACGCTTTAAGAGTAGAAAAGTTCAAAAAAGAAAATGATATTATGACGTACAAAGAAATTGTGGCATTCACCGAAGGAAAGCAATTAGATGAAATTGAAAAAGCACAAGAAAAAGGAAAACGTCCTTATCAGCAACTGATTTCAGCTTTACTAAGTGCCACAATCGGATTTATTATATCTATGTTTTTTGTTTGGTTGCTCAAATCCTATATTTTTTAATCCGTCGACGTTTTTACCTATCAAAATTTCTTAAATAGAGCCAAAATAGAGCCAACAGACATAACAAAACCTCGGAAACCCTTGTAAAATGGGCATCCGAGGTTTTTTGTCCGTTATTCAAACTCTACAAAGACTAACGCTTTTTGTTTAGGAATTATTCTCTGTAATG
>OHAY01002060.1_pt1 | contig 16809 bp, 15 predicted proteins | sample 1577191 | NCBI WGS metagenome assembly OHAY01 (sample SAMEA3541504, study PRJEB24748) | human gut metagenome | biome: human gut; feature: human-associated habitat; material: faeces | place: China | collected 2012 | reverse complement strand
TTAGATTTAAGGTTAACAAAGGTTGGAGTACAGCGGTACTCCTTTTTTTATGCCCATACCTCAAGTTATGAAAGAAAATAAGAAAGTTTTGTTGGGAATGAGCGGAGGAACAGACAGTTCCATGGCAGCTCTCTTGTTGCAGGAAGCCGGATACGAAGTAACTGGTGTCACTTTCCGTTTCTATGAGAAAGACGGTCAGACGGCTTATTTGGACGAAGCCCGAGAACTTTGTGAGCGTCTTGCTATTCCCCATTTGGTATACGATGCCCGTGAGGTCTTCCAAAAGCATATCATCCGCTATTTTATTGATACTTACATGAAGGGACAGACACCTGTTCCCTGTACGCTTTGTAATAATTACCTGAAATGGCCGTTGTTGCAGCAGATAGCCGACGAACGCGGCATTTATCATCTGGCTACCGGTCACTATGTGCGCAAGGTACAGGCGGAAGGTTATTGGCACATACGGTGTGGAGCAGATCCCGACAAAGACCAGTCATTCTTTTTGTGGGGATTGCCTCAAACCATTCTTGAACGGATGCTGCTGCCGATGGGCGAGCTGACCAAGGTGCGTGTCAGGGAACTGGCTGCCGAAAGAGGTTTTCAAAGAGTGGCGCACAAGCGGGATAGCTTTGGGGTTTGTTTCTGCCCGATGGATTATCGCAGTTTCCTGAAGGAACATCTCCCCGAAGGAAGCATTGTGCCCGGCAGTTTTTACGATGAAGAAGGACATTGTATCGGTAAGCACGAAGGCTATCCTTTCTATACGATAGGACAGCGTCGGGGACTGGGAATTTATCTGAATAAGGCTTTGTTTGTCAAACAGATTATTCCCGAAGAAAACAAAGTGATTATCAGCGACAATCTCCAGTCGCTGGAACAGAATGAGATGTATCTCCATCAGTCTTGTGTGATCAATCCTGAAGCTTTGCTGGGAAGAGACGATGTGGTGGTGAAAATACGATACCGTAAACAGGCCAACCGCTGTACAGTGACCCGTATCGATGCCGACCGTCTGCATGTATGCCTGCATGAACCTCTCGCATCCATTGCTTCCGGACAGGCTGCCGTGTTCTACCGGGACGACAAGGTGCTGGGAGGAGGAATTGTGGAGTGAGCCAAGTGTGAATTGTCTTTTTGTCAGAAATGACAATATGATAATTTACCCCCTTAAAAACAGCCGTTTTTGTATGCGGTATCAGTTGTGCTGACTTTTTCTCGCAAATTTTTTCCTTTGTGAAATTGGAAAAGAAAGTATTATTCTTTATTTCTTGGCAGAGAGATATAAAAGAAGAGAAGGTGGCTTCTTTTTGTGTGTGTATTAAAGGAAATGTTGTCGGAAAGATATTCTTACGGCAAGCGATAGCATACGTAAGAAAAGCAAGTTGGGGTAGTTGAAGAGGCGTGTGAAAGCCATCGGAGAGAGAAAATTTCACACTTTTATAACCATTTGCCTGCGCGATTATTCGCGTAAGCCTTCATTACAGGTCGCGTAAGGCTCCGATACTTGTAACAGAAGCTGCCGATACAAGTATCATCAGCCTCTGTTACAGGTTGGATATGATGTTGTAAAGCATGTATTTGCCTTATTTTAAAGGCTGTTTTCTCCCTTTTTCTTCTTCTGAGTGAAGATAAAGAAGAAAGTAGCGGTTAGCAGAAATCCTCAAATCTTCTCTAATTGTCAGAAAAATTGGTTTTTCTCTGACTTTTGGATTTTAGAAATTCTTCCACATTTCGAGTGCCTTATTTTCGGCTGCTTCCATGATTTCACGTTCGCCCGGACCTTTGTCGTTAATACCGCAAAGATGAAGAATACCGTGGATAATTACACGATACAACTCGGTGTTGTAGTCCGCTCCAAACTGTTCGGCATTGGTACGTACAGTATCCAGACTGATAAACAAATCCCCCGATATGCGGTTTCCTTCGCAATAGTCGAATGTAATGATATCTGTATAATAGTCGTGCTGCAGATACTGGCGGTTGACTTCCAGTATTTTTTCATCCGAGCAGAAGATGTAAGCAATATCTCCCGTTCTTTTCCCGTATGTTTCGGCTACAGCTTTAATCCATGCACTGGTTTCACGCTTGCGGATAGCAGGCATTTCAATGTCTTCGGTCTGATAAGTAATCATATATGTAAGTTTTTAATGAAAGAACAAATAACAGATAAAAATAGCAGAAATAATTCCGGCCAGATCGGCAAGTAATCCACAGGGAACAGCATGCCGCGTTTTAGTCACACCTACACTGCCGAAGTAAACTGCCAGAATATAGAATGTAGTATCGGTAGACCCCTGGAAGATGCACGACAGACGGCCCACAAACGAATCGGCTCCATACGTGTTCATCGCATCAATCATAAGTCCTCTGGCTCCGCTTCCGCTTAAAGGTTTCATCAGGGCAGTAGGCAGTGCACCGGTAAAGTCGCTGTCTATTCCACACAGACTGATGAGGCTGGCCACTCCCTGTATCAGGAAGTCCATGCATCCCGAAGCACGGAATACTCCGATTGCTACCAGAATGGCGACCAGGTAAGGAATGATACGTACGGCAGTGGTAAATCCTTCTTTGGCACCTTCTACAAATGCATCGTATACATTGATTTTCTTGCGCATTCCCGCTACGATGAATCCTATGATAATGACAAACAGAAAGACATTGGCTGTCGTAGTAGAATACACATCAATCTGCTGGCGCGACAAGGTACTGAAAAGGTAGATGATGCCTGCAATGAAAAGGCTGGTTCCTCCCAAAAACAACAGAATTGTCTGGTTGAGTAAGTTGATACGCTGATACAGACTTACGGCAATGATTCCGGCCAGTGTAGAGAAGAAAGTAGCCAGCAGGATGGGAACAAATACATCGGTAGGCTGGGCAGCTCCCAATTGTGCCCGATATACCATGATACTGATAGGAATCAGGGTGAGTCCGGAGGTATTCAGTACCAGAAACATAATCATGGGATTGCTTGCTGTGTCTTTTTTCGGGTTCAGCTCTTGAAGTCCCTCCATGGCTTTCAGTCCCAAAGGAGTGGCGGCATTGTCCAGTCCCAGCATATTGGCTGCCAGATTCATAAAGATACTTCCTGTTACCGGATGTCCTTTGGGAATATCGGGAAACAGTTTGCAGAACAATGGAGAAAGGAGACGTGAAAATACCCGGATGACTCCTCCCTGTTCTCCGATGCGCATGATACCCATCCAGAGAGAAAGTACACCGGTCAGTCCCAGCGAGATTTCGAATGCAGTTTTCGACGACTCGAACGTAGAGTTGATGATAGTGGGAAACACTTCCGTATTGCCGAAGAAAACCAGTTGGATGGCTGCCACCACAAAGGCAGCAATGAAAAAGGTAATCCAGATATAGTTTAATACCATTGTCTTTAGTTTTTTAAGTTTATGGTTCAGCAAGCAAACAGAATGATGCAACTGATACTTGCCCATGAATTATCTGGACAAAAATAGTGAAAGGCGAGCGCAGTACCAAGCCAAAAGCTTGCTTTTGAGCGAAAGTAATGCCGAGCCGCATCCTATTTTATGAAAAAATAGTGAAAGGCGAGCGCAGTACCAAGCCAAACGCTTGCTTTTGAGCAAAAGTAATGCCGAGCCGCATCCTATCTTATCAAAAAATGAGGTAACTTTCATCAGAATCAGTTATTTTTGTTTCCATGAAAAAGCATAAATACCTTTTTATTCGGCGAATACTTTTGATGCTCCTCTTATTGGGAGTAATCGTTTTCCGTTTCATACCTGCTGCAGGTGAGTGGTATGCCCGTTGCATTTACCCTTCGGTTTCGTTGGTCTTATCGTGGATTACCTCGTGGATACCCTTTTCGTTAGACGAGTGGCTGGTAGTTTTGGCTGCTGTACTTCTGGTTGCATATCCGTTTTGGGCACGGAGGCATGGCAAGAAGTGGCGTTCGCTTTTGCTTGTTGAGGGAGAAATGGTACTGTGGATTTATGTCTGGTTTTATTGGGGATGGGGAAACAACTATTTCCGTGACGGATTTTATCAGCGTGCAGAAGTAGCTCCCCGTGCTTATCACGAAGCAGAGTTCAAACAGTTTTTGCGTGAGTATACAGATAGCCTGAATGCTTCTTACTGTACTGAAACAGAAGGGGAGAGAGAAGACCTTCACCGGCATATCAAGCAATTGTATCGTACTGTGCCGTCCCGTTTCGGTCTGACAGTTCCTTACGATTTTCAGCATCCTAAATATACTTGCTTCAATATCCTGTATTCCAAAGTCGGTGTGTTGGGCTATATGGGGCCGTTCTTTGCCGAGTCGCATGTCAACCGCGAACTGCTCCCCGTGCAATATCCTTTCACTTATGCGCATGAGTTGTCGCACCTGCTGGGTATCAGCAGTGAAGCAGAAGCCAATTATTGGGCTTATCAGATTTGTACCCGTTCTCACCGCTCTTTTGTACGCTATAGCGGCTATTTCGGAATCCTTCCGTATGTAATTTTTAATGCACGAATGCTACTTGGTGAGTCCGATTATCAGGCTTGGGTAAACACGCTCCGTCCGGAAGTCATTGCCCAATTGAAAGCAGAGCGGGCCTATTGGGATGAACGCTACAGTCAAATGTTGGGCAAGATACAGTCTGCTGTTTACGAATTCTATCTGAAAGGAAACCGCATATCAGACGGACAGAAAAACTATGCAGAAGTGGTAGGAATGTTGCTTGCTTTGCCGGCAATTAGATAGAAAACTTGTATAAGACTTCTGTTTTTATTACGGTCGGTGGAATTGTATAACCGTTACAGATGTAATACAAAGGCAATAGATTTTTTGGGGAGTCTCTTTTATCTTCTCAGATAAATATTTATCTTTAAAAAATCGGTAAATGGAAACAATATGAAATCAAAGTATTTTTGTGTAATTGGGATAATTGGCTCTATCTTGTTTTCATGTAAGCAAGGTGAGTCTGTTTCTCGTGTTCTATTAGATGAAATTTCTTTTTCAGAAAAAGAGCAGGTGATAAATTGTGCCGGAAACCAGTTTTCTTTTGATTTATTTTGACAACTGTCTTCTTTGGATAGTGCAGAAAATATGTTTGTTTCTCCTTTTAGTGTATCTTGTGCTTTAGGAATGGTAAATTATGGAGCATCAGGTGTTACGCACCAGGAAATAATGGAGGTGATGCAAATACCTGATTCTGTAGCTTTAGTTTTGAATGCTTATCACCAGAAATTAATAGATGGTCTCCCTCGTCTTGATTCTTCTGTTACGGTGAAAATAGCAAATTCGATGTGGTTTAATAAAGAAGTACCGGTAAAAAAGCAGTTTATACAAAAGAATGCAATGTCGTATAAGGCTGTTTCTCATAATCTTGATTTTTCCAAATTAGAATCTGTTGATAAAATAAACGAATGGGTTAGTCGGCAAACAGAAGGCTGCATACGGAAATTTATGTCCAATCTTAGTTCTGACGAACTGCCGGTTTTGGTGAACTGTCTTTATTTCAAAGGAAAATGGAAGTTCCCTTTTGAAAAAAGTGAAACTCGTAAGGAGGTATTTTTTTGTGCAGATAAAACACAAGAGAGTGTGGAAATGATGCATCAGACAGCCTCTTTTTCATACCGTAAGAATGATTATTTCGAGATGGCTACCTTTCCTTATGGGAACAGTTCGTATGCAATGACTATTTTGTTACCTGACGTGAATAAATCTTGGAAAGAATGTATGGATGTACTGGATGGAAAAAGTTGGGAAACATGGATGACAGACTCTGTGGAAGAAGTATTGCTAGATGTAAAACTTTCCAAGTTGGTCTTGAAAAATAAATACCAGATGAATCGTGTTTTATCGGCAATGGGAATGTCCAATGCATTTACGGTACATGCCGATTTCACGAATCTGACAGATAGAAAACCTATGTGTATTGGAAAAGTTGAACATGCATCTTTTCTTGAGTTGAATGAACAGGAAACAAAGGCTGCTGCTGTAACAGGGATGACAGTTGTATTCGAATCTGAAATGATCCCTATTGAACCTGTAATTCCTTTTTATGCCAATCGTCCTTTTTTGCTCATTATTCATGAAATGGGTAATCATACAATATTATTTATTGGGAAAGTGTTTTGTCCCAATAAATAAATTACATTTGCAGGAGGAACACTATGCACTGTTGAATTTAGATAAATGATTTAAAAACAATGATACTCAATATTCTTCTTTTGATAGGCGGACTTGCCTTGATTCTTTTGGGAGCAAATGGGCTGACAGATGGAGCAGCCTCAGTAGCCAAACGTTTTCATATATCCGATCTGGTCATCGGACTTACCATAGTCGCTTTCGGAACTTCGGCTCCGGAACTGGTTATCAGTGTACTTTCGTCTATACAGGGAAGTGCGGAGATGGCTATTGGTAATGTAGTGGGAAGCAATATCTTCAATGTGCTGATGATTATTGGCTGTACAGCCATGGTTCTTCCGATACAGGTAGGAAAAGGTACGATGAGCAAGGAGATACCATTGGTTATCCTTTCGGCACTGATGTTTGCCTGCTTTGCCAATGATGTATGGCTGGACGGAGGTGAGAAGAATGTTATCAGCCGTATCGACGGATTGGTGCTGTTGGGATTTTTCCTGATATTCATGCGCTACACGTTTGCTATTGCCCGCAATGGAGAAGGACAGGAGGAAGAGCAGAAAGTCAAGGAATTGCCCGTCTGGAAATCTGTTCTGTATATTGTGGGAGGTTTGGCCGGACTGATATTCGGTGGACAATGGTTCGTAGATGGAGCCAGTGGGGTAGCCCGTGCCTTGGGCGTAAGCGAATCTGTGATTGGCTTGACACTGGTAGCGGGAGGAACCTCCTTGCCCGAACTGGCCACTTCTGTAACAGCAGCCTTGAAAAAGAATCCGGGCATTGCCATCGGTAATGTAATAGGCAGCAATCTGTTCAACCTATTCTTTGTTTTGGGAATCAGTGCAAGCATCTCTCCACTTCCGATGGGAAACATCAACAATGTAGACATTGCCGTACTGGTAGCTTCTTCTGTACTCTTCTGGCTGGTAGGTTGGTTCTTTAAAAAGCGGACCATTACCCGTATTGAGGGAGCCTTGCTGGTGATTTGCTATGTGGTCTATACGGCTTGGCTCATTATGCAGCAATAGGCTTTAATCGGTCCATCGCAAGCCTATTATCAGGCGGTTAGGTACGAAAATGAAAGAATTAAAATTATTCTTCGGATAAAAAATATTATCTTTACCGCTTGAAATTTCAAGCATAATGAACAGATGGCCATTCTAATTAAAAAAGTAAGTAATAAAAAAGACCTTAGGCGTTTTATTCGTTTCAACTACGAGCTCTATAAAAACAATCCTTATTCAGTTCCCGACCTGTACGATGACATGGTAGGTACATTCAGTACAGAAAAGAATGCTGCATTTGAGTTTTGCGAAGCAGACTATTTCCTGGCTTACAAAGATGACAAGCTGGTAGGTCGTGTGGCTGCCATTATTAACCGTCGTGCGAATGAGACATGGAACAAGAAGGAAGTCCGCTTTGGATGGATTGATTTTGTGGATGATCCGGAAGTGTCGAAAGCGTTGCTTGATACTGTAGAAGTATGGGGAAAAGAACGCGGAATGGAGGCTATTGTAGGACCGTTGGGCTTTACCGATATGGATGCAGAAGGAATGTTGGTAGAAGGATTCGACCAACTGAGCACGATGGCAACCATTTATAATTATCCTTATTATCCCCAGCATATGGAACGTCTGGGCTTTGAGAAAGAAGCCGATTGGGTAGAATATAAGCTGACTGTGCCCGATAAACTGCCTGAAAAGTTTGTCCGTATTTCGGAAATTATCCTTCAGAAATATAATTTGAAAATCAGGAAACTGAAACGTAGCGAAATCAAAGAGAAGAACTACGGTCAGAAGATTTTCGATTTGATAAATGAGGCTTATGCACCTCTGTATGGCTATTCCAAAATGACACAGGGACAGATAAATCAATATATCAAAACCTATCTTCCTCTTATCGACCTTCGTATGGTTTCGTTGGTAGAAGATGAGGCTGGCGAGCTGATAGCGGTAGGTATTTCGATGCCTTCTCTTTCCAAAGCTTTGCAGAAAGCCAAGGGAAAGATGCTTCCTTTCGGATGGTTCCATTTGTTGAAAGCCTTGTTTGTAAAGAAACCCGATGTGCTCGATTTGCTGTTGGTAGGAGTGAAGCCGGAGTATCAGAGCAAGGGAGTAAACGCATTGCTTTTCTATGATTTGGTTCCTACTTATCAGAAAATGGGCTTTAAATATGGAGAAAGTAATCCTGAACTTGAACTGAATAAAAAAGTGCAGGCACAATGGAGTGCGTTCGAATCTGTACAGCATAAGCGCCGTCGTGCTTTCCGTAAGAGTATTGACCGTTAAGAATTGACAATTGATAATGGACAATTGGCAAGAGAGGTCCTTTCGTCAACTTAAAAGAAATCGTATGGAAGAATTGAACGAACAACAAAATAGCTCTGTTTCCTATACCGAGGAGAACATCCGCCACCTGAGCGATATGGAACATGTACGTACCCGTCCGGGTATGTATATTGGCCGTCTGGGAGACGGTTCACAAGCTGAAGACGGTATTTATGTACTGCTCAAGGAGGTACTCGACAACAGTATTGACGAGTTTAAGATGGGAGCAGGAAAGCGGATTGATATCCAGATGGAGGACAATCTGCGCGTATCGGTGCGCGACTACGGTCGAGGTATTCCCTTGGGAAGTCTTGTCGATGCGGTGTCGATGCTGAATACCGGAGGAAAATATGATACAAAGGCATTCAAGAAGAGTGTCGGTCTGAATGGAGTAGGTGCCAAGGCTGTCAATGCGCTGAGTGCCCGCTTTGTGGCACGCAGTGTGCGCGACGGACAGATGCGTGAAGCGATATTCGAAAAAGGTAACTTGGTGAGCGATGTAACCGGTCCTACTGACGAAGAGCACGGTACCTATATCTTTTTTGAACCCGACAATACGCTGTTTCTGAATTACCACTTCCGTCCGGAGTTCATCGAAACCATGTTGCGTAATTATACGTATCTGAACACCGGTTTGTCCATTTATTATAACCATCATCGTATTGTCAGCCGTAACGGGTTGGAAGACTTGCTGAACGATAATATGACAGCGCAGGGATTGTATCCTATTATCCATCTGAAGGATGAGGATATTGAGATAGCCTTTACTCATAGCCCGCAATATGGTGAGGAATATTACTCGTTTGTAAACGGACAGCATACTACGCAGGGTGGTACACATCAGAGTGCGTTCAAGGAACATATAGCACGTACCATCAAAGAGTTTTACGGAAAGAACCTGGAGTTTCAGGATATTCGTAACGGGCTGGTGGGAGCCATTGCCATTAATGTGATTGAGCCTACATTCGAAAGTCAGACCAAGATTAAGTTAGGCTCGCTGACTATGGCACCGGAGAAAGACTCCGATGGAAATCCGTATCCGCTTTCCGGTATCAGTGTCAATAAGTTCATTGGCGACTTTATCAAGGAAAAGGTAGACAACTATCTGCATCAGCATACCGATGTGGCAGAAATCCTGCTACAAAAGATTCAGGAGTCGGAAAAAGAGCGTAAAGCCATTGCCGGTGTGACCAAAATAGCTCGCGAGCGTGCCAAAAAGGCCAATTTGCACAACCGTAAATTGCGTGATTGCCGTATTCATCTGAACGATATAAAAGGAGCCAAGAAAGACGAGGATGACGACCCGCGTCTGGAAAGTTCTATCTTTATTACCGAGGGAGATTCTGCAAGTGGTTCTATTACCAAGAGCCGCGATGTCAATACGCAGGCAGTATTCAGTTTGCGTGGTAAACCGCTCAACTCTTACGGACTGACCAAGAAGGTGGTGTACGAGAACGAAGAATTCAACCTTTTGCAGGCTGCTCTGAATATTGAAGATGGACTGGACGGTTTGCGTTATAATAAGGTAATTGTAGCAACCGATGCCGATGTCGACGGTATGCATATTCGTCTGCTGATGATTACTTTCTTCCTTCAGTTCTTCCCCGATTTGATTAAGAAAGGGCATGTATACATTCTGCAGACCCCTTTGTTCCGTGTGCGCAACCGTAAAAAAGGAGTATACGAAACGATTTACTGCTATTCGGAAGACGAACGTCTGGCGGCCATCGAGAAATTAGGACCTAATCCGGAAATCACCCGATTCAAAGGTTTGGGAGAGATTTCGCCGGATGAATTCCGTAACTTCATTGGCAAAGATATGCGTCTGGAGCAGGTTACCTTGCGCAAAACCGATGCTGTGAAAGAATTGTTGGCTTTCTATATGGGTAAGAATACTATGGAACGTCAGAATTTTATTATTGATAACCTGGTAGTAGAAGAAGATATTGTTTGAAAATGAAAAGAGCCATATTTCCCGGTACATTCGATCCGTTTACTATCGGGCATTATTCTGTGGTGCAGCGTGCACTGACCTTTATGGATGAGGTAATTATCAGTATTGGTATTAATGAAAGCAAACGGACCTGTTTTCCTACGGAAAAGAGAGTAGAGATGATTCGGAAACTTTACGCAGATGAGCCTCGTGTAAAGGTAGAAGCTTACGATGGACTGACCGTCGACTTTGCTTTGCAACATGAAGCACAGGTCATTATTCGCGGTATCCGTACCGTACGCGATTTTGAGTACGAAGAAACCATTGCCGATATCAACCGTAAGCTTTCGGGCATTGAAACCATTCTGCTTTTTACAGAACCGGAACTTACTTCAGTAAGCTCCACTATCGTTCGCGAGCTTCTCCAGTTCGGAAAAGATGTAACTCCTTTCTTGCCGGAGGGCATGGATATTAATTTGTAGTAGATTATGAAAAGACTGATTATAGTAGTTTTAAGTTGTTTTCTCTTTTGGGGAATGGGAATATCCCAGAATAAACTTCTCGATTCCCCTTCCCGCAAGCTCCAGCTGGCAGAGTTTGCCATAGCCAATTTGTACGTCGATAAGGTAGACGAAGACAAGATGGTGGAAACAGCCATTGTCAGTATGCTGGAACAACTCGATCCACACTCTACTTACTCCAATCCCGAGGAAGTGCGTAAGCTGAACGAACCGTTGCAAGGCAATTTCGACGGCATCGGCATCCAGTTCAATATGGCTACCGATACCCTGTTCGTCATTCAGCCGGTATCCGGAGGTCCATCCGAGAAAGCAGGTATTCTGGCAGGCGACCGTATCATTCAGGTAAACGATACCCTGATAGCAGGTGTCAAGATGAGTACCGAAGAAGTGATGCGTCGCTTGCGTGGAAAGAAAGGAACAGAAGTCAATCTGAAAATTATGCGTAGGGGAGTAGACGAACTGCTTTCGTTTACCGTCAAGCGCGACAAGATACCTGTATACAGTCTGGATGCCTCGTACATGGTTACCGATAAAACAGGCTACATCCGTATCAACCGCTTTGCAGCTACTACGGGAAAAGAATTCTCCGATGCCCTTTCTTCTTTGCAAAAACAGGGAATGAAAGATCTGATTCTCGATTTGCAAGGTAATGGAGGCGGTTATCTCAATGCCGCTATCGACCTTGCCAACCAGTTTTTGGACAAGAAAGAGCTGATAGTTTACACCGAAGGACGGAGAAACCCCCGTTCCGAGTTCCGTGCCGAAGGAAACGGACGCTTCCGCAAAGGCCGTCTCATTGTATTGGTCGATGAGTTTTCAGCTTCTGCCAGCGAGATTGTGTCGGGTGCGGTACAAGACTGGGACCGTGGAATGATTGTAGGCCGTCGTACCTTTGGAAAGGGACTGGTGCAACGTCCGGTCGATTTGCCAGACGGCTCTATGATACGCCTTACAGTAGCCCGTTATTACACACCTTCGGGACGCTGCATACAGAAACCCTACGAAAGCATCGAACAATACAACCGCGACTTGATAGACCGTTACAATCGCGGAGAAATGTTGAGTGCAGACAGCATTCATTTTCCCGACTCGCTCAAATATACCACTCATAAGTTGGGACGGACTGTATATGGGGGAGGTGGTATTATGCCCGACTATTTTGTTCCGATAGATACCACGATGTATACCGATTATTATCTGGCTTTGCGCGATAAGGGAGCCATCATGCAACTCAATCTGAAACTGATGGACCGTCATCGTACCGAATGGCTGAAACAGTATAAAACCTTTAAACGCTTTAGCAAGGAGTTTCAGATAACTCCTGCCATGCTGGAAGAACTGAAGGAAATAGGTAAGTCTGTGGGAGCCGTTTATAAGGAAGAAGAGTATCAAACCGCTCTTCCTCTTCTCAAAACACAGATGAAGGCATTGATAGCCCGCGATCTTTGGAATATGAGTGAGTACTTCCAGGTGATTAATACACAGAACAGCAGCATGCAAAAAGCCTTGGAATTGCTCCAGAAGCCGGGAATGGATTTCCCTGTACGTCAATAGATGTTTGGGGTTGAAGAGCATCAAGTGCATTGGACGTACCTCCCGGTAATTTAAAATGCTACTCCCTTCGTATTCTGTACGAAGGGAGTAGCATTTGTTTTATCAATCATCTTTCCATATAGTTTCAAATTCTTTATTCCATTTTTATTTTCAACTTGATATCTAAGAGATTTTGGTCGTCTTCTTCATAAAAGTCTAATACAATTTCTTCTCTACCATCTTGTCTTGTGAGGATGATTATTCCATTTGGATCATCATCAAATTTGAAATCCCAATTAAAAGCAGATAGATTTGGAATCATGTATAATCCACAATTTGTACTTTGGTCCAACCAAATGAAATATGGTACATTTTCATCTTGGGTTATAGAGTGGACAATTTCCTTTAATTTCCTTTTGTCCTCAAAAGGAATTGTTTCTTTGTATACACATAACCAAGATTTATTTCGTGATAAAAAATCATCCGTATCTACGATGCTTAATAGCTGATTGGTTGTAACCTCAGTTTTTAGAATTCGTCTTAGAGTATTTAAATATTCTGGTAGGTAATTGACTTTGCCAAATAATCTTCTTCTTTTCTGTTCGTATGTTTCGTCGTGCATCTTTTCCATTTATTGTCTTTTGTTACTTTTTGCGTTTATGCTTTGGATTGAATTAGCAAAATGGCAATAATTGATATCTAATATCCATAAAATCCTTTAAGGTCATCTTCGTCTGGAGGAAACATAAAAAACTGTTTGGCTATAGATGACATAGCTGATGAAAGTTCTTCCAGTTCTTTTTGAGCTTTTTCTTCTCCGTATAGTAACATTGTATAATGGCAATATGTAGCAACAGCCATCATGTAATCTCCTTTTGATAGCTTTTGAGGGTCATCTGATTGTAAGTATTCTAAGATTTCCTTTTTGTGATTATCAATGTAGGTTTTTATGATAGAAACTATTTTGTGTAGATATTTCTTTTCACCTTCCTTGTCATTTTTGGCATGGCATTGCATTGCTTTAAAGCGATTTTTTATAACGATTAAATACGGATAGTCTTTTATGTATTCATATTTATTTAAGGAATATACATACTCAACCGCCTTGTCGTATTCTCCCATTTCAGCTAAAATACCTAATTTCCCTAATTCAAAATAATAGAGTTTTGAATACCCCTTTTCGATAGCTTCTTCTACCAGATAGAGAGCCGAGTCCAAATACTCTTTATGTTTGGGGGAAGTTGTTTGGTACATAAAGATATATTGTGAAGATTCTTCTTTGTAATATTTAAATAGAGAATCTACCAATACAGAGTCGGCAGATGACAAGTCTGCCTGTTTTGCTCCATGATTCTGACAGCTTGCAAAGACGACGGTTAGCAATAATATTTGTAATAGTCTTTTCATTTTAGTATAGATTAAAACAGGTTCTTTAGTGAAGATAAAGTGCGGAGATGCTTTTATAATTTCTCATTACCTTCGTAATCATAATATTTTAAGGTATTGCCAATTATCCAATTATTGATAAAATCAATAAGACTATTATTTGTGATTTCCGGCAAATCAGTTTCGCTATATTCATAGTCATGTTGCCAAAAGACAATCTGATTGGAAAATCCTTGGTTTGTTTTTATTCTTGTATCAAAACAATAGGAGTTTCCGAAGCCATCAGGACTAAAAGGTATCAGATATTCATATTGAGGGTTTATCACCTCGTAATGTTCAAATTGATACGCGTTTACCAAATCATATTTATTTTTTGCAATACCAAGTACTTCATCTCCCATCAGGCTAAATCCATTTGTAATACTTAATAAATATTTATAATCCTCAGGGAGAAGTAAATTAAACTTCGATTCGAATCGAGCTATTTCTTCTGTTTCTATCGGAGCATTCAGTTCTAAAATATCGGGTGAAAACTTTAATAACTCCTTTATGGTTTGATCGACTTCTTTTTTCATAAGCTGAAAACAATATAGAGGGTATTTTTCATAAATACAGGTGCTCACTCACAAATTTAGGAAATTATATTTTATTTCCTTAATGTTCAAGTTCACATTTTGGGTAAGATTTCTGTTCTCATCGTAGGTGTATTCCGTTTCTCTATCTGCCCCGTCCTTGAATTCAAAGCCGTTGCCATATGCAGAGCCTGCCGCATTGTCGGTAACTTTCGTCAGCTGGTTTCCGTTGTAGTTCAGCGTAAGGTTGTCCACCAGCCCGTATTCCTGTGCTCCGGTCTGTCCCATTCGTCTGATTCCGAGAATGTTCCCCGTCTTGTCGTAGGCGGTAACCTCCTCATTGAACCGGTTGGGATTGGATGCAAGCTGTTCTCCCTCTCCGTATTCCGCCATTTTCATGCGGTTCAGTCCGTCGTAGGTAAACCTGTATCCTCTTGTGGTCTGTTCCTCCCCAGCCTTCCAGCTGATGCTGCTGATGTTTCCGTTATAGCGGGGTGTTCCTGTTCCGTCCGTATAGTGCAGCTCCTCCTTGAAGAGCGGACTTTCGATATCGGTCATCCAGTTCCGGATGCATCATTGGCAGTGTTTTCATAAAAGAGATCCTATTTATTATGTTTTATACCTCTGAATGTCCTTGTCGACACTTCCTGTAAGGGATAGCCGAAACTATTGTAATAGGAGAATATGCATTAATGGCAGTATGAACAGATAGACATATTTGCAATGTTAGTCCAATATGTGTACTAATATTCATAACATGATTTCATTTCTTCGCCGCATATTATCGTATCAGAATATAAATGTTCTATATAAAAAGTCTTTGATTTAGAAAATACATAACGAATTGAATCATATGGAGAGTTATATGTTATATAATTGACCAACTCTGCTATGCTATCTAAAGATCTGACTGTACCGGTTTCTACATACCCGTCAAAAGAAAAGCATGTATTAAATGTATCTTTAGGAAAAATGTACTGAATACTATCACAAATCTGATATCCATATTCGGAATATAATTTAATGGAATCACCATTTTTTAAATGGCAATAAACTTCAGCATATAATGGAGATTCATTGTCTATCTCATATGAACCTTCAAAATCAGAAGAGAATTTTAAAGCCCTCCATAGTAGTGTATCTGCTGTATTATTGACAATTTTGCATTTAAAAAATAGATAATAAGGGTATGCCAGTTTGGTTTTATCCATTCTTCCATTGTATAAACCATTCATATTCATGAATACCTTTTGTATCACCAAAGGAGAATCATCTCCTTTGGTGATAGTAGTTGTACATGAATTAGTTATCAGACATATAGTAAATGCTATTACTGCGATAATTTTATTTCTCTCGTTTTTTATAATATTCATAATTCTTAATAATATGCATTCGAAGTTGTTCTGTAACTTTTTTAAAAGAAGGCTGTGACATTTGGTATTCATATACTTTATGGTGAGTATTTGTTACATCTCTCCATTTATGTATCCCGTGTCCCATATATTCATGATCACCTAAAACGTTTTGCACATTCTCTACAGTTCTCATCTCATGATAAGCTTGTTTATGCCCATAATTCACTTTTATCTTAAATTTACTTTTGGGTGATAAGGTGAATGCTGTTGAATAAAGATCTACATTTTGAGGATTATTAAATTCATCTTTTTCTGTAATTCCTTTTACTGCTACTTTTTCATTTATTAACATTTTAGAAGGATATCCAGTTTGTTCTAATATGTGAGTAAATATATTGCTTAACGATTTTGCACTCAGACCGGCATCCTCAATATTCATCATTGCGGGATTATCTTCGAAATTATCAGTTGATTTTGCAGATGCATACTGAATTGGTGTTGTTATTTTAATATTCCCAGTGAATCCCTCATTATCTGTTCCTAAGAAGTTTCCATACATATCATAATAAGGACTAATTTCTTTTCCATTAGGGTCAATGTATTTTACAGGATTATTTGCACAGTATGCATACTGCGATGTACTATAGTATTTCTCCTGCATCGGATTCTGCACATGCCATCTTCCTATAGTCGGGTCATAATTCCTAGCTCCATAATCGTACCAGTTGAGTCCCTTTCGTGTATCGAGTTCCTTTCCGTTGTACTTGTAGGGCTGTACGTTTCCGTTGTTGGCAAACATACCTCCGAAGGGGTAGTAATGGTTCACTTCCTCCACCTTTCCGTTCCGGTCTGCCACCACGCGGTTGTTTCCCTGATGATCCTGCAGGTAGTAGTGGTACATCCCGTCGGGTAGGGATACATATCCGTATTCCGTAACCAGTCTGATGGGTTTCCCGTTTTCATAGATCAAATTCCCTGCATAGTCGGTAGTGGTTGTCTTCCTGTCTGCCCTGTGTACCGTGCGGATCTTTCTTCCTTCGGCATCATAGAGGTATTCGGTCGTACTTCCGTCTCCGAACTCG
>OHAY01002041.1_pt1 | contig 16937 bp, 14 predicted proteins | sample 1577191 | NCBI WGS metagenome assembly OHAY01 (sample SAMEA3541504, study PRJEB24748) | human gut metagenome | biome: human gut; feature: human-associated habitat; material: faeces | place: China | collected 2012 | reverse complement strand
TTAATATAAGTTATTGATTTACAGACGATTAAATGTTAATTTAACGCAGTATTGTTATATAATAAGGTATAAGAAAAAACTTAGTAAAATAAAAAAAGCATTTTAATTCAATGACAAGCAGTAATAAAGTTAAGGGCTTTGCGGCGGGTGTTGTAGCTGCCGTGTGTTATGGTACCAATCCTTTGGGTACGTTGGAACTTTATGGGGATGGATTCAATTCCAGTTCGGTACTCATCTACCGCTATCTCCTGGCGGTGGCGATGTTTGCCGTGGTGATGCTGTTCCGCAAGGAGAGTTTCAAGGTAAAGTGGGGACACCTGATCCGACTCGCTACGCTGGGTTGCATGTTCTCTCTTTCTTCTGCCACACTCTATGTGAGTTTCCACTACATGGCGGCAGGTATTGCCAGTACCATCCTCTTTGTCTATCCAATCATGACGGCGATACTGATGACGGTATTCTTTCATGAGAAGGTGACGTGGTCAACTACCCTGGCTATCCTCCTGGCAGTATCGGGTGTGGGCTTGCTCTATCAGGGCGATGGAAACGATAAGTTGAGCACGGCTGGTTTTGCGCTGGTGATGTGTTCTTCCCTGCTCTATGCGCTCTACATCATCTCCGTGAATCAATGGAAGAATCCGGGAATGTCGAACATCAAGTTCACCTTTTACATCCTGTTGTTCGGACTCATCACGATGTTCATCTATTCGTTTATTGCAGGCGAGAAGATTCAGATGCTGCAGACTCCTATGCATTGGCTCTATGCTGCCCAGCTGGCGTTGTTGCCAACGGTACTGTCGCTCTTCTTCATGACGATTTCCATCAATCTCATCGGCAGTACTCCTGCTGCCATCATGGGAGCGTTAGAGCCTGTAACGGCAGTCATCATCGGCGTCTGTATCTTCGGCGAGAGTTTCTCCTTCCAGCTTGCCATCGGCATCCTCGCCATCCTGGCTGGTGTAACCATCATTATCGCCCGAAAGAAATAATGCATTCTCAATTTTAAAGAGCAAGAACTTTTATCAGAAATAAAAAAATGAAGGCTGCCTCCGCAATCAAGTCGGAGACAGCCTTTTTAGATTGAATTACAATCTTCCCTTTATTTCATTTTATTCTTGTGTTCTGCACGCCTTTATTATCTTGTGTTCAGCACGCCTTTATTATTTTGGTAGCTCGGTACGCCCTGTAAGGGCAGAAGCTTTCTATCCTTTTCCGATTCTATCTCAGAATATCCTTGAGCGCAAAGTTGGCGAGGATGCTGGTGCTCTGGCTCAGCATGCGGATGAACTCCTGCGCCGAGTTCTTCATATAGGCTTCCTTCAGAATGTGGATGCAGCCATCCATCTCGTTGTCGGCAGCATCTATCGGAATCGCTCTCATGCCTTTTTCCAGGATGGTGGTGGATTCTGAAAGTACCGTTACCAGGTTGCTGCGATGCAGGAGGTCGAAGATGATGTTCACATTATTCACTTCTACCATGATCTTGAAGTCGAGATCCTTGCCCTCTATCAGGTAATCGAAGGCGTTGCGAGCCTGCAGACCCTTGCATGGAAGGATGAGGTCGTAGCGCTCCAGCTCTGAGAGCTTGATGGATGAAAGACGCGCCAGGGGGTGGTTCTCGTTCACAATCGCCGCCAGACGGTTGCTGAAGATGGCACGGCTGTCAATCGCCTTGTCTGTCTTGAGTGGCTTGAAGGCAAGCACAAGGTCGAGCTCACGCTTCTTCAATCCATCCATCAGCTCCTGCATCGAACGGTACTGGATGTTCAGCTTTATATGAGGATAGGCATGAAGGAAGGCGATGAGCGTTTCTGCCATGATGTTGCTGAAGGAGTAGGTGACGCCGATGTTCAGTTCGCCCGTGAGCATCTCCTTCAGGTCGTTCATGTGGTCCACGCAAGCCATGGTGCAGTTTACCGCATTCTGGGCATAGGGAAGAAGCTCCTTTCCCGCCTCGGTGAGATAAACCTCGTGCGAGTTTCGCTCGAAGAGGGGCAATCCTATTTCCTGCTCCAGATGCGAAATCTGCTGCGAGAGGGTGCTCTGCGTGATGTAGAGCTTGCGTGATGCCTCCGAGAAATTGAGCGTCTCGGCTACCTTCAGAAAATATTTGAGTTGTCGTATTTCCATTTTCCTTTTTTCACTAGTCTTATAATTACGCGTGCAAAGATAAAACTTTTATTTTAATTAGCCCTGCTTTCGGGCAAAATAATCAGATAAATCCTGTAATCCGTGGGTTTCAATGTCCCACAGATTACGCAGATTAACACAGATTCTTACTTGATTTCCACTTCGTGCAGATCCACGAATTCGCCATTCTTCTTCTTTCTCTCCACCAGCATGTTGAGGAGTCGACGCTTGCGGTTGTCGGCGATGAAACGGCGGAAGAATACATTAGGAATGGCAACACCCAGGGCGATGCAGATGATGGCGAGCGAAGCCTTGATCAGGTTGTTCATACCCACGGTTACTTCGCCTACCACGCCGTGCATGTCGATGAAGGCAAACAGGGCACGATACATCAAAACTCCAGGTACCATTGGGATGACACTAGGAATGGTGATGCACTGGTGAGGGGTGTGGAACCAGTGGCGTGCCTTGATTACGATGACGCTGATGAGCGCAGAACCGGCAAGCGAACCGATGCTCAAGCCCATATCGAGACCGATGTTGCCATTGGATGGACCCAGGTTGACGAAGTTGCGGAAGCAAACGGCGATGATACCGCCCAAAGCCACAGCTGGCAACAGGCGTCTAGGAATACTGAAGATGGTAGAGAAGCCCATGGCTGATACGGCTGCCGCGATGGCGAACTCCCAGTATTCGTGGTGAGGAGTCATCGTAAGATCCTTCACGAAGTTGTCGATGTGGCAAACCTGGATGGCGAAGGCAATACCGAATGCCATGGCAAAGAGCATCAGCAGGGTGTTGAGGGCACGAACCATTCCCACCTCGATGTAACCGTCGAGCATGTCGCTCACGAAGTTGATTAATGGAACTCCCGGCACGATGAAGAGGGCGCACGCCATCAATGGGTGCCAAGGGGTAGCCGAATGCATGAAGCCCGGAAGGGCGGCTGCGATGGCTGGATTGAGCGAAAGGAAGGAGGTGAGCCACGCTATCAGCGTTGCCACGAATGCCGAAATACCGATGGCTACATAGTTGTTGCAGCCTTTGGTAGGCAGGAACATTCTCAGGCGGAAGCCCAGGATGGCAGCAAGGGAACAGAAGAAGAATGCTGGCCAGTCGCAACCGAACTGGATGCAGAATCCGCCGCAGGCAAATCCGCCGCCGATGGCTACCTGCCAAGGGGTGAAGCTGCGTGGAGTGGCCTTGATATCGTTGAGTGCCTGCTCATACTGTTCGAGCGAATAGTTATCCTTGATAGCTTGCCAGGTGAGTTTGCTTACCAGCGAAATGGAGGTAAGGTTGATGCCGTGCTTTTCGCAACGCTGGAATTTGGAGAAGGAATGCTCCTCGTCGCTGTAGTTCACCATCAGCACATTCCAGTTGATGTAAAGGTGCATGTAGCGTTCGTCGAGACCGAGGAACGCTGCAGCACGCTTCATCGTACGCATAATGCGCGAGGTGTCGGCAGCACTCTCCATGAGAATGCTGCCTGTACGTAATAATAAGTCGAGTTTCCTTCTGAGTTCTGTTTCTGCGATTTCCTTGCAGTTGCAGTTGTTCTTGCCGTTGTCTGCGCAATCGCAGATTTTCATGTTTTTTTCTGTCATATATTTATCCGAATACGAAAATGATGATCTGAATGGTTACGATTCTGAGGAACATGGCGAATGGATAAACATTCGCATAGCCTACAGATGGTGCATCTGCTGATGTCTGCTCACGCACGTAAGCCAGGGCAGATGGATTGGTGTTGGCGCCTGCCAGCACTCCGAGCAATGTATAATAGTTGATGTGGAACACGTATCTTCCGATGATGCCGCCCACGATGATTGGAATCATGGTGATGGCGATGCCATAGAGAATCCAGGTCATTCCGCTTTCTGATGCCACGGTCTGAATAAACTGTTCGCCGGTGCCCAGTCCCACGCAAGCCAGGAAGATGCTGATTCCGATTTCACGGAGCATCAGGTTGGCTGAGATGGTGTTGTAGGTCACGAGGTTGTACTTCGGACCGAAGTAACCTATCAGGATGGCTACTACCAGAGGGCCGCCGGTCAATCCGAGACGCAGACTCTCGTTGATGCCTGGGATGAAGAATGGAATGTTTGCCACGATACAACCCAGCATGATGCCCAGGAAGATAGGAATCAGGTTAGGGTAGTTGAGGCGCTTCATCTGGTTACCCAGTACTTTCTCGGTATGGGCGATGGCAAGCTCTGTACCTACCACGGTAACACGGTCACCCAGCTGCAGCTTCAGCTGTGGAGTAGCAATCAGATCCACACCGTTGCGGTTTACTCGGGTAATGTTGGCGCCGAGGCTTGTACGAATCTGAAGCTGGCTGATGCTCTTGCCGTTGATGCCTGGCTTGGTGATGCGGATGCGGCGGGTAATCAAGTCTTCGCCGAATTTCTCCTCGCTCACCTGCACCTTCTCGCCGAGCAGGGCGATGACTGGCTCTTCTACGGTAGGGTTGGCAACAATCTGCAGGATGTCGCCCTCGTTGACTCGGGTCTGTCCGTTTACCACCTCGTCGTGCTTGTCGCTATCTTTGCGGATAATCTTTGAAACCATGAAGTCGCGCTTCAATATTTCGCGTATCTGCTTGATGGTGTCGCCGAATACCATCTGGTTGGTCACCTTTACAGAGAAGGTGTTCAGGGTCATCGCCTCCAGGTGTCCCATACCGCGCTTGGCATCAGCTTCCTCTTCGCTCTTGTTGATGCGCAGCGCATACCTTAATATAATAAAGGAGAGGATGACGCCGAGCACACCCATAGGGTAGGCGATGGCGTAGCCGGCTGCGATGGATGGAGCATCGATGTGGCGCAGGTCGCTGAATGCCTGCTGTGCAGCTCCCAGTCCCGGGGTGTTGGTAACGGCACCCGAGAGGATACCTGCCATAGAGGTAATGGATGTTCCCGAGAACGAGAAGATGGCGAGGGTGGTGATGATACTCAACGCTACCACGATGATGCTGAGCAGGTTGAGGCTCTTGCCGCCATTCTTGAACGAAGCGAAGAAACCAGGTCCTACCTCCAGACCGATGGAATAGACGAAGAGAATCAGTCCAAACTCCTTGAGGAAGTGGAGCAGATGCTCATCGAGATTGAGAGAGAAGTGACCGAAGATGAGGCCGATGAAAAGAATCCAAGCCAATCCGAGAGAAACTCCCTTTACTCTCAATTTTCCTAAACTCAAACCCAAGGTGATGACCAACGCCAGGATCAGCACGGAGTGGGCTACTCCGCCTCCCCATAGGTCAGGGAAGCCATAAAACAGATTTTTTAAGATATCCATGTTCTTATATTAAACTATGTTATTGATTTTTACTATAATCGCTTTTCTCTGATTTTCGATTGCAAAGGTATGGATAAAATCGAAAACAAAAAAGAATTGGCGTTGGAATGAGCCGATTTCTGCTATTGGGAATTTCGATAGAAGAAGGAGCGGATAACGGGGAGAATGTAGCGCAAGAGAAAACATTTAGGCAAAATATGAGATTTTTCGGCATAAGATGGCGGCTTTTCGCAGAATTTGTTGTAACTTTGCCTTCTGAATTGAATAATAGCGAATAGACAATGGATAATAATAATAAGATGATAAAGGATACTCCAAGAGAGAAGGAACTGGAGACCAGAGACGAGCTCTTCCTTGCCGAGGTAAAGGACAAGCGGGTGGCCGTGCTGCTTTCGGGCGGCGTGGATAGTTCGGTAGTGGTGTGGGAGTTTGCCCGACTGGGCCTGCACCCTGACTGCTTCTATATCAAGATAGGACCGGAAGAAAAGGAGGAATGGGACTGCTCTTCTGAGGAGGACCTGGAGATGGCTACCGCCGTGGCTCACAGATACGGATGCAAGCTGCAGGTGATAGACTGCCACCAGGAATACTGGAACGAGGTGACCCGCTACACCATGGACAAAGTGAAGGCTGGATTCACCCCGAACCCTGATGTGATGTGCAACCGACTCATCAAGTTCGGTGCCTTCGATGAGAAGATGGGCCACAACTACGACCTCATCGCCACAGGTCATTATGCGCAGACCGAAACGGATGAAAACGGCGATAAATGGCTCGTCACGAGTCCTGACCCCGTAAAGGACCAGACCGATTTTCTGGCTCAGATAGAGAGTTGGCAATTGAGAAAAGCGATTTTCCCTATCGGTCATCACATTAAAAATGAAATTCGTGAGATAGCCGAAGAGGAAAATCTCATTAATGCCAAGCGCAAGGATAGTCAAGGAATTTGCTTCCTGGGGCAGATTAATTATAACGATTACATCCGCCGATACCTGGGCGAGAACCCGGGCGACGTGATTGAGATGGAGACGGGTAAGCGCATCGGAGGCCACAAGGGTTTGTGGTTCCACACCATCGGTCAGCGCAAGGGTCTGGGCTTCGGCGGCGGACCTTGGTTCGTGATCAAGAAGGATGTGGAGAAGAACATTCTCTACGTGAGTCATGGCTACGATCCTCAGACGGCGTACAAGAAGGATTTCCCGCTTCAGGATTTCCATTTCCTCACCCGCGAGGTGGCGATGCAGAAGGTAACGTTCAAGATTCGCCATACGCCGGAGTATCATCCTGCTACCATCGAAAAACTCGAAGATGGCCGCTGGATGATACATTCAGAAGAGGCGATCCACGGCGTGGCTCCCGGCCAGTTCTGCGTGGTGTATGATGAGAATCATCATCGCTGCTATGGTTCGGGGGAAATTACTGTATAAATATAATAAGGTGGAATTGTTATTCAGCGTAATCCGATGAATAAAATCTATGAAGAAACGAAAAAAGGATGTGTCATGGAGTTATGGCACATCCTCTTTTTTGTTATCCTTCTACGAGGCTGTTCAGTAATCCCTGGCAGGCGTCTTCCAGGAGCGTGATAACGAGCTCGAAGTCGCTGTAGTCGCCGTAGTATGGATCGGGCACGGTGGTATATTCACGATGGTGGGTCAGGAAATCTGCCATGCGCACCACCTTGTCCTTATCAGCCTGGCTGGAAGCCATGGAAGTGATGGCGCGGTAGTTCTCGTTGTCCATCACCACGATGGTTTCAAATTTCTTGAAGTCTGATTTCTGGAACTGGCGGGCGTGGCTGTTGAAATTGTAGCCATGCTCGGCTCCGCATTTTCTCATGCGGCTGTCGGGCAGCTGACCCACGTGCCAGTTTCCGATTCCTGCAGAATCGATTTCAAACTCATCCTGCAACCCTGCTTTTTCCACCAGGCTCTTCATGATGCCCTCTCCGGCAGGCGAGCGGCAGATGTTGCCGAGGCAGATAAATAATACGGTATGTTTACCTTTCTTTGTCATTCTTCTGATATTTATGATTCTTATTTTTAGCTTTGGATTTGAATCCTGCTAGTTTATTTTTTGCAAAGTTAGTATAAAAATCTGTATTATGCAAGGGTTTTCCTTTCTTTTTGTTTTTTTTCAGTTCAACTTTTGAAAGTTCTGTAAAAATAATAAATCTGTGTTGATTTTTTTCCTTTCGATGATAAAAAAATCCCGATAAAGAACAGGAATCTGTCTCTATCGGGAAAATTATCGGGGGAAAATATTTTTAGTCGATTTCCTCATCAGCCTCGTAACCGCCCATCTTGCGGATGGCGTTCTTCAGCATCGTATATTGCTGGTAGAGGTTGTTCACAGCCTCTTCGCCCTTGGTGTAGTCGTGCATTGGCGCCTTGAGGAAGAAGCTCAGGAAGCGCTGGGTGCCGTAACGGCCGGCACGGGCAGCAAGGTCGCTCAGCAGGCAGAGGTCGAGCAGCAATGGAGCTGCAAGGATAGAGTCGCGGCACAGGAAGTTGATCTTGATCTGCATTGGGTAACCCATCCATCCGAAGATGTCGATGTTGTCCCAGCCCTCCTTGTTGTCGTTGCGAGGTGGATAATAGTTGATGCGTACCTTATGATAATACTGGGTGTCCTCGTCGTTGCCGTGGCCGTAGAGGTCTGGCTGCTCCTCTGGCTTCAGGATTGTCTCCAGGGTAGAAAGCTTGCTCACCTCCTTGGTATGGAAGTTGGCTGGCTCATCGAGAACGAGACCGTCGCGGTTGCCCAGAATATTGGTAGAGAACCATCCGTTCAAGCCCAGGCAGCGGGTGCCGATGATAGGAGCGAAACCACTCTTCACGAGGGTCTGACCGGTCTTGAAGTCCTTGCCTGCGATAGGCATCTGGGTCTTCTCAGCGAGTTCCCACATGGCAGGAATGTCAACCGTAGTATTAGGCGCACCCATGATGAAAGGAGCCCCCTCGGTAAGGGCAGCGTAGGCGTAGCACATGGATGGGGCGATGTGCTGGCGGTCGTCAGCCTTCATCGCAGCTTCGAGAGCAGCCAATGTGCCGTGGATTTCCATATCCACCGGTACGTAGATTTCTGTAGATGCAGCCCATGCAACAACGATGCGAGAGCAGCCGTTCTTCTCCTTGAAGTCTCGGATGTCCTGGCGCAGCGCCTCTACCATCTCCCAGCGGGTCTTGCAGTCCTTCACGTTGTCGCCGTCCAGGCGCTTGGCGTAGTTCTTGTCGAATGCAGCCTTCATCGGAACAATCTGTTCCAGCTCCTCGCGCACAGGGTTGATGTCCTTCTCCTTCAAAACCTCGGCATACATGGCAGCCTGATAGGCATTCTGAGGATAGACATCCCAGGTGCCGAATACGATGTCGTTGAGGTTGGCAAGAGGAACGATGTCCTTGTAGTGCAGATACTTCTTGTCTGCGCCCTTGCCCACACGAATCTTGTCGTACTGAGTCATTGAGCCTACTGGCTTGGTAAGTCCCTTGCGGGCCATCAGCACACCTGTCATGAATGTAGTAGATACTGCACCACAACCTACAACCATAATACCCAGCTTGCCATCAGCTGGTTTAACATTGTTCTGTTCCATTTCTAATGAATTATTAAGTCTTCTTTTTATTTGATTGATTGATTTGAGGGCAAAGGTACTGAAAACTGATGAATAAAGTGCAGTTTTTCACCAATAATCTGCCATATTTTTAGAAAAATTAGCATTGTAGAGGTAAAAAAGCGAAATAAAGTAAGTATCTTTGCATCATATTTTTAAAATTCAAAGTTTTTATAGCATGACAATAACGCTTAGTATCTTGATCATTACGGTTGCCATGTTTATTTGGGGCAAGGTGAGAGCCGATATCGTGGCGCTCACAGCCCTGGCAGCACTCCTGGTTTTCGGAATTCTTACGCCAGCCGAAGCCCTGGCTGGTTTCTCTTCGCCCATCGTCGTTATGATGATCGGACTCTTCGTGGTGGGGGGAGCCATCATGCAGACCGGCCTCGCCAAGCTGACGGGCAATAAACTGATGGCACTCTCGCGCGGCAACGAAACCATCACCTTCCTGCTGGTGATGCTAGTAACCTCCTTTATCGGAGCCTTCGTGAGCAATACCGGAACGGTGGCCCTCATGATGCCTATCATCATGAGCCTGGCAGCAGGTTCGGGCATGCAGTCGTCGCGCTTCCTCATTCCGCTCGCCTTCGCCGGAAGCCTGGGCGGAATGCTCACCCTCATCGGTACGCCGCCCAACCTGGTCATCGACGAGGTGCTTACCGAGGCTGGCTATCAGCCGCTCGCCTTCTTCTCATTCTTCCCCGTGGGCATCATCGTCATCGCCATGGGCATCATCGTGCTCATGCCGCTCAGCAAAATCTTCCTCAGCAGGAAACAGAGCGGAAAGAAGAAGAAAACCAAGTCGCTCGACGACCTGGTGGATGAATACCGCCTGCTCGACAATCTGCATCGCTACATCGTGCCAAGCAACCGAACTTCTGCCGCCAAGGATGAAAACGGCGAGCCGATGAACATCGTGGGAAAGACCCTGAAGGAACTCAGCATCCAGAAGAAATACGGAGTGAGTATCATCGAAATTAGAAACGAGAAGAAATCGAGACTCGGACTGGTGCAGGACGTAAACCAGAACATGGCGAAGAGCAGCAGTACCATTCAGGAGCACGACATACTATATATAATAGGTGACGAGCAGAAGATGCAGCGCTTTGCCCAGGATTACGGACTGAGGAGGATGAAGGACGTGAAGATTGATTTCTACGACCTGGGACTGACGGAAATCGTTGTGATGCCTACCTCCAACTTTGCCGGATTGCGCATAGGCGATGCCAACCTGCGCAAGCGATTCGGCATCAACGTGCTGGGTGTGAAGCGTGGCGGAGGCTCATCATCCTCTTCTTCTGGGGGTGGCAGAGGCGGCAACGAATACATCACGGATAATCTGATAGCAGCCAAGCTGCACGTGGGCGATATGCTGCTGGTGCAGGGCGAATGGACCAACCTGACGCATCTTACTGCCGACACCACCAACTGGGTGGTCTTGGATCAGCCGGAGAAGGCTGCCGATAAGGTTCTGCTGGATTACAAGGCGCCTGTGGCTGCTGCCATCATGCTGCTGATGATAGCCATGATGGTGTTCGATTTCATCCCGGTGGCTCCGGTTACGGCGGTCATCATCGCCGGACTGCTCACCGTCTTTGCCGGATGTTTCCGCAACGTGGAGGCAGCCTACAAGACCATCAACTGGGAGAGCATTGTGCTGATAGCCGCCATGATGCCGATGTCAACGGCGCTGGAGAAGACGGGTGCTTCGGCATTGGTATCGCAGGGGCTGGTGGATAGCCTGGGAGCGATGGGACCTACGGCTCTCCTGGCGGGCATTTACTTCACCACTTCGCTGATGACGATGTTTATCAGCAATACCGCCACGGCGGTTCTCATGGCGCCTATTGCCCTGGTGGCAGCCCAGCAGGTGGGGGTAAGTCCATACTCCTTCCTCTTTGCGGTGACTCTGGGAGCCAGCATGTGCTTCGCCTCTCCGTTCTCAACTCCGCCTAATGCGTTGGTGATGAAGGCGGGTGGCTACACGTTTATGGATTATGTAAAGGTAGGTTTGCCGTTGCAGATCATCATCGGCGTGGTGATGACGTTTGTTTTGCCGCTGCTGTTTCCTTATTAGGAATCTGTTTATTAGGATTCATAGAAAAAAATGAACAAGATAAATCCCCAATCCGGGGCTCGCTATGGAGCCTTGGAATTGGGGATTCTGCGTATAAAGACTTAACTGAAAATAGAGAGTGGAATGGGGAGATGTGATTTGTAATCCTAATTTGTACGGTTACATATTAATATCATCTCCGCCGCCTTCAGAGCCGGTATCGGTCTTGCCTCCCTCAGTATTTCCTCCCTCGGTATTTCCTGACTGTGAACCGCCGCCAGGGGTATCGCCGTTTCCGGTGCCGCCTGGGTTAGTACCGCCAGGGTTAGTGCCGCCGCCGTTTGGGTCCTTGTCTGGGTCTTCCACGTCACCGCTGTCGCCCGAGGTAACGTTCTTCACCACCTTGCCGTTTCGGTCGATGCAGGTAATCTGTATAGGAGTTCTCTGCAGCTCATCCTTGATATCCACGTTCGGGGTGAAGATAACTCGGCGTGCGGTGATGAGGCTGCCTGCCACCTCACCCACGGTAGCCACACTCTTGGCGCGCACGCCGAATCGCATGGTTCCCAGACCTGGGATAGCTACGGAGTGGCCTTCGGTTGACCACGCCTTGATTACCTCGCCGGCAGCATCCCAGCACGCCTGCATCACGCCGCGGCTCACGCCACTTCGGAGTGCAGCCTCCTTGATCACCTTGCTCTCCGGGAGCTTGCTGTAAAGCTCGGTACTGAGCACGAAACGATACTTACCTTTCAACTCACCCACCTGGATGAGGGTTTCCTTTGCTTTCAAATTGATAGACATAATTACTTGAAATTTAAATTGTTAATACTCTGTAAACTATAAACTCTAAACTTTTAACTCTAACTCTAAGCTGACTATCGTATGGTGATAGTAGGCACGAAGTGCGAAGAGTCGGCCCTTGTCGAGATATTGTTCTCCTGCTGCTGCCGCTGGTTCTTCCCGATCACGAGTCCCGCGGTACACGAGCTGGTGAGGAAGGTGACGATGGCAGAGCATACGGCCACGATGAGATACTTGATGAATGCTTCATATTTGGGTTCATACGCTTCTCTTGCCCCCTATTTACTTTCCGTCTTCTTTTTTGAAAGAAGAAAGAGAAGGACTCGTATCAGGGCTTGGAGTCGAGGTTGATAACTTGATGCATTCGGGATTATCTTATCCGGAATATCTCCCAGATGCCTTTTTTCATTTTTCCAACTGGAGAAATATTTTTCTCCAACTAGGAAAGTGATTTTCCAGCGCTTTCTGAATCACGATGCAAAGATACAAAAACAGCCACCATCAGTTGTGCGATGGTGGCTGATGCCGTGCGATGGCGGCACATTTTTACTCTAAACATTAAACATTATCCCGGTTCCCCCAGATACTCCACGATGGCCTTCACCTGTTTAGGCGAGAAGACCTTGCTGGTCTTGCGGTACCCCATATCCAGGAGTTCATTCCATAGCGGGGTGCAGAGATGAATCCAAGCCATCAGATGGTTGACGGCTGTGCGTGGATAACTCTCGGGAAAGTACATCAGGGCAAGTTCCTTCTTGGTGTACGTACGAATGATAAATTCTTCCATATTCATCTTGTTTTAAAAATTAATAAACTCGGTTTTCTCTTTCAGATAATACTCGCTGAAATCCTTGCATCCTGGGGGCAGTTGGTGGTGCACTAGCGAGGGCAGAATCTCCTTGAGTTGCAGGAAGAGGCTTTCGCCCGGCGCATCCCTGTCGGGAAACATGTGCCATTCTATCTTGAGCTGCGAGCCGATTTCCGCCAGCCATTTCTTATCTTCCGGCTTCAATAGCGTGGCAGAAGGAATGGCAATCGCCTTGTGCCCGGCAGATAGCATTGCCCAGCAGTCGCTGCATCCCTCGGTGATGAAGAGCTGTTCGCCCGGCGCCATCCCCTTCACGATAGGCAGATTGTAGATGGAGCATTTTGCACCATAGGGAAAGCGGAATCGGGGAGTTGATTCCCCTTTCTTGTAATCCAGGTTCCTGTTCTGAATCCCAATCAGCTTCCCCTCCGTGCTGAAGTATGGAATCTGCAGCCAGTTCACGCCCTTCTTATCCGTCCAGGAAGTCAATCTGCACCATGCAGCCACTCTCTCATCAATCCTTCTTTCCTCAAAAAGGAATCTCCTAGCCGCCAGGTTGAGCCAGGGATGCTCGAAGAATCTCGCATACCTGCTCGCATCAAAGAAGGAGGATTTTTCCGAAGAAGAACCACCCGAATTATCTTCCGGGGAAGAACCACCGGATGAAGAGTCTCCGGGGGAAGAAGATGAGGAAGAAGCTTCTCTCTTCCTATCCTCCTCCAGTTGAACCTGATGTTCCTCAGCGAGCCATCGGCAAGCCGAGAGGAAATCCTTCCCCAGGTATTTCATCACCAGGTCGATGGTACCCACGGAATCCCCCATGCAAACATAGCATCTGCAGCTGTTCCTCCTCGTATTGAACGAGAGACTGGCATGGTGGTCGTCATGAAAGGGGCAGAGCGCCTTATGGTGCTCCACCACCATCCCCAGCTGCTCGGCGACCCCTTCAATAGGCAGGTCGCGCAGCTTTTGAATCTCATATTTTTCCATTCATCTTTTCTCTTTATAGAATTATGTTTATTTCTTCTCCTTCGCTTCCGGCGTGCCCGTAAGATACTCCTGCGTCTTGGTATAGAGCCCCGTCTGGTTGCTGTAGGTGATGAATTTGCGGTATACCCACTTCCTTATCTGCGCATTCGTGCCCTCTTTCGTCTTGCCCAGAGAAATGCGGAGAGCCTCCAGCTGCGACTCGTTGAAAGGATTAGGCAGGTCATCCAGCAGATTCTTCGGACCTCTGCGCTGAGCTTCGCTCACCGAGTCGGCATCCTGGTTCAGCAAATCCGCAAAGATTTGCATCTTGCTCCATAGGTCGTGATACACCAGCCACTCCACCAGTTCGCCCATCGCCTTCGTCCATGTCTGGTTGTTCAGCACCCAGAGCAGGCACCCCGCCTTCCACGCCGACACGATGGAGCGCTTCGAAATGTCCCACAGCACATCATCATCCGTCAGGTCGGCAAGCGTAGCCATGTCTGCCGCCAACTGGTCGGCCAACTTGTTCAGCGGCTTGATGATGAACCTGCCCTTGCAGATGCTCAGCTTCACCAGATACTCGTCCAGCTTCTTAAAGAACCCCTCCTCGTATTTACCTTGTCTCGGGATTCTGCCGTCACGTCCCATTCGCGCCTTGAACGAGAACATCATTCTTCCAAAAGTACCGTTGAAGAGCTCGTTCTTGTAGAACTTGCGGGCTGCATACGGGGTGGAGGAGATGGTGAGGTTGGCACGGAGCAAGGGATTGCCCGTCACGCCCTCCACCGTGGCTCGCAAGGCACCCGATCGCTGGCGGTCGTAGATGTTGCGCAGCATCTGCGAAATCTGCTTATGCCCGCCGCACATCCTGTCGGCCATCTCCACCTCGGGCAGATTTAGGTATTGCGTTCTCTCGCCCAGCTTCTCGCAAGCCATGGCATTCTGGATGAAGGCAGCGTTGGTAACGTCGGCTGGTGGAAACCAGAAACTCACGTCGGGGCGGGCTGGTTTTTCCTTGTTCGCCGACTTCATCTTCATCTGCTTCTGCCATTCTACGAGTTTCTCCAGCTCCGTGCTGTCGTGCTCTCGCATATTGTGACAGATAGCCTCCACGATGTTGGACAGTTGACCCTTATTACAGCCCGAATCGGCAACAAGATTGCCCATCATGCCACACAACTCCTTCCAACTGAGGTCGGGATATTGAAATTCGCTCTCACTGACCTGTGCTCCGAGAATAGGGAAAAACATCGGAACCAGGGGTTCGTGCATGTCTTTTGATACCTGAGAGAGCAAAAGCTGCACACATTCGGTGCCTTTTCCCAGTTTCGGCATCTTTGGAGCAGTAGTTTTTGAAATATCGTACTTCAAGTTTATTGTTTTCATTTTCTCTTAATTTATTGATAATGAGCTTTCTAGAGAAAAGTGGGGTGAGGCTGAGCGTTCCAGTTCCAGTTGTTCCAATTAAATTTTTGAGGGTTCCAAATCTTCTCCTTATATATATAACTATCTATATATTAAATAGTTATATAGATATAAGAAATGGATATTGTCCAAAAAATCCTTTTTGGAACAATTGGAACAACTGGAACGCTTTCTTCCTTTCGAAATACCCTCTTCTTCTAGAAAGCCCCAAATCCTTCTTTGTTCTATCTCTTCAGCTGATACTCCACGATGGCATCTCGTGCAATCAGAGCCTCGGCAGCAATTGTCTCACCGATGTTCACGCCCTCATCGCAATACACCTTCAGGGTGAGCTGGATGGCACCATCCTTGGTCTTCGACACACGACCGTGCGCCAGCTTCTTGATCAGCAGCGACTGCGTCTTGAGCTGCGGCTTCGGAACGAATTCGAAGGAGCCGTCGTTCAACTGCTGTGCAACGCCGAGACGATGGAAGCGGGGCATGCTGCCCACCACGGGATTATCGGGTGCAAACAGAAAATAATGAGTATCATCGTAGTAAGCCATGCCGCTCTTCTGAGTGTGCTGGCTGTTCATCAACTTGTGGATGTCATTAAAATCCTTTTTCATAACCTTAGTGAATTTAAGAGCAAAGAAAGCGAGAAACGTAGCGCTACCTTACCTCCGGAGATTCCTTCACTCACTCCACTCGGTTAATAATTAAAAACTAATAAAACTGACTGTGAATCAATTCAATTTATACATGTCAGTGAGGAGAATATCCTGGAACACCTGTCCATTATATTCACGTGTAGAAAATCTGAGCGTCACCGCCACCACGTCGCCTGGTGCCAGTTTGAACATAGCCATGTTTCCGAGCATCGTAGCTACGTATTGGTTCTCAAACTTTCCGCCCATCTCCTGCAGCACGATGTTGCATTTCATGAGTTGTCCGTTCTCACTCTTCTGACTTTGCACAGCGAAGGCCTCTCCCTGCTGCACCACACGCATCAATTTTGCGTTCATAATCTTAATAAAGCAAGACCTAACCTTCCTTTAAGGCTCTTTAGTTTGTAGCTCCGATCTTGCTGAAAGCTGATGCAAAGTTAAGGCGAAATATTCGTGTAAGTGCAAATTTCTTCGTTTTAAATCGTTGAAATTCAGTGTTTTCGGAGTCATTCGGGATCATTCGGAATCAATCGGAATAAAATCAAGGAATCAATCGGAACCCTAAAAACGCAAAAAGCGGCAACCACTATCCTTTGGTAGGATAATCGTTGCCGCTTTCTATAGCGTATTTAGTTTTCAGGAAACAACAGATTATACATCTTCTGTTGTCATTGCTTTGTAGATAGCATCTCCGATATTTCTATCAGTTCCCGTCCAGTGTAAATGCTTTGGTGGGAGTGAAGGTACTTTTTTGTCCTTCTTCTGGCTTCCGTGCAATTTTCTGTTCATTCCATCTGCCATATTTTTTATGGCTTTTTCATCGCTATACTTTAGCACTCCAATTCCAATCAAGGCACGGATAAAATCAATACACTTTGTTCCTGGACGAATAGCTTTTATTTCCATGACAACAGCCATCATCATAGCTACCTGTACATTGGTTGTCAAGTCAATCACAGAAGCTGCTTTTATAATTTGATTTCTTGAATTCATCACAACTCCATTGGGTAAAGTAAATGTAGGCTTCATTACTTTAATAATAGCTTCTCTACAGTCGTGTGGGATGATTACTTCATCAGGAACTACGTTTTGTTGGTCTGTATTGGATTCCTGATTAGACATTGACTCGTTTTGATAGAGTTGCTCTTTGAGTCTTAAAACCACAAGTTCGGTACCCAT
>OHAY01002029.1_pt1 | contig 16978 bp, 7 predicted proteins | sample 1577191 | NCBI WGS metagenome assembly OHAY01 (sample SAMEA3541504, study PRJEB24748) | human gut metagenome | biome: human gut; feature: human-associated habitat; material: faeces | place: China | collected 2012 | reverse complement strand
TATCTTAGGAGATATTTTCGACCGTGGTCCTGGTCCTCACATCATCATGGACACACTTTGCAACTACCATAACTTCGACATCCAATGGGGTAATCATGACATCCTCTGGATGGGAGCCGCTTCAGGAAATGACTGTTGTATAGCCAACGTACTGCGTCTGGCCATGCGCTACGGTAACCTTCCGGCATTGGAAGACGGTTACGGCATCAACCTGCTTCCGCTGGCTACCTTTGCTATGGAAGCCTACGCCAACGACCCATGCGAATACTTTGCTCCTAAGATTGCGCCCGAAAGCAGTTCATACAATGACAAGACCTTGCGGCTCATCTCGCAGATGCACAAGGCCATCACCATTATCCAGTTCAAGCTGGAAGCTGCTGCCATCCGACGTCATCCGGAATTCGACATGAACAGCCGTCTGCTGTTGCACCATATCGATTTCAAGCGGAAAGTATTCCAGCTTGACGGAAAAGATTACGAAATGCGCGACTGCCTGTTCCCGACCATTGACCCGGAAAACCCATACCAGTTGACGGAGGAAGAAGAAATCGTACAGAAACTGCACAAATCTTTCACGGGAAGCGAAAAGTTGCGCAAGCACATGAAATGCATTTTCCGTTACGGATGCATGTACAATGTGTGCAACTCAAACCTGCTCTTCCACGCTTCTATGCCGATGAATGCCGACGGAACGCTTAAGGAAGTAGACATCCTCGGAAAGAAATACAAGGGAGAAGCCCTGCTCAAGCGCGTAGGCCAGCTTATCCGTACAGCTTATTTTGCAGAAGAAGATAATTCGGAAAAAGCATTTGCCAGAGACTTTATCTGGTATCTGTGGTGCGGAAAGAACTCTCCTGCCTTCGATAAGAGTAAGATGGCTACCTTCGAACGTTATTTCCTGACCGACAAGGAAACTCATAAAGAAGTGAAAGGCTATTATTACACATTGCGCGACCGTGAAGATATCTGCGACATGATTCTGGATGAATTCGGAGTGGAAGGAGAACACCGCCACATCATCAACGGACATGTACCGGTAAAAGCAGTCAAAGGAGAGAAACCGATTAAGGCCAACGGTAAACTGATGGTTATCGATGGTGGATTCTCCAAGGCTTACCAACCGGAAACGGGTATTGCAGGCTACACATTGGTGTACCACTCACGCGGTTTCCAGCTTGTACAGCACGAACCCTTCACTTCTACCCAGAAAGCTATTGAAGAAGGACAAGACATTAAGTCGACCACCCAAATCGTAGAATTGAGCAGTCAGCGCATGATGGTGAAAGATACCGACAAAGGCCGCGAACTGATGGTACAAATTGAAGATTTGAAGAAACTGCTGGTAGCTTACCAGAACGGCATTATCAAGGAAAGGGGTATTTAAATTTTCGTCTTATTCAATCAAAAAACAAAAGAGACTATTTCATTTTTCCGAGAAATAGTCTCTTTTGTTATTATACAAAATAAAAAATGGTTGGCGTCCACACAATCACTTGCTCACACGCCAACCGAAATCTAACTAACTTTTGTTTACTATTATTTGGATCCGATATAATAGCCTAAATGAGTGGGTTGATTATAACCTATATTCTGCATTGCCTGACTCATATCATAAGTATGATCTGTCATAAGATGCGGGAAACGATGCTCTGTCGGATAATTCGTAGAGAAAATATAAATCGCAGAATGGTCTGAAGAGCCCATTATTACTTCCTCACGCCAGTCGCCCAGGAAATCACCGTAATAACAAGGATTATATTTTGTACTATGATTACCTTCATTGCTTCCATATCCAGTTGCAAAATTCACAAGACGGTTCTTATTCGTTCTCGGATTAGCTTTATAGCTTACAATCAAAGCACGGTCAAACAACTCACGAGTCAATTCTCCAGTCCACCAAATTGCTGCATTATATAACGTACCACCACCAATACCAGTAGGCATATCAGGACTTATAGGTACATCTATAGAACCTCCACAATTGTACATTCCAGAATTCATCGAAGACCAAAATTCCATATTAGGACTATCAGGATCTACGTCTGCTACAATACAACGCCCTACATCACCATGCATTCCAGCACCATGAGCAGAAATTAATGAACCGTCACGTGCATCAATAACCTGGCATCCATACCCCAATCCTTGTACTGCATATGTATTTTCTTCTTCAAAGGAAGCCACAATCTGCAAGCCATCACGATCTTTAATGAATTTACCCACATGCAAACAGTCTCCATGTCCATTTCCAGTGCACCAAAGTTCATTTCCATTGTCATCAATTGCAGCCTGTCCATAGAGAATTTCATCTTTTCCATCATTATCTAAGTCTGCTACACGAAAAGCATGAGAACACATTGCCAACCATTTTTCATCATGATCCTTGGTATCAAATTTCCAACGATTTTCCAGTTCCGATCCTTTTAGGTCAAAGGCCCAAACCTGCCAGTTCTTGTACACGCCACGAGTCACAATCAGACTAGGATTACTTGTTCTAGCACCAGTTGATGGATCAGGAATCCCATCTAAATAAGCAGCACCAATAAAGAAACGGTCCATACGGTTTCCATAATCATCGCCCCAATAATCCATCCAATACTCAGCACGTTCTACTTTAGAACCTTCACCTCCACGAGGAATATTATCTGTACGTGCTATTTCACGTCCATCATACCCACGACAAATTGAGATGTATTCAGGACCTTCAAAAATCAAGCCACAAGTAGTAGGAAGTTTTGCACCTGAAGCCCATCCGGCACCATTTAAATCACGAATACGATAATCATGAACTTTTCCATCTTCTCCTGTAATCATCTTTCCATCTGCAAACTGGGTACCTTCAGCAGAGCGGAAGGCAATTTCACACAACCCATCACCATCAAAATCATACAAGATATAAGAAGTATAATGAGAGCCCGAACGAATATTAACTCCCAAGTCAATACGCCAAAGGAAAGTTCCATCCAATTTATAGGCTTCCAATAAAGTAGTACCATTATGCCATCCCCCCTGATTAGCTCCATCATAAGGTTCACGCTTAATCACGATTTCCATTTCACCGTCACCATCCAGTTCACCTACCTGAATATCATCTGCTACATAAGAACCGCTTTCCGGCAATTCAATTGTAGAAGGATTTGCATTCAATGTAATTTTACGGTAATAAGTTTGAGCCATCTCTGGCGTAAAATCACACTCACAAATTGTTTCAGTGTTTCCAGATAATGTGACACGATAATGATTTGCTTTTGTAGCATCTATATTTTCATCCAGAAAGCAAGTTGAATTAAGCAGTGCCTCGCCATTCAATTTTACTTCCTGCCCTCCATCTACCGATTTATAAATATCAAATGCCACGTTAGACGGATCGCTTTGCAATAGTCGCCAGCTAACCAAAGCCCCATGTATAAAAGTAGTAGAATTAGCATCCGCATCAGGAGTAGGATCATAACTTACCCACATAGCCCGACCGTCTTTTACCACTTCAGAGGGAAGTGCAGGCAGTTCTTCTGTATCACCACCTCCTGGTTGCGGAGCCGGAGTTTCTTCATCCGAACATGCTGATAATGCAAAAAGACAGACAGCACCTAAGAAACTTGTAAATAGTCTTTTCATGATATCTTATATTTTTAAATATTTATACTTTTCCGGAATCCGGGACTTACCAGCCCGGATTCTGACTTAAATTAGGATTTTTCATTCTCTCGGATTGAGGTATCGGGAAGAGATACATCTTATCGTCCCACTGACGAGTATTTACCACTGTAGAATAAGAATAAGCAGTATTATCTCCTGTTTTTGAGATTTGCAGACCTTCTATATTTACAAAATATTTGTCAGCCTCTTTCCAACGACGTACATCCCAAAAACGATGTCCTTCAAAAGCAAGTTCCACCATACGTTCTTTTTTATAAGCCTCCCAAAACGCATCATTTGACATATTTAACGGGAAGGCAGGCATTCCTACTCCTTCACGTTCACGAGTCATACTAGCTGCCTGGCGAGCCGACATAGTAAACTCAGCATCCGTTGCATCCGCACTTCCCAAATAACGGAATACAGCTTCTGCATAATTCAAATAGAATTCTCCCAAACGATAAGTTATCCATGTATGATAAGCCGACTTATTAGTACTATTAGAACGAAGGTCAATGTCTCCCTGGCAATATTTTTTCAAATAATATCCAGTTGGGGTACCTCCGTTCAGAGGTTGTCCGTTTGCTCCTCCCTGGTAAGTATAAATCGGAGTTTCATTCCATGTAGGCCATCCTGTTTCCTCATTTACACAAATAGTCATTTTCAAACGTGGGTCACGGTCGTCATAAGGTTTTGCCGGGTCAAAAACACGACTTCCTTCTGCAGTCCATACTCCATCAACCAGACGAACAGGACAACCATCAGTTGTTTCATACGCATCAACCAAATTTTGTGTCGGACAATTTCCCCCATTTCCACCTTCAATTCCAACCGGATAATTATAAGACTCCATAGTACTAGATTCACGATTCGCGCGACGACCAAAAATTAATTCATCCGTAGCATTCTTATAGTTATTTTTATCCCACAAAGAGGCATAGTCACTAACCAGCTTCATGCCCCGTTCATTCACGCAATAATCCAGCAGTTCCTTATTCGCAGTAGCCGCACGATGCCACAATTCCGGGTCATTTTCCGGATTGAACAACGGACTTGCTGCATAAAGCGCCGCACGAGCTTTCAAGGCCAGCACTGTAGCTTTATTTACACGACCTGTTTCAGGAGATTCGCTAGGCAATACCACATCAGCAGGAAGGTTAGCATAGTCTTCAATTATCAAGTCCTTTATGTCATCACACTCCGAAATAATATAATCAAAAATATCTTTAGCCGGAGTACGACTCAATGTATTGCTCTCATCTGCACTCAAGAAATGATCGATGAACGGCACATCTCCATACTGACGCACCAGATTAAAGTAAAAATAGGCACGCAGAAAACGTACTTCATACTGATAGTTATTGTAACGGAACATCTGAGGTTTATAGTCTGCATTCTGCTCTAACTCTGGGAATGTCAGTCCCACATACTTATCCAAAAACAGATTACAGTTTGAAATACCCGAATAACATGTACTCCAAGTTCCACTTTGAGCATTAGTCGGACTCCATGAGCCATTATAAAATGTCTCAATAGAATTTCCTGTATATGCATACTGTGACTCATCAGTAGCCGATCCTAATATTGCTCCAGAATAATTACCAAAATCAGTATCCAAATCCAGGTAAATAGTGGTAATCAGACCTCCAACATTACTAAAATTCAGCTTCACAAAATCTTCATCATAATTATTATATTCATGGTAGTTCATTTGGTCTGAGCACGAAGCCAATGCTCCCATACACAACATACCATAGACAATTTTTCTAAGTTTCATTCTTCGTTTCTTTTAAGATTAAAAACCTACTTTCAAACCTACAATCAGACTCTTGTTCAATGGATTCGTAGCTCCATAAGATTCCGGGTCCAACACATCAATCTTATCAAAGCACAGCAAATCAACTCCCCGCACATACAATCTTGCGTCTCCGATGAATTTTGTTTTCTGCAACCAAGACTTAGGGAAATTATAATACACCTCGATGTTGCGAAGTTTCAGGAACGAACGGTCAGCCAACCACACGGTATTGGTCTGATAGTTATTCGTATTGCTTTGCGTGCTCAAGCGCGGATATCTTGCGTTCAGATTATCCTCAGTCCAACGATTCTCGTAATAATGAGTGGAAAGCGTAGTGGTACTCAACAAAGGCCAGAACATACTCTTTGTGTTCAGGATTGCAGAATAACGGCCTGTTCCCTGGAACTGGGCGTCAAATCCAAGTCCTTTCCATTCCGCTCCCAAATGGAACGTATAATAAATTTCCGGAGCGACTGTGCTATAACCGATAGCCGTCACGTCATTGCTGTCGATTATTTTATCTCCATTCACATCACGATACTTAATATCTCCCGGATAGACCGTTCCGAAGCTTTGAGGCAGACTGTTGGCTATATCATCTGCGTCTTTAAAGAAACCTACAGCTTCCAGACCATAAACCTGGTTCAACGAGTGGCCGGTCTGTACAAGATTATCGTACATTCTAGGTTCCTCCAGTTGCTCCTTAATCTCATTCCGGTTCCAGTTGAAGCTACCTCCAGCATTCAGCACCACATCTCCCACACGCTTCGTGTAATCAAGGCTGAACTCGCCGCCCCAACTGTCTACCACACCGGCGTTCTCATACGGAGGAGTCTGTCCCAAGACAGCCGTGTACTTACCTTCGGAAGAAACCCAGATGTTGTTTCTACGCTGATAATATGCGTCTACCGAAAGATTCAACCCTTTAAACAACGTGGCGTCTACACCGACATTGTATTTATATCCTTTCTCATGCGTATAATTCGTACTTGCCAAACGGCCGAGTTCTGTCGTACCGAATGAAGAATCATACGCACTATTGAACATATAGCGCGTACCTGTTGTGGTATAAATCTGGTCCCAGTAATCATACACATCACTGGCCGGCAGATAATCCGCATTGATAATGCCGAATGAAGCACGAAGTTTCAAGAAATCAATCCATGACACATTGTTCATAAAATTTTCTTCCGAAAGCACCCATGCCGCCGACACTGTAGGAGAAAACGCCCATTTATGACCGGGAGCAAGCAGACTGGAGCCGGAGCCTACCAACGCCAAGTCAAGGAAATAACGCTTGTCATATCCATAATGAGTAAACCATGACACATTCTGGCGATAAATGGTTGTATTCAAGCCGTATGAATCACGGTACTCATATTCCCACTTCAATTGAGAATACACATCGTGTGTATCCGCAAAGTTCCGGTTATAGCTAAATCCACCAGAGAAGTTGAACTGGCGTGTCCAGTTATTTATGCTTCCGTCTTTTCCCATTTCTGTAGGCTCACCTCCAGTTGTATGCGTATACAAAGGTCCTGTCAAATCAGTATAAGTCACCGTATATCCGCCATAAGTATAAGCCTGGCTATGGTCTTCCCATATAGAAGAATAGTTATCATAAGCCAATCTGAAATTGAATCCCAAACCTTCTGTAACAGCCGACAAGTCTTGTTCCAAGGTCAGGTCCGCAAACAAGCTTCTCGTATGACCTTTTGAATATGCCGCTCCCTGAGATTGAGCCACCGGATTCTGGGTTCCCAACCAAGTGGTATTGTTTCCTCCCCATAAGCCGTCCTCATCCTTTACAGGAAAAGCGGCTGCCGGCAGGGTATAAATCATATCCCACAGATTGGCAGAAGCACCCGGACGGAGAGATTCCGACAATGTACCCAAAATATTCACTTTCAGTTTTGTAGTACTGCTTACATCAATATCCATATTGGTACGCAGATTGGCACGCGAATACTTGTTCTGGGTAGAATAGCCTTCGTTCATATTGCCTTCTTTCACGAAACCTCTGTCTGTCACCAGGTCAAGCATAGAATAGTAACGGAACTTAGAACCACCTCCGCGAAATTCAATCGTATACTTGTTGGAAATGCCCGAATTCTTGAAAGTCTCATCAAGCCAGTTTACATTCGGATACAAATAAGGGAAGTCTCCATTACGGAAATACTCCACTTCCTTATCCGCATAACGGGGAGACAAACCTTCATACCTGCGTGCCTCATTATAAGCCTGCGCATAAGTGGCCGCATCCACAAACTCCGGCTTCCGGTCCATGAAATTATTTACATGGTCATAAGTAAACTTGATTTCTTTGGAATTATACTTACCGCGTTTGGTCGTAATCAGGATAGCCCCATTAATTCCTTTATACCCATACAAAGCTACAGCGGCCGCATCTTTCAAAACGGATACAGATTCCACTTCCTCCGGGCTAAGCAGGCTCATGTCTCTTTCCAGACCATCAACCAATATCAACGGATTGCTGCTGGAAAGACTCTGAAGTCCTCTGATATAAAAAGTAGGTTCCACATCCGCATAATTTCCCGAATTCTGCAAGACCATCATACCCATTCCCTGCCCTAACAGAGAATTAGACATGTTTTTAGCACTACGCTTATCAAAGTCTTCATTATAAATGGTAGAAACGGCTGCCGTAGACTCGGCACGGGTAAAAACACGTCCGGCGCCCACGTCGACAGACTGCCCCGCGTAATTCAGTACGACCTTCACCAGCGACTTTCCGTCCGCCTTTACCGTAGTCGTACCTTTATCTACTGACACAATATTCAATTGCTGTCCGGCAGAAGCTTCTATGGAAAATTTTCCATCCTTATCTGTCTCAACTCTTGTTTCCGGCATCCCTTTCACCATGACAGAAGCACCATAAACCGGACGCCCCCACTTGTCGACAACCATTCCTCTGACATTGTTGTCCGTGTCCTGAGCACCAGCAGGAACAGCCAGCAAGGCCAGGCATGCCCACATCAGATTCTTATATTTTTTCATAAAGCTATTATCAAAAATCTATTACTTATACTTTTATAAATTACCAGCCAGGATTCTGAACCAGTCCGTATCCCTTGTTTATTTCCGTTTGAGGGAACGGTGACAAATACCATTTGGTGTCAAAACCATAATCCCACCAGTAACGACGGATATTGTGCAACGTAAATCTTTCATAGTCAAAATGAACGGGCTGGGGAGCTCCTTGATTCTGGTCACCTTCAAACCATTTCGTCTCTATACGGTTTCCTTTCTCATCCAGACGGTAAATCAATAGTCCGTGCAGCTCTTTTTCAAACCGGTCCGCACGTTTATACCGAATCAAATCAAAGAAACGTGCGTCTTCCATACCAAGCTCACACACACGCTCACGCAGCAATTCTTCCAACAAGTTTTCCTTGTTTGAAGTCAGGTTCTTTTCCGGATTACAATCTTCCAGCTTGCCAAGGCCTACACGTTCGCGCACCTTATTTATCCAGGTCAACGCACCCGCATTGTCCCCTTTTGCCTGAAGCAATGCTTCCGCATAAGTGAGATAAATATCCGACAGACGCAAAGTCACCCACTGGCAATACTGACGCTGATATTCCGTACCGATATAATACTTCATATTGTCATAGCCAGTAGCAAAACGCATGGTCTCATCCCGTGAGTTGTTTCCGGCATCATAACCGCCTACCCACAGTTCGTATGGCTGTCCGGACATCAACCCGGCATTGTTCGACCAGTCCAGCATCTTGGGCAATCCGTTCACTATCACTGTCTCATACAAACGAGGGTCACGGGTCAATTCCAGGTTATTGTCGGCCAAAGTACCTTTCGCGAACATTTCATCCAGCTTGCCTTCTGCCTCTGTTTCCTCCCAATTGAACGGTTTACCGTCGGCCCACGGGAACATTTCCACATATTCTTGTGTAGGCGTATAAGAGTTACGTCCCAAATCGCTCCAATTATGCCAGAAATAAGTACTGGAATTAAAAGCGTCTCCCATCTGAACCCTGACAGAATGAATGACTTCCTTACTTCCTTGATAAAGGTACCCCATACGGTAGGCATAACGGTAACCGGCCGGTGTGTTATTGACAGACTGGTTCAATTCATAATAACCATTTGCCTGCAATGCGTTCATGAAGTCTTCGCAAGCCTTCAGGCAGTTTTCCCACAATTCCGGACGATAACCTCCGTACCATACCAGATGCTGCTGTTCCGCTTCTGAGGCACCGCCCGCATAACCCTGATTGTCATTGAACAAAGGAGAAGCGGCAAACTGCCAGATTTTACACTTCAACGCCATAGCACCTGCCTTGGTCCAGCGTCCGGTATAGGTGGAACTTCCGTCGGCACCGGGACCGTATGCCCAGGGCAAAGCCCCGGAATCAATGGCCTCATCCAACATCTTAATCATGTAGTTCACTGTTTCTTCTACCGTGGCACGCGGACATTCGTAGCTGGACTCATTTCCTTCAAAAGAGGCATAAAGCAAAGGAAGCCCCCCGTAATGACGGAACATGTCAAAGTAACGCACAGCTATCAAGCATTTGGCCTCCGCAATCATACGCGCCTTTTCATTGGCATCCAGATTGGGCACATCGTCGATGTGTTCCATCAGCAGCCAGCACCAGCGCACTACTTCCCACACCTTTTCATCGTTATAACAGAACTTATCCTGACGGCGGCTGTAATTGGCCGTATGGATACCGCTGTAATACTGCGAATAAAGCTGCGCGTCACGCCAGTGCAACTGCCAGCAGTCTGTCAAAGCCTCTACCTTACCGCAATACGGGCTGCTGGACACCGGCAAGGAAGTATCATCCTTATAAGGCAATCCATAATACTGACGACCATAAATTGAATTCAGAAACTGCTGGGTATAGACCGCGCTGCTGAATACCGTATCCACTGTGGCGGTACCACCCGGAGCCTTATCCAGGAATGAATTTCCGAATTTCATATCGTCCACACATGACGTGGCAATCAGATTAGCCGCCACACATGCGCCGAACAAAAGTTTATATCCTAATTTCATATTTTCTATCTTTAATTGTTTAGAATCCAAGTTTCAAACTCAATGTATATGTCTTAGACAATGGATAAGAAGGCGCATTGGAGGCCCTGGTTTCCGGATCGCCCCACAAATACGGGGTCAGTGTCCACAAGTTATAGCCGCTAAAAGCCAACTGGAACGTGTTCAATCCCAGTTTCTTCATCACCGGAAGATTAAAATTATAAGCCACCTGCAAGGTCTTCAAACGCAAGTACTTGGAGTCCTGTTCATACAATGTGGAAGTAGCGTAGTTATTGTCACGGTTCACAAATGTGGCACGAGGATACTTGGAACTTTGCGACGGGTTGTCTTCCGTCCATGTGTTGTCCAGATGGTAAGCCAGCAAACCTCCCTGAGAAGCGTCGGCCGATGAGAAGAAAGGCTGGCGGAACACATCGGAAATCATACGGCTCACGTTCCATGCGCCCGTCCACTGCGTGCTCACTTCCCAGTTCTTCCAACTGAAACCCAAGGTCAGACCGGCCATGTATTCCGGGTCGTCCGTATAACCATAGTCATAACTCATATCATTGGTATCAATCTTACGGTCACCGTTCAAGTCCACATAGACGGCATCTCCGTTGCGCAAGGTCTGAATCTGTTCCGGATACGGACGGTTGAACGTCTGCTCATACAGTTCGGGAGTCTGCTCATCGTAGTAACGGAAGAACACATACTGCGAACGTGCGCCGATACGATGTCCTTTGGTGTACTGATAATCATAGCTTTGAGGCGCCTGCTTGTCTTCCAGAATCTCATTCTGGTTATAAGAGAGGTTAAAAGTAGCCCAATAACGGAAGTTATCGCCAATCTTGTCGTTCCAGTTCAAGGACAGTTCCCATCCCCAGCTCTCCACTTCTCCCAGGTTGGCGTAAGGCACGGTGAAGCCCAGCAGCCCCGGAGCCGTTCCGTCAATCAGCAGAATGTCTTTACGGTGCTCACGGTAATAGTCCACCGAAGTACGGAGACGGTCGTCAAAGAAATTCATGTCGACACCATAGTTTTGTTTCAAGGCTGTTTCCCAACCCACATCGGCATTGTTCTTGGCGGTTTCTCTTGCTCCCAGACTGACTGTACTGTTTTCAATACCAAAGCTGTATCCGTATCCGCCGTTACGGTTAGGCAGACTGCCGTTATTCACTTCATACGGGTCGGCCAGGTAAAGGAAACGGAGGTTCAGGTCGCTCGGCTTGTCGTTACCTACCAGACCCAGACTGGCACGCAGTTTCAGGAATGTCATCCACGGCTTCAGCGGCTGGAACCATTTTTCCTCACTCATAATCCATCCCACAGAACCTGCCGGGAAGGTACCGAAGCGGCGTTCCGGCGCAAAGTTCTCGGAACCGTTGTAACCGATGTTGAACTCGGCCATGTAACGGTTTTTCCAGTCGTAGGTCACACGTCCTACCAGACCTACATACCCACGGGGAATGTCACGGTATTGAGAGCTACTGCTGCCAAAGTAATACTGCTTGGACTGGTTGTACAACAGCAAGGCCGTCACATTATGGTCGCCGAAAGAACGGGCATAGTTCAAGCTGGCCTCCATGTACCAGTCACGCGACTTGCCGGTGCTGTAAGAATAACTTACATCCGTATTCTCGCCTGCCTTACGGTAAGCCAGACTTCCGTCTTCCTGCAACACGGGAGTATAAGTGGCTACGGCACCACCCGTACCGGTCTTTGTCACTACGAAACCACTGTTGTAAGAACCTTTCAACTTGACAGAAAGTCCCTTCGTAATGAAATCCAGTTTCTGGTCGAGCATCAGGTCGGCCGTCAGTTTGTTATTGCTGACCCTATCAAAACCGGCACCATAGTATGCCATACCATTACCTCCGGTAAAAGGAAGTCTTTCGTCACTGTAATCGGTAGCTGTGGTAATAAACTTTCCGTCTACAATACCCGGACTGGAGAACGGAGTGGCATAGTACATGTTCTTAATCATACCGGATGTTCCCTGGCTGGTATGAGGCTTGCTGTTATTATCTACATTACCTGCCACGTTGAACGACAAAAGTGTCGACTTGGTGACGTTAATATCAAAGTTCGCACGATAGTTGAAACGCTTGTAAGAATAACTTACATCATACGGCAGATTGAAACTGTTGAACAGACCGTCCTGCGTATAAGCTCCGGCCGAAATGAAATAACGCACCTTGTCCGTACCGCCCGACACACTCATGTTATGCTGGCTCTGCAACGCCGCGCTTTTCATGATGTAATCGGCCCAACGGGTATCCGGGAAACGTATAGGGTCGGAATGGGTACGGAATTTCTCCACAATCGTCGGCGAGAAAACCTCGTCTTGTCCGTCATTCTTCATCAACTGGTTATAGAAAGTGGCATACTGATACGAATTGGCCTGTTCCACCATCTTTGTCGGCTGAAGGATACTGGCAGAAGTAGAGAACGAAATTTTCGGCTTTCCTTCCTTACCGCGCTTGGTAGTAATCAAGATAACACCATTCGCACCACGGATACCAAACACCGCCGTAGCGGAAGCGTCCTTCAACACGGTCACGCTCTCGATTTCGTTCGGGTCAATGTCCGTCATGCTTCGTTCCACTCCGTCCACCTGAATCAGCGGAGAAGAATCACCGAAAGTAGCTTTACCACGCACCAGAATGTCGGCCGCATCCGCACCCGGCTCACCGGAATACTGCACCGTGGTCAAACCGGTCATCTGACCGCCCAGCACATTGGTGACCGAACTTACCGGCGTACGCATCAGTTCTTCCGAACCTACACTGGAAATAGCTCCAGTCACACTTACCTTTTTCTGCACACCGTAAGCTACCACCTGCACTTCGCCCAGCATGGTAGAATTGTCGGACAATGTTACTTTCATGTCAGCTTTTGCCGGAACGGTTACCGAATTATAACCGATGAAAGAAATAGTCAGTTTCTGTCCCGGTTTGGCATTAATCATAAACACTCCATCAATATCTGTAATAGTACCGGTTGTGGTACCTTCAATGATGACATTCGCACCGATAACGGGTTCACCATTGCTGTCGACGACCGTTCCCTTGATATTGCCCTGCTGCTGAGTGGCCTCTACAGCCGCATATGCCTTTTCTCCTAAAAGCGGAGAGACAGCTACAGCCGAAAGAAGCATCGCCATGGGGAGAGCGGTACTTTTTATATAATTCTTTTTCTTATTCATATTGCCGTTTTAATTTTTGATTTTAAAAAGCTAACATCATGCGGAAATAACCTTTAGTACCATTATCTCTTCGGTTTAAGAAACTTGTACCTCCATCCATGTGATGCACCCACATAAATGAATCATTTCGTTCATTACTACTCCAATAAAAATTATTACTTTCTCCATTGGTTGTTGAAATCAAATCATTTCCTCTTGCAGCTAATATTTGTTTATTCAATATATTCATATTTTGATATACTAAATCTAATTCCGCCAAATTGGGAAGGAACCAAACAGAAGAAGCAGAAGGGGTTATAACACGTTCACGATAAGACATTATGTTACTATACGCAGTGGTACAAGGAGACGTATTACCTTTTTCATAACACATTGTCAATAAAGTCGTATTATTATATCCCAAATATCCTGGATACATAACTATTGGACTAGTGCTATTTCCTGTATTACAACCTATAAATTTATCACTCCAATCATTATCTGAAGTAAACCAAGTACTAAACAAACCTTTACTACTAAATCTATCTATAACCTCATTCGCATTATTTAAAGCTAAGACAAGGCCATGTGTACAATTGGGATAGTCACGATAAAGCGCATCATTTGTTTCAGTACAATTATCCGGATGAGTGACATGAGGCTGTGGATTACCCACATAGCAAACCACTCCAATCGCATTGTCAGGAACAGTGCCAGCATCCATACTCACTAAATTGCCGTCCGCACAGAGATAATCGCCCACCTGCAAAGTATGATTTATCTTGTTCGGGTCATTAATGGTATACATTTTAGCCTTGCCACCCGCCAGACTTCCTGCCGCACTAAATGCCATCTCCTTCGCTCCCTGGTAAGTTCCTGAAATGGAATAATTTGTTTCAGGTTTCACCAACGCCATGTACGTGCCACTGGCCGCATCGTAATAAGGAGTGGTTTCCACATCATTTATAAGAAGTTCTTTCGGTGCTACGTTCAGACTATAATCGTCCAGCCCTCCGTTCGTGAAATCATACACCAGAGTAGGCATCTTCAGCACCGCCAAGGCCATACGGTGATTCATCGTAAAAGTGACCTTACCTTGCAAACGGCCTGCTTCCGCCTGACTTGTACTTGTCATCAAATCACTCTTTGTATACTTGGAGCCTCCCTGATCGGCGGCAATCTGCCAATTGGCAACAAAATCCGCAAATGGGTCTTCTACCGCAGGATTAAACGCCACATTATCCTGATAGGGATAATACGCATAGAATGTAATCGTCTTGAAAAGTTCGCTGTCATATTCGATAGGATTTCCCTCCAGCTCCCATACTCCTTTTTCATTGAGCGTAAATTTACGGTTGGAAATTCCCTCTACTACCTGACCTCCTGCCACACCATATACTCCAACAACATCTCCTGCCACAAAAGTGGTCTTGTAGTTCTCATCTACCGCACGTCCGTCAGATATGCCTTGAAAGCCTCTATCAGAAACACTGATTTGAAACGGCTGCGCCACAGAACCGCCTTCCATACCATCTTCTTTCGTACAACTGGTAAAAGCGAACAATCCTGCCAACGCACATATTGAAAGGTTATTATAAATTTTCATCGCTTATTCATTTAACTAATTATTTTACTTCCGGAACAATCTCTTCATTTTCCATTTCGCCCCATTCAGCTCCGTTCACATAAGCTTCCGTACCCAATGCCTTCGCATCCGGAGTTTCTTCCTTATTTACTTCTGTCCACGGATTAATGTCTGTGCCTGAAATTTCAAGTACTGTGGGAGAAGCCGTCATATAATCATTGGCAGTCAACGTATAATTATAGGAGTAACCTGCCTTCATTTCCGGCCAGTCGCTTACCGGTATTTCCAGGAAATAATAAATGCGACGGCCATCGGCAGTAGTCATCGCAGCTTCAATCTGAAGCCCTTCAGCTCCTATCGTCTGCGGAAGAAGATATGCGGTGAAAGTATAATCGTTGTCCGCATTCAGCATCTGACGCAAATCACTGACAGCCGCATCCTCTGTCACCGCAGCCACACCCGTTTCCGTATCGAACGTACCGTTCCGCTTGATACCTACCAGGTAACATTCTATATCTGTCAAAGTCACCGGATTTCCTTCCGGGTCTGTTCCCGGCACAAACTTCAGGTTCACACGGCTCATGGCGTGGTTGAAGTTCAAATGCACATTCGGCTCGGCTTTTGTAGCCTTGGCAGAAGCGTAGAGGAAATCGAAGGCGGCACGTTCTTCGGGCGTATCCTGATTTTCGGAAGTGATTTCTACTGTCTGCACGGGAGGCACAGTTCCTTCTTCTCCTACGTGAGGATAATAAGCGGTCACATCGTACTCCTCATTTCCAAGCAACCAGATTTCATCAAAACGGTCGATAGCGGTAAATGAATTGTCGGCGGCATTGTAACGGTAGAACACATTTTTCTGTGTAGGTCCGCAGGAAATGCTCACCTCATCGCCGTCATCCCAGGTCACTCCAGTCACACGGGATACATCCTGCGAATTCTGTTCGTTGATTGACGCGCTGAAAGTGACTTTCGCCCCTTCGTCGCCAGCAAATTTTACATCGGTGTCCTGCCCGCAACCCACAAGCAGTAACGCGGCTAAAGCCGCCATGGAACTAATGTTTTTCATACATGTGTTTTTTAATAAAATTGTTAATCGTTTTTATTGACTTATATATAACTTTTGCTTCTTTCGCCATTATTTAAGGTTCTTATTTTTAATTTGCATCGCAATGTTCCAGAAAATTTAAATATACAAAAGTCCATAATTGTACAAATACATGGAATTTTGTACAGATTCTCCCCCTCATATACACACAAACGGCTTTTAGCCATAACCCAAAGGGATATATCCAACCGCAAAAGCTTTTTTTACACCTTTCCCATTTCATTGAGAAAAAGCCGTGCCGCACACCGGTTTATCGACCGAAAACAGGAAAGCCTTCTCTATAGACCCAGACAGTTACATGCGTTTTTAATTCATAAAAAGATAAGTTCCGGACTGTTTCTCCCGATATACTTTTCCCATTTTTCCAACCAGAAAAATCATCTCTAAAAAAACGCAAGTGCGTTTAGATTCAAACGCAAGGACGTTTGGATTCAAACGCAAGGACGTTTTACCTTAAACGCACTTGCGTTTTTTATCCCTCTTTCCGTACTTCTTGAAGAAATTATTCTACATTTTTTCTGCAAAACGCTTGCATATTCAAAAATAAGTCGTACCTTTGCACCCGTGATTGAGAAACACCTCAACACAAAGTCAGGATGGCCCGTTCGTCTATCGGTTAGGACGCAAGATTTTCATTCTTGAAAGGG
>OHAY01002022.1_pt1 | contig 17047 bp, 14 predicted proteins | sample 1577191 | NCBI WGS metagenome assembly OHAY01 (sample SAMEA3541504, study PRJEB24748) | human gut metagenome | biome: human gut; feature: human-associated habitat; material: faeces | place: China | collected 2012 | reverse complement strand
AGAAAATATCTTTAATCGAACGGGCAATGACGTGGTGAATACCCGGCATACCGTTAGCAGAAGGTGGTCCTTCGTAGAATACGAAAGAAGGATGACCCTCGCGGATTTCAAGACTCTTGTGGAAGACGTCGCCGTCTTGCCATTTCTTCAGTATTTCCTTATTCACATTCGACAAGTCGAATTTTGAATATTCGGCAAATTTCTTACTCATATCGTGATGTTATTTGTTTTGCTACAAAAAATTACGCGCAAAGGTAGCTATTTAATTTCAAATAGACAACGGAGAACAGTTAGGAAGCATGATGTAAATGTGTCTTTTTTCTCTTTATTTTTTAGAAAAGTTTCTCAGAAGTAAGGCTGATATGTAGACAGGCTAAAAAGGTTCTGGGTATGTATGAAAAAATTCATGCCTAGGAATGATTGAAAATACGCCGGCTTTTCATCAAAAGCTGGCGTATATTGATCAAAAGCCGGCGTATTTTGGCGAGTGGTTTATAATGAATTTTAGTTATTTTCTAAGTCTTTGATTTGTAGTAAGATATCTTTTATGGTTTTCATGTCTTTCTTGTGTTTGGAAATACCAAGACTTAAGCCAATAAGAAGACCTACCAGAGATCCGCATGTAATACTAATGATAAAATCATTGTCATCTTGAGGAAGAACGAAGAATATTTCGGCAAAGAACCAACGACATCGGCCAGTCCGCCTGTTTTAATAAACGGTACTGCTTCCGATGATGCAAATAATATTTTTTTCATATATTTTTCCTCAGATTCTCATTTAATAATTTCTGGATGTGTGTCAGTTTCTTTTTGTTCCGGTTCAGTTTTATCAGGCAAGCCAATAGGAATAAGACAGTGCCTGTTGCCAGCCAGTAGGAAAAACCTGTCAATGTAAAGAAAAAGAAACAATATGGGATTCCGATGGTCGCTACAATAATCATGATAATTGCATCTTTATGCATCCTTGATACTTTCTGTTGCATGGCTTGCCGGATCATATTATCATTGATGATCGTTTGTTTTTCTAATTTCTCTTTCAATAAACAGATTTGCTGTTTCATTTCTTCCAATTCAAAGGATGTGATATATTTTTCCATGATGAAAGTTGTTTTACTGATTAGACATTTTTTTGAGTTCTTCTTTGATACGATAAAGCCGTACGGATACGTTTTTGGCAGATATACCGACGATGGCACCGATTTCTTCATAACTGAGATTCTCGAGCCATAATAGGATAATGGCTCTGTCGAATAAGCCAAGTCTGTTTACTCGTTCATAGAGCATTCTGATTTGCAAAGAGTCTTTGTCGTTGTCTTTGTAGAGGTTTATATTCATCTTCAGAGGAATCGTTTGTGCGCGACTTCGTTTTTTTCGATCAAACGAAATGCATGTATTGAGGCTTACTTTCCATACCCACGTTTTGATGTGACTTTGACCGCGGAAAGAAGAAAACCCTTTCCATAAGTTGACTAAAATCTCCTGAAACAAATCATTGATTTCCTCTGCATCCTTAGAGAACATATAACACACGGTATAGATGGTGTCTTTCTGCTCTTTTACTATTTGTGCAAATTCTGTTTCTAATTTTTCCATTGTTTTTCGTGATTAGAATTTTATTTATTCTATTAGACGCATGTAGCTTGCCAAAACTACAAAAAAATGGAATAAAATAAGGGGAAAGGAGAATTTACCGTAATTTTGCATGCGTTATAGAAAAGAAAAAGGAATATATGATCAAGGCTGTGTTTTTTGATATCGACGGGACGTTGGTAAGTTTTAAGACGCATGTGGTGGCAAATTCGACAGTTGAAGCCATCCATCAGTTACGGACAAAAGGAATCAAGGTGTTTATTGCAACCGGACGGCAGTTACAGTGTATAGATAATTTAGGAAATTTGGAAGTCGATGGTTATGTGACATTAAACGGTGGCTATTGTATTGCCGGGCGGGATGAAGTAATCTATAAACAGGCCATTCCGAAAGAAGACATTCATTTGATGTTAGAATTTCAGCGGACAGTACATACATTTCCCTGTGCTTGTGTGACGGAAGATGCCATTGTCTTGAATTACCGAAACGAGTCAGTGGATGCTTTGTATGAACAAATACGTTTGAAGGCTCCAGAAATCGGACCGATCGAAACTCTTGCCGATAAAGAGATTTTTCAGTTGATAGCCTTTTTTACGGCAGAAGAGGAAGAACAGATTATGGCTTCCATGCCGAATAGCTTGGCTGCTCGCTGGAGTCCTTATTTTGCTGATGTGGTAGCGAAAGGTTGTACCAAGGCGGTGGGTATTGATCGGATCATAGAACATTATGGAATAGCCTTGGAAGAAACGATGGCATTTGGTGACGGAGGTAACGATATAGCCATGTTGCAGCATGTAGGTATCGGAGTCGCCATGGGAAATGCAATGGAGGATGTGAAAGCTTCGGCTGATTTTGTGACAACAAGTGTTGATGAGGATGGCGTTGTCGTTGCTTTACGTCATTTTGGACTGATTTGATCCGTTGGCTTTTGGGGATAGTTGAAAATAGATGTGCAGGACTCATTTTCTTCCTTGAGGGCAGAATTTCTTTTTACAATCTTTTTTGCCTTCTCAGATAAAACTTTACCTTTGTGACCAATAACAAACAGAAAAGTGACTATGCAGTTTACCAATAACACAAATATCCCTGAAAGTTTAACATCTTTTACCGCCGAAAGTTTGGTGGTACGGGATAATTGTGTAGCAAGCAAAGTCTATAATAGAGAAATAGTTCGAGCGAAAGCCCGGCCGGTTTCATTTGCCGTGGGATGTATCCCATGGCCGATGAAGCCGGTCGGGCTTTTTGCGTTTTATTCATTCATAAAAATTAAAATGCCATGGCAAATGTGCTAAAAGGTTGGTTGGCCGACAATACCGTCACGACCGACAACAAAGACGACAAAATCCTGGTGCTGGAATCGGCAGGTAGTTTAACCGAGAAAGACATCCTCGACCGGATGCTGAAGGAAATCACGGGGCTGAAGGCTGAAACCCTCAACCACGCAGTGGATCTCTACAACCGGATCATTATGGAAAGTCTTCTCAACGGCTACACCGTCAACACGGGGCTGTTCTACGCTTCGCCTTCGTTCCAAGGCGTGATCGACGGGGGCGTCTGGAACAAGGAAAAGAATTCCATCAAGGTGAATTTCCAGCAGGGCAAGACCTTGCGCGACGAAATAGCCCAGACGAAGGTCGAAATCCTAGGCGAAAAAGCGGATATCATGTACGTGATCGAAGTGGAAGACAAGAAGACCGGTCTGAAAGACGGTACAGCTTCTCCCGGGTTCGGCTTTGTCATCAAGGGGCGCAACCTCAAGGTGGGTGGCACCGATGAGTCTGTGGGTGTTTACCTGATCAACGAATCACAGTCGGCCGATAAACTGCCCGACTACCAGATCATCAAGAACATGCCGTCCGAACTGATCATCCAGATTCCGACCGGTTTGCTGGACGGGCCTTACATCCTGCGCATCACGACACAATGGGGCCATAGCTCGAAAAAAGAATTAAAAGAACCCCGCAGCGTGGAAATACCGTTGACTTTGGTCAACGGCGACTAGCAGGCAAGGCGTACCTGAACGGGTACGCCCGACGTACTAACTCGGGTACGCCGGAAGTACTAGAGCAGGTACGCGAGACGTACCAGAGCGGGTACGCCTAACGTACCTGTTCTCTCCTAACGAATTAATTACAACAGAAACAAGCGGTCTTTGAAAGGATTTTAAACAGGCTATTGTGATTGGTTATAAAAAGCAGTACATTTGCAAAGAACTAAAATAATAGTCTTATGGATAACAAAAAAGAACAGAAACCTAAGTCTATCTTTCAACAGGTGTTGGATGATAAACGTGCCATTCGGGAGTGTATCCAAAAGGGCGGTGATATTAAAAAAATAGCAAAAGAACGTGGAATCAAATTCTCTACTCCCTTATAAAATCACTCCGGAAGGGGATTGGAACTACTCGTTCATAACGAAGCATGGTATCGTGTATCATGCTTATTTTATTGATTTTTCCAGTTATCACCCCCTGTTCTCAGATGTTTACACGTTTAATATAGAACCGGAAAGTAATAAACCGCATCCAATTGACAGTCGAATCGCTGCTACTATTGCACATATCTTGAAGTTATTCTTTGCAGAAAAACAACGGGCTATGTTGATGGTTTGTGATAATTTAGACGGGAAAGAGGAAAAGCGGAAGATCTTATTTTCTCGTTGGTTTTTGCGGTATAATGATGGAAATATCCGAAAATATGATGCATCGGCTATTACGGAAGATTATACACTTTATGTATCAATCTATCTACATAAAGAGAATCCACACTTGCAAGAAAAGATGCAGGCTTTTTATGATTTGGTGAAGAATAATTTGTATCCAATGGATTAAATCCTTTCCTATCCCCCTTGTTTCTGGGTTTAAAACAGAATACTAACAATTAAACTTAGAAACGCGTATGAAGAGAATTTTTACTGTATGGACATGTTGGCTGATAGCCTGTTTTGCCTTTGCATTACCGGCGGTAGCTGTAAATTATTTCCGAATAGAGCATCCGGATAATTCAAAAGACGGGAAGGCTTTTCCAACATGGACAGAAGCCATTACCTATTTGAACGAACAGCCCGAGTTGGAAGATGGGAAGGCGTATAAGATTCTGGTGATACAAAAGAAAGGTGCTGGGGCGGATGTACAAGATAATAATAATACAGTACTGATGCCCAATAAGGCGGCACTCATATCTAGTACTGGATGGGGTAGCGATAAGTATGAATTGAATGTAGGGAAACTCCTTTGGGCAATGCAGGCTCCTTTGACATTTGATAAGGTCAAGTTGATAGGAGGCAATACCTATGCTGAGTTTCAGACTATTTTTGCCAACGGACATAAAGTGGAGTTTACACCAAATGTGGAAGTAAGTGGTTATTTGATGCTCTATGGAGGTGCTTCTACAAACGATGTGGAGAATACGGAAATCGTTCTGAATGGAGGTAAATTCTATGCTGTTTATGGTGGCGGAAGCAATGGTCATGTAACAGGTACGGCTTGTATAAAGGTAGGAGGTAAGGTAAACTGTACCTTTATGTATGGAGGCGGCGCGAATGGAGGAGCGAAGAATACGGAGGTGCTGATTGGTGATGGCGCGAATTTATCCTTCCAAAAGCTTTGTGGAGGAAGTAGTTATGGCTCAGTGGAGGAATCACTCGTGCGTATATCCGGCACGGCTGTACTTAATCTAGGGTCTTTTCGTTCAAATTGGGGATTATATGCTGCCGGGAGCTCGAGCACTTCCTATACAAAAACATCAAGGTTGGAGATTACAGGTGCTCGACAGATTACTGAACCATATTACTTGTGTGGAGGTTCTTATGAAGGAAGCGTTGACAATACTTATGTGACAGTTTCCGGCGGTAGTTTTAAGAATACAAACGATAGATATTATACTATTATCACGGGAGGTGGTTATAATGGAACGGTAAACGAAGATACGCATGTTTTAGTAACCGGAGGAGAAAATTTAGGCTGGATTGAAGGTGGAAATATCAGTAACAGCGGGGGAGTAAAAGGCACGGCGTATGTTGAAATTGGCGAAGATTGTGGCCAGATTGTTCAAGTGGGCGGTGGCAATATCGGTAATTACGGCGGTAATATTGACGTTCGGATTAAAGGAGGTGAGATAACAAAAGTGTATGGTAGCCAAACTTCGTATAGCAATAACGTGGGAACTGTTATTGTTTCGATGGAAGGAGGTTCGGCCAAATATCTGTATGCGGTATATGCTCGAACTGTGAAGGAGCATTTTGCAATTACCGGTAAGTCGGAAATTCACGTTTCCGGTGGGCAGGTTCAGAATTTAGGAACGATAATGAAATGGAGTGCAGACATGGTTCCAATAGTTGTGGATTGGGATGATGAACTTCCGGTTGATATTATCGTAGAAGGGAATAATGCGAGCATAGAGAATTTTAATGCGTATTGTGCTGAGAATAAAACTGATTCAAAGTGGACCTCATTTTTCAAATCCTCTACCCTGACCTTCAAGGATTGCGGGACATACACGTTGAATTCAGACCTTGCTTTGTTCACGGAAGTCGTAACAGAGAACTCTACGATAGATATGGGTACTCATGGCTTTATCGTCAGAAAAGGAGTGCCGCTGACAATTTCCGGCGAGACCTGGCAAAAACCAGATGGCGGTTTCAAATTGACAAGTTGGGTTGAAGACTCAGAGGGTACCCCGCCTTCTGTTAATGATAAGATCGTCATCTTGGAAGGAAATGATTTTGGTGTAGATGATTTCTCTTTCGATGATGGCGAGAAAGAATTATATAAGGTAGGTAATAGCATTCGTTATAATGATGGTTCATTAGAAGATGATGATTTCCATCTCGTTGCTATTACAAACGAAGAATCAGAAAAAGGTTCACTCAGCGTTGTATGGGACGGCACAGTAGTAAATAGTGGGGATAAAGTTCCACAAATAGAAGGTTTGCCATTGATAGCTACCGTTACTCCGGAGGAAGGATATAGTGGCACAGTGTTCGTGAATGATGAACCACAAACCGGATCTTCTGTTGAGATTGCATGCGATGAAGATAAGACCTTTAAGGCGACCTTCGCTGAGAATCCATATACCATTACTTATACCCAACCCGAAAACGGGACAATTACCGTAACCGATGCTGAAGATGCAGTGATTACGACTGGTTCTACCGCTTTATTCAATTCCTTGAATACGATTACCGTCACGCCGAATACCGGTTATCAGTTGCAGGAAGGCTCGTTGAAGGCAACCTATGGTGATGGAAATATACGGGTTGAATTAACACCGGTGGAAGGACAAGCCGGGAAATATACCTTTACGATGCCTGCCGGAGCGGTAACGATTACAGCCACCTTTGAGAAAGCTACTTATCAAGTAACACCTTCAGAAGTAGAAGGCGGTTCCATCGAGGCGGACAAAGCAACTGCCCAAATGGGAGATAAGGTCACATTGATGTATGAAGCAAACACAAATTATAAGTTCGTTGCGTGGACGGTAACTGCTGACGGTTCACAACAAGCAGTCGAAGTCAAAGCCGGTGAAGAAGGTAAATACACCTTCACCATGCCAGCATCGGATGTAACGGTAACAGCCACCTTTGAGAAAGAAGAAGATCCCGAACCACCGGTAGATCCAGACCCGATTCGTTACTACAACATCTATGTAGAAGACGTGTGCGACGGGGTAGAGGTTTCTACCAGCAAGAATGTAGTGCGCGAAGGCGGTTCTGTCAGTGTCTATGTCGAGAAAGACACAGCGAATTATACCTTCGACAACTTCAAAGTCTATTACAAGCGCAGCTACTACGGTACTTGGGACGAATTGAAGGAAGGCACGCAACCGGGCGAATACCCCATCCATAACATCTGGACCCACATCTACATCAAAGCCGAAGGCGCGGAAGAAAAGGAAGACCCGACGGGCATTGAGCAGGTAGAAGGCGTGAAGGTCTATACGAAGGATGGCTCATTGTATGTTCAAACCCCGCAGCGTGAGCAAGTCATCATCGTCAGCATGACCGGTGCAGTCGTGAAGAACGAAGAGCAAGTAGGCCTGAAGCAATACCACGGCCTGCAACCCGGCATCTACATCGTGCGGGTAGGAGACAGGACGTACAAGGCACGAGTAAATTAAAAAGAGGTTGTGTCAAAATACAACGGATAAAACACAGAGACACAAAGTCGCAGAGTTTTTTATTTGATTCAATAAATATTCTCTGTGTCTTTGTGTCTCTGTGTTTAAATCTATTTTGACACAACCTCTGTACGTATGATAATTGTCAGTTTCTTAGCTCTCTATTGACAAAGTGCGGACGAGGCAATGGTTTCGTAATAGCAGAAGCTGTCCGCGTTGTATAGCGGTTTTGTGCCTGTATTGGCAGGTCGAATGTCACGAAGTCTTCGTATGTAGGCTCTTGTTCGGTGGCACGTTTCATCACCATATCATACATCGCTTTTCGGGAAGGAGCATTGAAACCATTGATGTTGCTGTTCATCATGCTCTCGTAAGTCGGACGATAGGCTCCGGAGATATAAGTACATGCACCTTCGTAAATACCGATTCCTTCAGAGGTATAACGACTGTCTTTCAGGAAGTCACTCCACAAGACTTCATTTTCATCGGTGGTAAAATCAACATTCAAGGCCCAGCCCAAGGCTTGTAACTCTTTTACCGATTTGATTTCCGAAGCCGGGATACTTCCGTTTTCTTTATAGCTGTATTCATCTTCCAGTTTGGTAAATCCGTGCCCGACGGCCTCATGTACGAGTACTTGCCGGAAGCTTTCACTTTCCAGATTATCGATGACCGGGCAATAGGCAATGGCAAACTCGACGGCTTTCGAACCATCGCTGTATCCAAAGTAAGTCGTACCTGCATACGCAGAAGAATTGAGGATGACGACAGCCAATGCTTCTTCCAGATCAACACCTTCAATACTTTCAACATATTCCATGACGGCTTCGTCGTTGCCCGAGATACCGGTACTGTTACCACCTTCCAGTTCGCATCTGAAAGCCGTTTCGAATCCGCTACCAAAATTGTTGTTTTTGGAAACAGCCGTGATGGCATATACATTGAAATAGTCGCGTAATGATTTCAGCGGTTCTTCAGTGAATAAATTCTCCAGTGTTTTGTCCATGACCGTGTCGTATGTACCATCGGCTATGTCTGTATCAATGAATCCGTCTCCCATGATGACGATGGGCAATCCTTTTCCTAAAGAGGCTTGTTGCAAGATGCGTACTTGTTTGTCTGCCGAATAATCTGTAGATGTTCCCGAAGCCGTACCTTCCTGTACGATAGTTACGGTGTTCAGCAAGGTTTGTGTGCCTTCTGTTTCTTTATAGAAAAGAATGTATGCTGTTCGTGAACTTTTGTCTGTGTTGGGCAAAGCGCGCAGACTGACGATATAGGAATTGGTGGAACGGGTTCTTACATCTTGGGTCAACCAAGTGGCAGAACCATAAATAGCCAGTTCATCATCTTCTACATTGGTCGAAAATTGAATGTTCAATATATCACCTGCTGCCGGAACTTGATAAGTTTCTTGCTCAAGTTCCACAAAATCGGTGGCCTGTTGTTTAACCGTGACTTCGTGTGTCAACGATAAAGAAGAAAGAAGAACAGTAGCCGTTCGTGTTGTGCCTGTCGTGTTCTCGCTGGTTGCAGTCAATGTGATTTGATGACTACCCGCATCGCCCGAGGTTGGCGAAACGCTTAGCCAGTCGCTGGTTGTCGTTGCTTCCCATTCACGGGAGCTGGAGAAACTGAAGGTTACTTCCGCCTTTTCGTTTCCATCTATGGTTATTTCTTCTTGTTCGTTTGTAAATGAAAAATTGGGTTCTATTTCTTCCTGGCAGCTAATGGCAAAAAGGAAGAGAAAGAAAAGTACAATTGTCTGTTTCATACCTTATTTTTTTGTTTCGTTGTTTCAAAATAAAGTAAGTTTTTTGAAGTTTACAAGGAAAATCGATTAATGGGGAAAAAATATCTATGAATAGGGTTATAAAGACACGGATTTTTCCTTTTACGATTGTGGAAAAGAAGAAAAGCAGAGTACTCTTTTCTTTCAAAGGAGAGAACTCTGCTTTTCACTTGTTTGATTGAGTCATTCTGCTCACCAATACTTTTATTTCTTTTGCCAGAGAAAGCCTCAGGCGGCTGGAAGCCTTCGGGCGGAGACCTCCCTGCTTTTCACGCCGGCATAAAGGTAAAGGGGGAGCGGTCCCCGGAAAACGCTCCGCGGAACCGTAGAACGCCGCGCGGCACCGCTGGTATCAGGAAAACCACCGCAGCACCGCCAGGACCACCAGAAGGCCGCCGGAAAGATAGACGAAAACGCCGGGATTTTTCAGCTGGATCAGCTTCAGCCTTTTCCCTAAAAAGCCGCCGCCCCAAAGGAACAGCATCTGCATGAGCCCCGCCAGGATCGGCACCAAAATTGAATTCATGCCGGAAACGGCGCTGGAAACTCCTGCGCCGAAGGAGTCCACAGAAAGCGCCGCCCCCAGATAAAGGGCCTCGGCGGTTTCAATGGCCTTAGAACGGTCAAAATCGCAGGAGAAGGAGTTTTCCTCCTTTCGTTTCCGAAATCCCTGCACGATAATGACGAGGCCCAGAATCAGCAGCATACCGCAGCCGAGCAGCTTAGCCGCCGGCAGGGGGATGACCTCCAGCAGCACGCTGCCAAGGCCCACCGCCGCGCCGGTGACCATCATAGACATGGCGCAGATTACCACCCGCGCCTTCCAGGATACCCGGATTCCCCGGAGCCCATAGGAAATGCCGATGCCCAAGGCGTCCATGCTGAGGGAAACCGCCAAAATTAAGACCGCAGCAAAGCTCATGTTACCAACTCCATTCCCCCCATTCTATGGGGAACGGACAAAAATGGTGTATGTTCCAGAGCCTGCCCTCATATATATAAGTCAGGACGGCAGGCTCCGAACCCAAAGGATAAAAACAGCCGTCTCATACTGCGGTTCCCGCTGTGTGAAGGCATAATCGGGCGGAGCCTTTTTAGGCTCTGGGGCCGCTTTCTCTCTTTCTGCCTGAAAAGGCCCGTGGGAACCGGAAAACCAGCCGCGGCTGTGGAATCTAAACAAAAAGAAAAATCAAAGCGTCAGCGGACAGCGTAATCCGCTGACTGGAACGGGGGTATGGTATGAACTGGCACAGCATCTCCGCCGCCGAGGCCCTGGCCCAGCTGAATGTGAATCAAAAGCAGGGGCTGACCGGGCAGTCGGCGGCTCAGCGGCAGAAAAAATACGGAAAAAACAAACTGGCGGAAAAGAAACCGAAAAGCCTTTTCCTCCGGTTTTTAGAGCAGTTTTCCGACTTTATGGTTATCGTGCTGCTGATCGCGGCGGCCATCTCCTTTTTTACCGCCAGAATCAGCGGCGACGGCGATTACATCGACTCCATTATCATTTTATTGATCGTTATCATCAACGCCATCACCGGTGTAGTCCAGGAGAGCAAGGCGGAAAAGGCCATCGCCGCCCTGAAAAAGCTGTCCGCCCCCCATGCCAGAGTCATCCGCAATTCCAAGCCGGCGGAAATCGCCTCTGAGGATCTGGTGCCCGGAGACATTCTTCTGCTGGAGGCCGGGGATTTCGTTCCAGCCGACGCCCGGCTTCTGGAAGCGGTCAACCTGAAAGCGGAGGAATCCGCCCTCACAGGGGAATCCCTGTCCGTGGAGAAAAACGCCTCTGCCCGCTGTCCGGAGGCAGCGCCCCTGGGCGACCGGAAAAACATGGTGTTTTCCTCCAGCACCATCACCGCTGGTCACGGCACCTGCGTGGTGACCAGCACTGGAATGGAAACCCAGGTGGGCAGAATCGCCCATATGATCAACCAGGAGGATTCGCCCCAGACGCCCTTACAGCAGAAGCTGGCCCAAACTGGGAAATACCTGGGGATCGGGGCGCTGATTATCTGCCTGGTGATCTTTCTCCTGGGCCTGATGGAAAGCGTGCCGCCCCTGGAGATGTTTATGATCTCCATCAGCCTGGCGGTAGCGGCGATTCCCGAGGGCCTGCCCGCCGTGGTGACCATCGTGCTGGCCATCGGCGTCCGGCGTTTGGCCGCTAACCGGGCAATCATCCGCAAGCTGCCTGCGGTGGAAACCCTGGGCAGCGCCAACGTGATCTGCTCGGATAAAACCGGGACCCTGACTCAAAACCGCATGACCGTTACAGAGCTTTGCTCTCCCTCCGGCCCCGCCGCCTTTTCCTCCGCCGAGGGTCAGACCATGCTAAGCTTTGCCGCCCTGTGCAACAATTCCACCTTGTCCGGCGGCCTGGACCGCCCCTCCGCCGCCGGAGAGCCCACCGAGGTGGCCCTGGTGCTGGCGGCGGCCAACAGCGGCAAGCGGAAAAATCTGTTAGAACTCTCCTTTCCCAGAGTGCGGGAGATCCCCTTTGATTCCGGGAGAAAATTGATGACCACCGTCCACTCTTTGGGCGGCGGCCGGTACCGGATCATCACCAAGGGCGCCCCCGACGTGCTGCTGCGCCGGTGCGAGGCCTATGCCGTGGGGCTGGGCGCTTCCCCGCTGACCGCAGCCAAGCGGGCCCAGATTGAGGGATACAACGAGGACATGGCCGGCCGGGCCCTGCGGGTGCTTGGGGTGGCCTACCGGGATGTGGAGCGCCTGCCGAAAAATGCTGATGAAATCGAAACCCGCCTGGTGTTCTGCGGCCTGCTGGGAATGATCGATCCCCCCAGGCCTCAGGCCAAGGCTGCGGTGCGGGAATGCCAGCAGGCGGGAATCCTCCCGGTGATGATCACCGGGGATCACATTGTCACCGCCCGGGCCATCGCCAAGGAGCTGGGAATCCTTCGGAGCAAGGACCGCTCTCTCACCGGCGCCCAGCTGGACGCCATGAGCCAGAAGGAGCTGAGCCGGCATATTTTTGAATACACCGTATTCGCCCGGGTTTCCCCGGAGCACAAGGTGCGGATCGTCAAGGCGTTCCAGTCCCGGGGAGCCGTGGTGGCCATGACCGGAGACGGCATCAACGACGCGCCCGCCCTCAAGGCCGCTGACATCGGCTGCGCTATGGGGGTTTCCGGCACCGATGTAGCCAAGGGCGCCGCCGATATGATTCTGACCGACGACAACTTTTCCACCATTGTGGCCGCGGTGCGGCAGGGACGGGGAATCTTTGAAAACATCAAAAAAACCGTCCATTTTCTTCTGTCCTGCAATATCGGAGAAATCATCACCGTGCTGGCCGCTTTCCTCATGCGGCTGCCCACCCCTCTGCTGGCAATCCAGCTGCTTTGGGTGAACCTGGTCACCGACAGTCTGCCCGCTCTCGCCCTGGGCGTGGAGCCGGTGGATGAGGATATTATGAAAAAGCCGCCGACCGACGCCAAAAAAAGCCTGTTCGCCGGGGGTATGACCTACAGCATCGCCATCGAGGGCTGCTTCATCGGCATGATCTCTCTGCTGGCTTTCACCATCGGCCGGGTGTTCTTCGACGGCGCCGGAGCCCCAGCGGCGGGCCGGACCATGGCCTTCGCCGTGCTGAGCTGCTCCCAGCTGATCCACGCCTTTAACGTCCGCAGTGAGAAATCTCTCTTTGAGATCGGTATTTTCGGCAACCTGAAAATGCTGTATTCCTTCCTGGTCTGCCTGGCCCTCCAGGTCTCCGTCATTTCCATTCCCGCTCTGTCTGCGGTCTTTAAGACGGTTCCGCTGAACATGGTTCAGTGGCTGGTGGTGGCGGGCCTGGCCCTGAGCCCCCTGTTTATCGTGGAAATCGAAAAGGCGTGGAACCACTGGAAGGCCAAAAAAGGCCTTTGAATGCTTCCCGGACAGATTTTCCGCGCTCTGGCCGCGAAGCCGGTCCCATTCGCTAGGCTTTTGAATTTACTTATCGTATTATTTTTATTGTTTTATACATTTTGTCGCCATAGGCGGCAAGCGCGGTTCCCGCGGCCCTTTACGGCAGTATGCGAAATAAAGCAGGCTTCTTTATCGCTTCGCCGCCTCACAAGCGGGAACAGCGCGCGGGCAGCGGCCGGGAGCCTTTTACTTCCCGGTTCCTTCCATTTATCAGTTTTTTTATTTTCTTCTCCTTCTGGGAAGAGGCCTGTTTTCCGGCCTCTTCCCTCTTTTTATTTTAAACGGTTTATGCTACAATAAGGAGGAATGAAAAATCCCATATCCTTTCAAATTTAAGTTTCCATCGAGTAAACGGAGGAATGTTACTTGTCAATTCCACGGGAGCAAATTCGAAACTTCAGCATTATCGCCCACATCGACCACGGCAAATCCACCCTGGCGGACCGGATTCTGGAACAGACCCAGTCGGTTTCCCTGCGGGATATGTCCGACCAGCTTTTGGACAACATGGATCTGGAGCGTGAGCGGGGCATTACCATCAAGGCTCATGCGGTAACGCTGGTTTACCACGCCGACGACGGCGAGGACTATATTTTCAATCTCATCGACACCCCCGGCCATGTGGACTTCAACTATGAGGTTTCCCGCTCTCTGGCCGCCTGCGAGGGAGCCATTTTGGTGGTGGACGCCTCTCAGGGCATTGAGGCCCAGACCCTGGCCAACACCTATCTGGCGGTGGACGCGGGACTGGAGATCGTTCCGGTCATTAATAAAATCGACCTGCCCAGCGCCGATCCGGACCGGGTGCGCCAGGAAATCGAGGATGTGATCGGCATCGAGGCGGAAAGCGCCCCGGCGATCTCCGCGAAAATGGGCACCAACATCAAGGCGGTCATGGAGGAGATCGTTCATAAAATTCCCTCCCCCGAGGGCGACGAAACGGCCCCGTTGCAGGCCCTGATCTTCGACTCTTATTACGATGCGTATAAAGGCGTTATTATATACGTAAGAGTAAAGGAAGGAACCCTCCATCCCGGGGATAACATCAAGCTGATGGCTACCGGCTCCGAATACAACGTAGTGGAGTGCGGCTTTCTGCGGGCCACCTCTTTGGAGCCTGCCAGCGAGCTTTCCGCCGGCGAGGTGGGCTACATCGCCGCCTCCATTAAAACGGTATCCGACGCCCGGGTCGGCGACACGGTCACCCTGGCGGCCCGGCCCGCCCCAGAGCCTCTGCCCGGCTACCGGGCGGTAAACCCGATGGTGTTCTGCGGCATTTATCCCGCAGACGGCGCCCACTACACCGACCTGCGGGACGCCTTGGAAAAGCTTCAGCTCAACGACGCCTCTCTGACCTTTGAGCCGGAAACCTCGGTCGCTCTGGGCTTTGGCTTTCGCTGCGGCTTTTTGGGTCTGCTTCACATGGAGATCATTCAGGAGCGCCTGGAGAGGGAATACAACCTGGACCTGGTGACCACCGCGCCCAGCGTTATTTATAAGATCACTAAGACCGACGGTTCTGTGGTGATGATCGACAACCCTACCAACTACCCTGACCCGTCCGTCATCGCTCAGGCGGAGGAGCCGATCACCAACGCCCATATTTACGCGCCCTCGGAATATGTTGGCAATATCATGGAGCTTTGCCAGGAGCGCCGGGGCGTTTTCAAGGATATGCACTATATTGAGGAAACCCGTGTGGACATCCATTACGAGCTGCCTCTGAACGAGATTATCTATGATTTTTTCGACGCACTGAAGTCCCGCACAAGAGGCTACGCCTCCTTTGACTATGAGCTGATGGGCTATCAGAAATCCGACCTGGTAAAGCTGGACATCATGCTTAACGGCGAAGTGGTGGACGCTCTGTCCTTTATTATTCACGCGGAAAAAGCTTATCCCCGCGCCAGGAAAATGGCGGAAAAGCTGAAGGAAAAAATTCCGAGACAGCTTTTTGAGGTGCCGATCCAGGCCTGCATCGGCGGCAAAATCATTGCCCGGGAAACGGTCAAGGCCCTGCGGAAGGATGTTCTGGCCAAGTGCTACGGCGGCGACATCACCCGGAAAAAGAAGCTGCTGGAAAAGCAAAAAGAGGGCAAAAAGAAGATGCGCCAGCTGGGTTCTGTGGAGGTACCCCAGGAGGCCTTTATGGCGGTGCTTAAGCTGGATGAGTAGAGCTTTACGGGCTTCTTTTATCAAGCCCCTCTTTCGCTCCCATCGGCCGGGCTGAAGGTGCTTCCCTGGTTTTGCGGCCTTAAATATAATATTCCATATTTGGAAAACCACGGCGTAAGAAAACCTTAAGCGGCCCATAAAGAAGGCAAAAAGTCAGCGTCTATTAGCGCTGGCTTTTTTATATTCAAAAAGCACGGCGGCCAGACCAGCAGCCATTCCCAAAACACTTATAAAATAAAAAGGCACCAAGGGATCTCACCTATGATGCCTTTTCTCGTATTCTTTTTATCTTCTCATGTTGGTCAATAGGAGTTTTTCTCTTTGAGTCCGCTTTCCCCGCAGAGTCTCCTATCCAGAGGAAAACAGCGCCGCAGCAGGGCAGCTTCATCCGCCGCGCTTCCTGAACAATGCCAGGCCTTGGTTCCCTATCCTCCGCTTATTATTTTTCCTCCTGCTTGTCATTTTCCTTTTGAATTTCCTTTTCAATTTCCCGCATCAAATCGCTGGCTGCCATTCCCAAAGCCTCGCTGAGGCGAAAAAAGGTCTCCAGGGTAGGTTTGCGCTGCCCTCGTTCAATGGCGCTTAGGTGGGTTCTTCCGATTCCAGCGAAACTGCTGACCACCTCCTGGGAAATCCCCTTTTTCTCCCGCACCTGACGAATCGCCGCTCCTACTGTTTCCGCGTTCAACATAATCTATCCGCTCCTCTCTGTTTCTTTTATTGTATCGGAAAATAAGCTGCGTTTTGAATACATATATACTCAAAGAATACAAATGTGGCAGAAATTAGGCTTCAGAAAATATTTTCAAAAGTTGAATCTAAACAGGTGTCACTACCAAACTCATGCTCCTACGTAATTTCCTATTTAAAACAGCTCGCGTTATAATTACATCCACGCTCCACATCTAACGATTTCAAGATTTTCCTGTCCCTGAAGCTTCCTGAAATGTTCAGCACATTACCGGAGCAGACCGCCGATAGCTCAATGGCCTTTTATCAATCTGAATACAAAGTAAAAAAGAGACTGCATTTGCAGTCTCTTTGAAATTCATTCTGCTACATCCGGGACACCCTGATTAAGAGTCAGGTGCTCTACCAACTGAGCTAATGGTGCGAAAGGAAGGGACTGAAACAGCGCCCTAAAAACTGAATAAAGAAAGGAAGGGAAGATAAGAGGGAAGCAAACCTTCAAGGCCTTACCAAAATTACTCTTAAGGTCAAGCCCTCGACCTATTAGTACTGCCAAGCTGAACGCCTCGCGGCGCTTACACACGCAGCCTATCAACCTTGTAGTCTTCAAGGGGTCTTACTTCCTTACGGAATGGGATATCTTATCTTGGAGCCGGCTTCACGCTTAGATGCTTTCAGCGTTTATCCGATCCGCACTTAGCTGCCCAGCTGTGCCACTGGCGTGACAACTGGTGCACCAGAGGTGCGTCCAT
>OHAY01002011.1_pt1 | contig 17147 bp, 13 predicted proteins | sample 1577191 | NCBI WGS metagenome assembly OHAY01 (sample SAMEA3541504, study PRJEB24748) | human gut metagenome | biome: human gut; feature: human-associated habitat; material: faeces | place: China | collected 2012 | reverse complement strand
ACCAATTTGGGATAGCCCAATTGATATTTTCATCTAATTTGTCAACAATCTGAAAGTACCTAAAGGTACTTTGGTATTAGATACTGGAATGGATCAGACAGCTACAAATCAGGCTATTTTAGAGGGTGTAAAAGTCACAGATAAGGAAGATGGCAACATTACTAAGAAAGTATTCGTTCAAGGCATGAGTACTTTTGGTGAAGGTGATGTACGAGTGGTTACTTTAGGTGTATTTGATAAAGATGATAACTACACTAAAACAAAAAGAAAAATCAAGTACAACAACTATAGTGCACCACAATTATATCTTAACAAAGCATTAGTATATTCTAAGGTTAACTCTAAAGCACAGTTTGCAGACTATATGAGTGCTTATAGTTGTGTTGATGGTGATTTAAGTTCTCAGGTTAAAGTAATCAGAGAATATGACCAGGATAAGAATCACTATGTAACATTTGCAGTCACTGATAGTACTGGTACTCAATCATCTCTCACATTAAAGGCATATCAGACTTCTAGAAATCAGACAGTCAATATTAACCTAGATACTTATTTAATGAGAGTGAAGGTTGGTACTGAAGTGAATGCGAAGAGACATATTGAGTCTGTTACTATGGATGATATGGACTATTCAAGCTTAAAGAATCAGGTAGATATCAATACAGATTATGATAAGAATAAACCTGGTACTTATGAATTTATTTATAGAGTAAAAACAAGTAATGATGACTATGGCTTAACTAAATTAGTTGTCATTGTAGAAAAGTAGGGAGGATATTATGGAAAACAATGTACAGAATGAGAATCTCCTTACTATAGTTAAATGTATTATTAAAGATATACTACAAAGTTGGATCTTGATTGTTGCAGTCATGATTGTTTTTGGAAGTGTATTTGATTTTATGAAGACAGTCACTTATGTACCTCAATATGGTACAAATATGACTGCAACATTAAGTAGTGGTGGAGATACTTTTAAGAGTATTGATAAGGTTCAGAGTTATGTCAATACATTAGATTATCTAATGAATAGTAATAATGCGAAATCTTATGTAAAGAAAAAGATGCCTATAAGTAAGACAACTTATAAGGCAGAAGTAACTTTAAAACAGGCAAATGTAGTTAAGATTAAAGTGACTGCAGATACTAAAAGAGAAGCCTATTTCTCTATTAAGTATTTAAATGATTGGTATAGAGAAAATACAGAACGTTATAGTTTCCCATACAATATTACTGTATTAAAGGAAAGTAAGTTCTCTACTAAACCAGTAAATCCAAATAGTCATATTAAGAACTTCTTAATTGGTGGAGTAGGTAGTGGATTTGTATTATCTTGTTTACTTGGTTTATATTTCTTTTTAAGAGATACTATTAAGAGTGAAGATGAAGTGGAAAATAAGCTTGATACAAGATTATATGCAAAGTTACCATATGAAAAGAAGAGTAGAGAAGATGCAAGAAGTAAGAAAGCAATTCTTATCACTTCATTAAAGACAAGCTTCTTCTTTAGAGAATCTGTAAAAAAACTTAGAAGTAAGGTGGAAGCAACAAGTGATAAGCATGGTTATAAGTCATTTATGATCACTAGTGCTTATGAAAATGAAGGGAAGTCTTCTGTGGCTGTAAACTTAGCTTTAGCACTTGCGAAAAATGGCCGTAAAGTAGTCCTAGTAGATACAGACTTTAATAAGCCAGCACTATTCAAGATTTTTAATTTAGATGATTCTAAGAGTTTAAATAAAGCGATTGAGGGCAGTTCTAACTGGAGAAGTGAGGTAGTGAATGATCGTAGTGGATTAGATTTATTACCATGTAGTCAGGACTTATATAAGTCTGAGCAGTTAACAGGAAGTTCTAAACTAAAAGCAATTATCAAAGAATTAGAAGAAGAATATGATTTCGTAATTGTAGATACAAGTCCTGCATACTTCTTAAATGAACCAACAATTATGAATGGTTTAGTGGACGCTACTCTATTTGTAGTAAGACAGGATTTTGCACCTAGTGATGTCATCAACGAAACAATTAAACGTTTAACTTATGTTAAGGATAACGTAATTGGTGTTGTATTTAAAAACATGCTAAGTGAAGGCAACAAGGGAACTGGCAATTATAATAACCGCTATGGTTATGGCAAATATAAAGTAAGGGGGGATAAATAATGGAATCAAATAATCAAGATGAAATGACAATTGATTTAGGTAAGTGTTTAGAAAATTTCCTCCGTGCATTTAAGAGAATGTGGAAGACAGTATTATTATTAGTACTTATTGGTATGGTTGCATTAGAGATGAAAGAAATTCTTTTCTTTAATACAACTTATACAAGTGAAGCAGTGTTTGTACCTTCTACTGAATTAACAGATACATACTATTATGATGCCACTCAGGCAAGTAGTACTAAAGCAACACTTGTAGATACATTCAATTCAATCCTTACTAGTAAGGAAATGAAGAATATCATAAAGGATGTATTGCATGTAAATAAAGTACCAGCATCTATTTCAGCAACACAGATTGAAAATACAAATCTTGTTTTATTAAAGGTAACAGGCAAGAGTGCAAAAGATGCTTACGATGTTGCAACAGCTATTACTAATAACTGTGATACCTTAACAAAGGATGCTATGCAGGATGTAAGTATTATGTTATTAGATAAGCCTACAATGCCTAAGAAGGCTGATGCAGTTCCTAGTTATTTACTAGCAGGATTAAAGGGTGGATTAATTGGACTTGGAGTAAGTGTTTTATTACTCATTGTAGTTTCTGTATTTAGAAGAACTATCTTAGATAAGAATGATATCAAAGAAATTCTAGGTATGGATTATGTTGCGAAAGTTCCATTAGTAGAAAAGCGTCATCCTAATAATCCAGGTTTATTATTAAATGGTTCTGGTATTAAAGCGGATTTCAAGCATTCTTTCCATAATATTAGAATTAAGATGGAACAGGATCATAGAAAAAATAAAAATTCAGTCTATATGATAACAAGTACTGTACCTAATGAAGGAAAAACAACGGTTTCTGTTAATACAGCCATTACATTAGGACAGAAGGGTTATAAGGTATGTTTAGTTGATCTAGATATGAGAAATCCATCAGTCGAGAAGACGATGAGATATGCGAATATTCATAGAACATCATTAGACTATATTAATGACAAAGATGTCAACCTAGAACAATGTATTGTGTCTTTTGATGATATAGATGTTATATTTGGTAGTGATATTTCTGTTGATGGTTCAACTGAATTGGCTAAACCAAGATTAGAAAACTTAATTGAAGAATTAAGAGAAGTATATGATTTTATTATTTTAGATGTTGCACCTTTATATATGATGGAAGATGCATTGTTAGTCGCAAAGTATGCTGATAGTGCAGTTGTAGTCGTTAAACAGGACTTTGCAGAAGCAGGAGATATTCTAGATTCTGTAGATGAACTCCATGATACATTACCTCGTATTGTAGGTGTGGTATTAAATAGTTATAAGAAGACATTCTATAGTTCAGAAGCAACTGGTTATGGGTATGGTTATGGCTATGGATATGGCTATGGTTATGGGAGAAGTAAGTAAGATTTAAGAAGGGAAATAAAAATGAGTAAAGGTTCAAAAAGAAAGATCGAACATTGGCAGGTTGTTCGATTACTATTAATGGTCTATGACTTTATAGCAGTTATAGTATCATTTGGGATTGCTTTATGGTTAAGATTTGACTGTAAAGTAACAAGTGTAGAACCACAATACTTAACAAATTATACAAAGACTATTATTATTTATGCTTTGTTTTGTTTAGTTGTATTCTGGTTCTTACGTTTATATAAGAGTATTTGGCGTTTTGCAAGTTATTCAGAGTTAATGAGAGTCATTCTTGCAACTGTAGTGACTGGTGTAATTTACACTGGTTCACTACTCATCTTTAACTTACATATGCCTGTCTCTTATTATGTGATTGGTATTACAGTACAGTTTATTGCGACATTAGGGATTCGTTTCTCCTATCGTTTTGTATTATTACTTCGTGGTAGAACAAACAATGAAGTACAGAAAAAGAATGTTATGATTGTTGGGGCTGGTTCTGCTGGTCAGATGTTATTTAGAGACATTAAACATGCTAAAGAAACAAATGAAACTGTTGCATGCTTTATCGATGATAACCCTAATAAGTGGAACAGATACATTGATGATGTACCTGTATTTGGTAGTAGAGATCATATCCTAGAAGCAGTAGATAAGTTCAAGATTGAGAAGATCTATGTTGCTGTACCTAGTGCTAATCCTCAGGATAAGAGAGATATTCTTAGAGTATGTAATGAAACATCTTGTGAACTTATGAATCTACCTGGTATGTATCAGTTATATACTGGTCAGGTGTCAGTAAGTAAGATGAAGAAGGTTCAGATTGAAGATTTATTAGGTCGTGATCCTATTAAACCTAATATGGATGAAGTGTTTGCGTATGTAAGAAATAAGGTCGTTCTTATTACTGGTGTTGGTTCTATTGGTTCAGAACTTGCTAGACAGATTGCATCACATAACCCTAAGCAGTTAATTTTATTTGATGTATATGAAAACAATGCATATGATATTCAGTTAGAGTTAAGAAAGAAGTATCCAAACTTAGATTTAGTGACTCTTATTGGATCAGTAAGAGATAGTAGAAAGATGTTTGATCTTTTTAAGAAGTATAGACCTCAAATTGTATATCATGCAGCAGCACATAAGCATGTACCATTAATGGAAGATAGCCCATGTGAATCTATTAAGAATAACGCTATGGGTACTTATAAGACTGCTTATGCAGCTATGGTACATGGATGTGAGAAATTTGTATTAATTAGTACAGATAAAGCAGTTAACCCTACAAACATCATGGGTGCTTCTAAACGTTTATGTGAGATGATTATTCAGGCTTTTGCAGCTAAGATTAAAGAAGGTAAGGCTTATGAAATCCCTCAGTTATTTACTCATGAGGAGGATATGATTGAAAGACCTGAAATCAAAGAAGCATTAAAGAATACACAGACTGAGTTTGTAGCTGTACGTTTTGGTAATGTATTAGGAAGTAATGGTTCAGTTATTCCAATCTTTAAGAGACAGATTGAAGCAGGTGGACCAGTTACAGTTACACATCCTGATATTATCCGTTACTTTATGACTATTTCAGAAGCAGTAAGTTTAGTATTACTTGCTGGTACATATGCTCATGGAGGAGAAATCTTCGTATTGGATATGGGTGAACCAGTTAAGATTACTACTCTAGCTCGTAACTTAATTAGATTATCAGGTTATACACCTGATGTAGATATCAAGTTAGAGTTTACAGGACTTAGACCAGGTGAAAAGCTTTATGAAGAAAAGCTTATGGCTGAAGAAGGTTTAAAGAAGACTAAGAATGATTTAATTCATATTGGTTGTCCTATTCCATTTGATATCAATGAGTTCTTAGGTGAGTTAGATGGATTACTTGATGCAGCATATAGAAATGAAGATGATATGAAAGAAAGAGTACAGAAGATTGTATCAACATATCATCCAGCATAACACATGTATGTGGCACTTAGTGATAAGTGCCACCCCATGTATTTATTCATAGAGGAGGGAGAAAGATGGAAATGAATAAAAGAAAGATTCCTTTTAGTCCACCTGATATTTCTGAATTAGAAATAGAAGAAGTTGCAAAAGCACTTCGTTCTGGTTGGATTACTACAGGACCAAGAACTAAAGAATTAGAAAGAAGACTTGCTGAATTTTGTCATACATCTAAAGTGGTATGTTTAAATTCTGCGACAGCAGCAGAAGAATTAAACCTTAGGGTATGTGGTATCCAAGAGGGAGATGAAGTGATTGTACCTGCTTATACTTATACAGCTTCAGCTTCAGCAGCAATTCATTGTGGTGCAAAAGTTATATTTGTAGATAGTCAGAAAGATAACTGTGAAATGGATTATGATAAGGTTGCAGAAGCAATTACTGAGAAGACTAAGGCAGTAGTAGCAGTAGATCTTGGTGGTGTTATTTGTGATTATGATAAGTTATATCAGGCTATTGAAAGTAAGAAGAACCTATTTACTCCTAGAAATGATAACACTTTAGGATCAAGAATACAGAAAACTCTAAATAGAGTAATGGTATTTGCGGATTGTGCTCATGCACTAGGTGCAGTAAGAAGAGGTAAGATGGCTGGTGAATGGGCTGATTTTAGTAGTTTTTCATTCCATGCAGTAAAGAACTTTACAACTGCAGAAGGTGGAGCAAGTACTTGGAAAAATATTCCTGGTATAGATAACGAAGAAGTATATAAGTTATTCCAGTTATATAGCTTACATGGACAGAATAAGGATGCATTAGCTAAGACACAGTTAGGTGCTTGGGAATATGATATTATTGGTCCTTGGTATAAGTGTAATATGACTGATATTATGGCAGCTATTGGATTACGTCAGTTAGATAGATATCCTGGAATGCTTGCAAGAAGAAGAGAAATCGTAAGTAAGTATGATGAAATGTGTGATGAGTTAGGTGTTAAACACTTAAATCATTGGGGTAAAGACTTTGAGTCTTCTAAACATTTATACTTAACTAGAATACCTGGTATTAGTGATGAACAGAGAAGAGAAATCATTATTAAATTAGCAGAACGTGGTGTCAATACAAATGTACACTATAAACCATTACCTATGATGACTGCATATAAAACCTTGGGGTGGGATATAAAAGATTTCCCATATGCATATGCATATTATGAAAACCTTATTACTTTACCTTTACATACTAAGTTAAGTGATGAAGATGTAGAGTATGTGATTGAAAACTTTAAAGAAGTTGTAAAGGAATATATGTAATGTTGAAGAAATGGGAAACTTTACCTGATTCATAAATTTAGAACAAAGGTAAGTAATATTGGTCGTATTACTAATGCAGTAACAAAACTAAAATGTTATGAATAAAACATATAGAATAAATGCTACTATGTAAAATAACATAACCTAGGGAATATCAAAACTTCTCGTTTTTTGGGGATATGGCAACAATGTTTAGAACTGTGTTAACTGTATTAGAAAAGGACTATGAATAGATATTAAGGAAGATAGATAAGTAGTGGATGGATATCATTTCTAAATTCAGATAATCTTTGGAAGCCAGAAAAGCTAGAACATTAGATTGATTTTATGATCAAGGATGATTATAGTTTAGTATTTACTGAATATTAAAAAATAGATGATGATTCTGAATCATTGAATATTTATGTATATAGTCCAGATATGGTTAATAAGCGTAAGATGTAAAACTATGATTACATTGGTCAACTTACTATAATGTATAACGCTAAAGTGTTTGGTCTTATTCGGATTAAGGATATTAAGAAGAATAGTAATCATAAAATTAAACTACAGCTGTATGATGAGTAAGGTGTGAAACATTTAAACCATAGGAGTGAATACTTTGAATTTTATAAACATCTATATTTAATTAGAGTACCCGGTATCAGGGATAAACAGAAAGAGAAATCTTTATTAAATTGGTAAAATGAGGTATAAAAACTGATGTATTCATTAAACAATTGACTATGATGACTGATTATAAATCTATGGATTGAGATATTAAAGGTTTCCCTAATGCATATGTATGGTATGAAAATCTTATTACTTTACCTTTACATACTAAGTTAAGCGATGGAGATGTAAAGTATGTGATTGAACATTATAAAGAAGTTATGAAAGAATATATATAAATATCGTTAATTTTTAAATCAATATTTATTTATAACAGAATATAAATGGAGGAGTAGATATGTATATTATTATTGGTGCTTCTAGTTTTATCGGTGTATATACTGTAGAAGAATTCTTGAAACAAGGAGCAAAAGTAGTTGTTACAGGTAGAAATAATAAGTTTAAAGAACACTATGATAAATTAGGTGTTGAATATTATAACTTAGATTTAGCAAATAAGGGAGATTTTGAGAAGCTTCCAAAAGAAAATGTTGAGGGTGTTATTTTATTAGCAGGTTTACTTCCAGCGAATGCACCAGTAAATCTTGATGAAGATGAAAATGCGGCTGATTATTTTATGATCAATACAGTGGGAACTATCAATGTCTTAGAATATTGTCGTAAAAATGGTATAAAACGTGTGATTTCAAATTGTTCTTATGCTGATGTTCGCGGGGCATGGGGTAAGAAAGTTATTACTGAAGAAGAACCAAGAGATTTTATCTATACAGGGGATCATGCCGTTTATGTTTTTTCTAAGAATGCTGCAAATGATACGATGGAATACTACAATCAGCAACATGGTATGAAAAATGCATGGTTTAGATTTCCACCAGTATATGGTGTAGGTCCACATGATTCACTTTATATTAATGGAACATTGAAAAAATCTGGTTTAAAAATCTTTATTGATAACGCTTCAGAAGGAAAAGATATCTGTATTTTTGGTGATCCAAATCTTAGTCGTGATGTTGTTTACGTTAAGGATGTAGCACATGCATTTTGGCTTGCAATGAATAGCGAAAAAACTAGTGGTCTTTACAATATGACTTCTGGACAAGGTGTAACACTTGAACAACAAGCACAAGTTATTGCTAAGTTGTGGGCACCTAGTGCTGATAGAATTTCAAAAATTACATATAATCCTGACGTTGGTAACAATACATCATCTTATTTATTTTCAATGGAGAAAGCTAAAAGGGATTTTGGATTTATTCCTAAATATGCTAATTTTGAAGATATGATGATGGATTATAAGAAGGATTTAGATTCAAATAAATTCCAGGAGTTATTTAATTATGTCAAATAACATGAAGCCATCAGGTAGTTTATTATATAGATTTATAAAAAGACTTTTTGATATCGTTTGTTCAGTAATATTAATGATTCCAGTAGGAGTTATTATTATAATATCTACTATTGTTATCAAGAAAGAAGATAATGGACCAATTTTTTATATGGCAAACAGAACAGGAAGATATGGAAAGACTTTTAAAATGTATAAATTAAGATCGATGAAGGTTAATGCCCCTGACATAAGACTTGCAGATGGATCTACATATAACGGTGATGATGATCCACGTGTTACAAAATTTGGAAAATTTGCAAGAAAAACAAGTATAGATGAACTTCCTCAGGTTATTAATATTTTAAAAGGCGATATGACTTTCATTGGACCAAGACCAGATACACCCATTGGATCAGCTGAATATACAGAAAAAGAAAAATTGATTCTCACAGTAAGGCCAGGTGTGACAGGGTATAACCAGGCGATAAATAGAAATTCTGTATTAACAAAAGAAAAATTAAAAAATGACATTTATTATGTTGAACATTTGTCTGTTTTTTTTGATATTAAAATTATTTTTATGACAATTGCAACTGTATTAGGACACAAGAATATCAATAGAAAAAATTCAGATATTAATAATATTTATATTTTAAATGAAGATGAAAATAAGATAAAAAATACTACGGAGATAAAATAATGAAAAAATTAATGATTTTAGGAGCTAGTATTTTACAACTTCCAGCTATACAAAAAGCTGTAGAAATGGGACTCGAAGTTATTGCTGTTGATATGAACCCTGACGCAGTAGGTTTTAAAGTTCCTGGGGTATTTAGAGAAGTTATTAGCACTATTGATATTGATGGGATTGTAGAAGCTGCTAAGAAACATAAAATTGATGGCATTATGACATTGGCAACTGATATGCCAATGAGATCTGTTGCAGCAGTGGCGAAGGAAATGGGATTGATTGGAATTGATGCTGAAACAGCACTAAAAGCAACTAATAAAGTAGAAATGAGAAAAGCATTACAAGATGCTCAAGTCCCAATACCAAAATTCTTTAAAGTATCTAATGAAAATGAATATATGGAAGCTGTAAAGCACTTTAATGTACCGTTCATAGTAAAGCCTGCTGATAGTTCTGGTAGTAGAGGTATATTTGAAGTTAAGGATATTACTAATGAAAGAGTTATTAAAGAAGCTTATCGTTATTGTCATCCATATTCTAGAGTTGGTGACGTGGTTGTAGAAGAATACATGAATGGTCCGGAGGTAAGTGTTGAAACAATTTCTGTTGATGGTACCTGTCATGTTATTCAGATTACAGATAAGTTGACTACAGGTGCTCCGCATTATGTTGAAACGGGACATTCACAACCCACTCAATTAAGTAAAGATGTATCAAACCAGATTGCTGATGTAGCTAAAGCTGCTAATAAAGCGATTGGAATAGTGAATGGACCATCTCATACAGAAATCATTGTGACATCAGAAGGTCCTAAAATTGTAGAAATTGGTGCAAGACTTGGTGGAGATAATATCAATACTCACCTTGTTCCTCTTTCTACAGGAATCAATATTGTTGAGTGTTGTATTAAAATTGCTTTAGGTGAAAAGCCCGATATAAAACCAAAATGGAATAAAGGTTCAGCAATTCGATATTTTAATCAACATGCCGGAATAATTAAAAGTATAGATGGTATTGAAGAAGCTAAAAATATTAAAGGTGTACAACAAATAAGTATAGTCCACGGAGTAGGAGAAGAGATAACTGAAGTTACAAGTAGTGGTGCTAGAATGGGATTTGTTATAGCACAAGACAAAGATGTAGAAAGTGCTATCAATGATTGTGAATCAGCACTTAAAACAATCAATGTAACAATTAATAAAAAAGAGGAGGGAGAATAAATGGCAGGGTATGTATTTCTATCAAACAGTACAAAGCCAACCCAGAAAGAACAAAATAGTAGGGAGGAAGTCAAATTAACAAATGTTAGTCGTCCTTGCCTACAAACAGCTCTTGACATGGGATATGAAGTATACTTTGGAACTAACAGGGCTAATCCCGAAAATTTAAAGTGTGAGTTACCTGTAAAATTATATGATTCTCACTCTTATAGAAGTATAACTGCAATTAAAGACAACTGGACTGCATATAAAAATTTATCACAAGTTGTAGAAACTGAAAATGTAGAAGTCATTCATTGCAATACGCCAGTAGGAGGAATGGTAGGACGCTTCGTTGGAAAGAAATATCATGTAAACAAAGTAATCTATACAGCGCACGGCTTTCATTTTTTTAAAGGAGCCCCATTATTTAATAGAACAGTTTTGAAATTTGCAGAAAGAATTATGGCACATTGGACTGACGCAATCATTACTATGAATGAAGAAGATTATCAGTCTGCTTTAAAGTTCAAACTTCGCAAAGGTGGTAAGGTCTACAAAGTTCATGGTGTAGGTATTACTTTAGATGAGTTTAGAAATATTAATGTTGATAAACAGGCTAAAAGAAGCGAATTAGGATTAAAAGATACTGATATCGTTTGTATTTCAGCAGGAGATTTGGTTGTAAGGAAAAATTACTCTATTGCTATAAAAGCATTAGCTAAAGTAAAAAACAAGAATGTTCATTATCTTATTTGTGGTGTAGGTCCAGAAAAAAATAATCTTGAAAAATTAGCTGTTAATAATGGAATAGCAGATAGAATTCATTTTTTAGGATTTAGATCTGATGTAAAAGAGTTAATGAAAATATCGGATATTTTCCTTTTTACCACTCTTCAAGAAGGTCTACCAAGATCTATGATGGAAGCAATGGCTTGTGGACTTCCTTGTGTTGCATCTAAGATAAGAGGTAATGTTGATTTATTAGATGAAGGACAAGGAGGCTATCTAAGAGAACCTTCGGATCTAGAAGGAATAACAGAGTGTATAGGTTTTTTAGTAGGTGATTATAGTTTACGTAAACAGATGGGTAAATATAATTTAGAAAGTATTAAAAATTATGATGTAAATGTTGTAAAGAGAGAAATTGAACAAATCTATAAAGAAATTCTGGGAGAAGAAAAATGTCAAAAATAAAAATAATGCATTTATTACAAAGTGATCGTTTTTCTGGAGCAGAGAATGTTGTCTGTCAGATTATGGAAATGTTTAGAGGTAATGAAGATTATGAAATGATATATGTTAGTCCTGATGGACCAATCTCAAGCTCTTTAAAAGAAAGAAATATTCCTTTTTATGGGTTAGAAAGATTAGATTATAAGAATGTGAGACTAGCAATTAAAGAAATTAATCCTAATATTATTCATGCGCATGATGTTTCAGCTGGACTATTTGCTACATTAGCTGCTAAGAAAAATATAAAAATAATATCACATATGCATGTTAATAATTCGAATATGTCCAAATTGAATATAAAAACTTTGGTTTATAGATTCATGGCAATTCGTTTCTCACATATCTTTTGGGTTTCAAATTCATCATATCAAAGTTATTTCTTTAAAAATAATATAAGCAAAAAAAGCACAGTGTTATTTAACGTTGTTGATAAGGTGCCAATTATAAAAAAAAGTAATTGTGCTGTGATGCAAGATGCGTATGATGTAATTTTTATAGGACGAATGCAATATCAAAAAAATCCACAAAAATTATTAAATATATTTAAAATACTTAAAGAAGATTATAATTGTGATTTTTCAGCAGTAATTATAGGAGAAGGACCTTTATTTCATGAAATAGTTGAGAAAAAACATCAGCTTGGATTAGATGATAATGTTAAAATGCTTGGATTTGTTGAAAACCCAATGGGTCTTTTAAAGAAAGCTAAATTAATGTTATTAACATCAAGATTTGAAGGTACTCCTATGTGTGCTTTAGAAGCCATGGCATTGGGTGTTCCGATTATAAGTACCCCAACAGATGGAATGCTAGATCTTATTGATTCAGGAATAAATGGTTTTTTAGATGATGATGACAGAAAACTAGCTACAGATATTAAAGTGATTATAAATGATCCTGAAACACGAAGAAAAATGTCCGAGTCTACAAAAGATAAATTTGATTCTTTAATGGATTTAAATATTTATAAGAGAGAATTGGAGGTAGCATATGGAAAATAAATCAATTGAAAATATAGCTATAATAATTACTAAGTTAAATGGTGGGGGTGCTGAAAGAGCAGCTTCAAATTTATCAATAGAATTAAGCAAAAAATATAATATCATTTTAATAGTATTTGATGGAAGAAATATTACCTATCCTTATAAAGGTACTTTAATTGATCTTAAGATAAAGGACAGTAATAGCTTTTTTGAACGTGTGATAAACGTGTTCAAAAGAGTAAGGAAAGTAAGGAAAATTAAGAATCTATATAAAATACAATGTTCTATTAGTTTATTGGATGGTCCAAACATTGTCAATGTATTGTCAAGAATCGGAGAACGTACTATCGTTTCTATTCGTGATAGATTATCAAGTGAAACTGTTAGTAAATTAAGAAGAAAATTGATTATTTATTCTAGTATGAAATCAGATTTGACGGTATGTTTATCAAAAATGGTTGAAAGAGATATGAAAGATGTTTTTGGAATACCTCAAAAAAAATTAGCTGTAGTATATAATCACGTAGATGCTGAGCTATTACGCTCATTATCTCAGAATTGTGAAAAACCTAATTTCATAAAAAATAATCAAATTTATATTACAACTATGGGAAGATTAAACCATCAAAAAGGGCAATGGCATCTAATTAGAGCATTTAAACATGTTACTAAAGAAATACCTAATATAAATTTGATTATCATGGGAGAAGGAGAACTGAAAAATAATCTGCAGAAACTAGCTGATGATCTAGATATATCAGATAGAGTTATTTTTACAGGATACATTAAAAATCCTCATAACGTACTTCGATATTCGGAAATGTTTGTATTTTCATCATTGTTCGAAGGATTAGGTAACGTATTATTAGAAGCTTTGTCTTTTGATATGCCAATTATATCAACAGATTGTATCGCTGGTCCAAGAGAAATATTAGCTCCTGGTACCGATTTAAATAAAAAAATCGATAGTATAGAATACGGTGAATATGGAATACTAACACCAACTTTTGATGATTTACATTTTGATGCAGATAGTGATTTAACAAAAGCAGAAACTGTATTTGCAGACGCAATAATCAAATTACATTTTGATAGTACTTTGAAACAGAAGTATAGTGAAAAGGCAAAACAACGTATTAAATATTTTGATAAAAATAGAATTACTGAGCAATGGTGCAAATGTATTAGTAATAATAAATGAGAGGAGATAAAGTGCTGATGATAGTCGAAGAACTAATTCTTTTAATAGTTTTGTATAGCATATTTATGGTTGCTTCATTATGTGATGTGGCTATATATGTAAAGAAAAGTCATCGCATTTCTATTATGACTCTATGCAAACTTATGTATATTGTAGGTTTCGCGGTTATCCCTATTATTACATATGCTGTTTATTTAAACGGTTACCGTGCTTCTACATTACTTTATGATGGATACATGTGGACCCACTTTATTATTTTTATTTGTACAGTAGTAGCATATTGTACGATGAAATTTGGATATAAGATTAAACAAAGAAAACCTAAAAAGAAGAGTAATCAAGATTATGTAAAAATGATTATGTTAATGACACTTTTGTTGATTATTAGCGTAATATCACTTTCTTTTTGGGCATCAGGATTTGGTGGTATCAACGAATTAATAACTAATGCAAATTCTATACGAGCAGGGTTTATTAAGAGTTCAAGTAATAAAGCATTTTTTAAACACTTTGTTCCGATGTCAATGATTGTTTCTTTTATTGCTTTTAATTACTTATTTATTGATAAAAATTACAAACGCAAAATAAGTACAATATATGTGTTTTTTACTTTTATAGTTTCCATTTTTATCTCTATAATATTCATTTTAGCTAATGATGGTAGAATGTTAGCGGGTGTATATATCATATTATTCTGTTTGTTACTTATAAAAAATGAATACGAGGTAAAAAACAAAAATTTGAAATCAATATCATTCAAAATATTAATATTGTCTATTCTAGCAATAATCATAATTATAAATGCAGATAGCATATTTGGGGTGATAAAAGGTAATACCGTAGTAACTTCAACTTCAGTAGAAGAACGTAATATTTTTAGTTCATTAGCTTATGAGTTTTCTTTTACTTTAACAGGTATTCAGCAGGCTATTATTACTTACGTAAATGGAACGAGTAAATTAACTATTATAAATGATGTCATTAATGGTGTGTTCGCATGGTTGCCAACATCATTTAAACCATTTATTTGTGTGGATGTTTGGGATTATAATACTGCTCTAATGAATACTGGTGTATATGGACAATCTCCAACATCAATTTTAGCGCAATCGATATATGATTTAGGTTTTCTTGGTGTATTATTAATACCGTGTATATATGGTTTTGTTATTAGAAAAATAGAAAATAAATTGGAATCCTATGGTAGTAACATATTCTACAACACAATTTATATAGTCCTTGGTTTTTATTTAGCAAAAGGAATCGTTTATTTCTCTATGTATAATATTATGATGAATATATTCTTTATAGTAGCAGCGTGCATAATTTACAAAGTATTGCATAAAATTGGGATGAAATCAGTATGAAAAGTTTAAAAAAATCGATTTTTCTAATAAATTGTTGCTTTAGGTTATCTTATTTGGCAAAAATACCACAACGATATTTTGTAATATGCTTCCTTAAGTGAAATAAGCATCGGTGTAGCTTTCACCACTTCATTACTGAATGATTCGATATTTATAATCATTCTAAGAATCTTAGAAGATATTTCCTTTCTGTTGAATGTAGAACTAGCCTGCTTCAAGGTGGTTGGCAAACTGCTGTATGCTCACCTTTGAATCTGATATGAATTCTTCCATCATTACATGATCATTTTCTTCTGTAGCATATATGATAGCAACCTTGCGATAAGATCTTCCTCTATACGCAGCCTGTTTACCTCTTTTCTTTGAATGTTTAGGTATATTCTGAGGTCGTGTTCCCCTTGGATTGTGCTTTTATACTGTGTATCTATCTCAACTTCACAAGATTATTTTTGATGACTCATGATTTCAGATACTGCATGATATAGTTTGTGGTGTATATAGAAACAGGTTGTTTTGCTTATTCCCAAGACTTGTGCTTCGTCTTGTAGATTCATTTTATATAGTTCTAGTTTAATGAACTGAACCATAGATAGGGCATGCTTTATGAGATAGCTCAATGCTTTCATTCATTATTAGAATAATTTTTTTAAATGCACTCATCATTCTAAAGAATCACTTATGTATTGATATAAACAGCATGGAGATGTCAATACAACAATATTAAAAAATATAATATCTAAACCAAAATTATTATTGAATACCCATAATCTGCAGGACCAGTCTTTTGGATATTTGTTTGTCTTTTTAATGTTATTTAATAGAAGCTTATTAAAAATGTATTTATGGCATACACGTGGTTTGTGGTATTCAATAATTATTTTTTTGTTATTAGAGATAATGTTCTAATACTCAAAATTAAAATTTGAAAAATAGAATTGAAATAAACCTCCAAAAAATATTATTTGTATGATTTTCTTTATTAAGATGGATTTTATGTAATTAATGATTTGGTTTATTTTTGGTTTATTTTTCTGAATTAACATTTATTTCATTTTTTGTTATGATGATCATAAATCTACCAAAATAGAATATGATTATTCGAGGATACTTAATTTTTTTCTAGGCAAACAGTATATGTAATATTTTGTCTTCTTTTTAAATATAAAACAAAAAATTAATAATAAATAGAACATTGAAATATCACAATATGATAGGAGGTAAATTATTTAATGAGCAGAGGGAGAAAACTAAAATTAAATATAATGACATCATTGTTGAATCAAGCTGCAAGCATTGTCAGTGGCTTTATTTTACCAAATTTTTTCTTGCGTTATTACGGCTCGAATGTAAATGGTTTAGTGTCATCAATAACTCAGTTCTTAGCTGTTATATCATTATGTGAATGTGGGGTAGGAGCAGTTGTACAAGCGGCCTTATATAAACCTATAGCTGAAAATAACGAAAAAGAAATTAGTAGAATATATAAGTCATCGACTAGATTTTTTAATAACATATCAAAACTATTAATTGGATATATGATAATTTTAATTATTGTATTTCCTCTCATTATCAATAAATCATTTTCACCTATTTTTACAGGTATTCTTATTGTAGCGATAACTTTAAGTATGTTTCATACGGCTTTGATTGTTCGATATTAGGATGCGATGTGATAAATAACACCAACA
>OHAY01002008.1_pt1 | contig 17171 bp, 17 predicted proteins | sample 1577191 | NCBI WGS metagenome assembly OHAY01 (sample SAMEA3541504, study PRJEB24748) | human gut metagenome | biome: human gut; feature: human-associated habitat; material: faeces | place: China | collected 2012 | reverse complement strand
CTACGGACTATGCCTTCCGTATCATCATGGAGCTGTCTCTGATGGAGGAGAACCAGCGTATGACCGGTGCAGAGCTCGCTGAAAGACAGCAAGTACCTATCCGATTCTTGCTGAAGATCATGAGAAGTCTCCTACAGGCAGGTCTGGTAAAATCCTATCGTGGTATCTCCGGAGGTTTTGTTTTGAATAAATCGCCGAAAGACATTACCCTGTATGATGTTATTCGGACGATGGAGCCGGAAAACTTTTTTCAGCGATGTTTAACAGAACCTAATTTATGCACAAAACATGCAGAAGGAAATTGTGCGGTTCGTCATTTTCTGATGGGGATTGCCGAAAATCTCCAAGCTGAGCTGACGCGAGTAAATTTCGCGGAAATTGCAGAACAGGAAAGACGGCTTCATCAGAAACGATAAAAGGACCTCTGTATGAACAAAAGACCACCCGTTTTTATACGGGTGGTCTTTTGTTTTTATCGCACGGCATTAATTTAGTTTTTTAGTATGGACTGCCGGTTCATCGACAATCTCGATGGCGTCTAATTTTTGTTTGACCTGCGCGCGGATCAGACCAAGATATTCCTTATAAAGCGCTTGCTGTTCCGTGCGTTCAGCTTCTGTTAAGCCGATTGTTTTTTTCTTGTGTGCTAATACATTGATTCGTGCAATTAAATCTTGCATGTCCATAGGGATTCTCCTTATGAATGAAAATTTTCGTCTGTCATCTTATGGCAGGTAATGCTGAGGATAAAGAGCAGCAGGCCGGCCATGATGAATACGCTTTTTAAACCGAAGAAAGTACTGATGATTCCGCCTAAAATCGGGCCAATGATAGACCCCACCTGCTGGGAAGAAAATAATAATCCGAAAAGGCGGCCCTGATATTTATGTTCCGTATTGCTGGCCAAAATCGCGTTGATAGCCGGCTGAATAGCCGCAAAGAAAAGGCCGAGCATAAATTGCAGGACAGTAAATATCATAAGGCTGTCAGGAATGGCCCGGAGCACCATAATGCAGGCGCTGCCGAAAAGGCCGTAGCGAAGTGCGCGGGAGAATCCCCGGCTTTGGCCGTATTGTCCCCAAAACGGCGCTGCAATCGCGCCGGCAATCCCTGTCATGGAAAAAACGAAGCCGGATATCATGACGATATTTTCCATGGAATGATGCAGTTCAGCGATGTAAATAGTAATGATCGGCTGAATGATAAGGATCGTCAGCTGAACAATCCCGCCGCAAATGATCATACGGCGGATAAGCGGAATCCGAAATAAATGAACCGTTTCATTTTTTTCTGCCGCCTCTTCTGCGGGAAGGTCTTTTTTAGGCGGTTCCGGCACAAAGAAGATCAATACGAGCGAGATGGCAAACAGCGCAGCGGAAGCACAGAAAAAAGACATGCGCATGCCGAAATATTCGGAAAGAACTCCCCCGAATAAAGGACCGATAACGCCGCCTGCGGTCAGTGCGCCCTGCAGAATGCCCAGGCTGAGTCCTAATTTTTGCTTGGGCGCGTAACTTGTCATGATAGACAGTACAGCAGGCCAGAGGCCGGCGGCAAATCCCTGCGCGATACGGGCAAACATTAGCTCAGTAGGAGAAGATACGATTCCGGCCAAAAAGTAAGCGATGGACAGCCCGATACCCGAACGGACTGCCATGAGTTTTTTCCCTTTTTTATCGGATAACCTTCCCCAGATCGGAGCCATGACGGCACTGACGACAAAGGTAGAGGAGAAAATAATACCCGACCAAATTTTTACATGTTCGGCATCGACCCCAAGATCCTGGATAAGATACATCGGTAAAAATGGGATAAGCATGGTATAACTGGCAGACATGAATACGACGTTGCACGTCAATATTGCCAGTATGACTTTCCAGTTCATAATAACACTTCCTATTCACTTGTTCACTAACAGAGTTATCTTATAATAATGAAATAAAAATTCCCATTTGTCAAGATATAAAAAATCTGATATTATATAAACTGATTGCTTGAAACAAATGGCTCTTTTGCATGAGCCGTATGGGGAAAGAGGGGATATGGTGGATAGTACGCAGCTTAGGTGTTTATATGTCATAACCGATTTGGTATTTCCGCTCATGGCGGGATATTATTTAAAGAAAAATCAATGGCTCAGTTCGGCGATGTGCAATCGTTTGATGCGTTTTAACGTGGTTGTTATTTATACGGTGCTGGCGCTTCTTGGCTGCTGGGTATTGCCGCTGGATCGGACGCTGGCATGGTTTCCTGTGCTGGGGCTGGCGGTAAGTTTTATACCGGCTTGGATTGCAAAGGCGACGTTTTTGCGGCGGTATACCAATGAATTGGAAAAGGGCAGCTATATTTTTTCGGCGCTTATGTCCAACATAGGGACGCTGGGCGGATTGTGCGCGTTTATTATATTTGGCGGTCATGGATTTATTTATGCACAGATCATCGGCATTGTGCAGACGGCGCTGCTGGTTATCTACTGCTTTCCGCTGGCGCAGGGATATTATGACCGAGCTCATGGAAAAGCACAGAAAAAGAGTTCGTTCGCTGCACGGCTCAAGCAGTTTGTTACCTGGAATCAATTGTCTTTGCTGGGCATGATGGCTGGTCTGGGATTGCAGGTGGTCGGGATTTCTCGACCGGCAGTGTTGGGGGAACTCTTTGATTATCTTATCCATATAGGCGCATGGATCGCTTTTATCCCCGTGGGCTATCTGATGGATTTTTCCCGAGCAAAAGTATACTATCACAAATTGTGGGATATGGTGCTGTTAAAGCATATCGTTACGCCGCTCATCATGTATGGGATCGGCAAGATGCTTTTTGATGACTATGAAATTTTGGCGATTATTCTGATCCTCAGTTCTTCGCCGACGGCAATCAATGCGGTCATCGTATCCAGGCTGTACAACTTAAATGTGGATCTGACGATGGCTTCGTTTATATTGACAACAATTTTGTATATTCTTATATTTTACCCGCTGCTGTATTTGTATATTCAAACGGGGCTGCCGCTGTAAACGAAATAGAGAAAGGACAAGAATCCGTATTAAACGGATTCTTGTCCTTTTTGTTTTTGTGGAGTAGATAAGTATTAGAATGCTATTAAATGTAAGAAATTTGTTTGGAAAACGGAGTAAAACCATGTAGAATATAGAAATTGATGGAAAAATGTATTCTGGAAAGAGACAATGAAAAGAAATACAGGCAGGAGGTTAGAATATGGAAGAACAAAAAATGGAAAGGGGTTTGAAGCCGCGTCATGTAGAGATGATTGCTCTTGGCGGAACGATTGGCGTAGGCTTGTTTATGGGCGCTGCCAGCACGATACAGATGGCCGGTCCCTCGGTTCTTATTTGTTATGCCATTGCTGGTTTGGTGATGTTTTTAATTATGCGGATCATGGGGGAAATGCTGTATTTAGAGCCTGTTACCGGATCGTTTGCTTCGTACGGGCATCGGTATATCAGCCCCTTTGCCGGATATTTGACTGCATGGTGTTATTGGTTTTTATGGATAGCCGTGGGGCTTTCTGAAATCACGGCGGTTGGGATTTATGTGAAATATTGGTTCCCGGAAATACCGCAGTGGATATCGGCATTTGGTGCCATGCTCATTATCACGCTGGCAAATGTGGCGGCGGTAAAGTTTTATGGAGAATTTGAGTTCTGGTTTGCGATCATTAAAGTCCTGACGATCGTTTCCATGCTGCTGGCAGGTGCGGCGATGATTCTTTTTGGATTTGGAAATGGCGGAACTGCGATAGGATTCTCTAATTTATGGATGCACGGAGGATTTTTCCCGAATGGGATAGAAGGCATGCTGGGCGCTCTTTGCGTAGTGGCAGCCGCATTTCAAGGCGTAGAACTGGTAGGCATTACTGCGGGAGAAGCGCAAAAGCCGCAGGAGACGCTGCGCAAAGCGGTAAAGAGTATTGTGTGGCGTATTTTGATTTTCTATATCGGCGCGATCTTCATCGTCATTACCATCTATCCTTGGAACCAGCTGGGGATAGTGGGAAGTCCGTTTGTTACTACCTTTTCCCGGATTGGCATAACCGCGGCGGCAGGAATTATCAACTTTGTCGTTCTTACGGCGGCGCTTTCCGGCTGCAACAGCGGTATCTATTGTTCCGGACGTATGCTGTATACACTGGCGCAGAACGGACAGGCCCCAGCATTTTTAAGAAAGATATCAAAAGCGGGCGTGCCGAAAAACGGGGTAATGCTGACTATTGGAGTATTGGCATTCGGGGTAGTTTTGAATTATTGGATACCCGATTCAAAGCTGTTTTTGTATATTTATAGCGCCAGCGTATTCCCAGGTATGGTAGCCTGGTTTGTACTGGCGATAGCGCAGAAAGGATTCCGGGATAAATGGGGAGCGGAAGTTATTCAAAAGCATCCGTTTAAATCCATTTGCTATCCCTACAGCAACTATTTTTGCATCGTGTTCCTTGTTCTGGTTATGATTGGCATGTGGTTTAATCCGGATACGCGCGTATCGCTGATCGTAGGCTGGCTGTTCTGCGGGATTCTTGGCGTAGCATATCTGGCCTGCGGCCTGCATAAAAAAAGATATGGGGAACATCCTGATGAAAAGCATGTAGCAGAACTGGGGATCCATGAAACGCTGTAAGAAAAAGAAAAGCAGATTTATCAACACATAAAAAAAGCGAAGACAAATGTCTTCGCTTTTTTGTATATAAAGTTATGGAAGTCAGTATGAAAGCCGGACAGCTGCTCTCTGCCCGGCTTTGCATAGATTCGGTCAATGCGGTTATGCATGACTGCCGTTAATCAATCATGAATAAGCGTATTCACGAACCTGTCCTTGCATATCCTGCACATATACAAGGAAAATATCTCTTGGAGATGTTAGAGGTTTTTCCGCTCTGGTAAGCGGCTGAGAAATTTGTCTGCTATCAATTCCTCATGCAATATTTAACTATAAAACCGAACGTGTGTCAACGCATAAAACTGCTATTTAACTGAATCTTTACAAAAAAAACGATTTATTGGAAAATTTTAATCTTTTGATAAAAGAAAGGAATCCAAGTGCACAAATATAATTTATGTCCGGACTAAAGATGCTAAATGCAGTTCAAAGGGAAGCCCTTCATTAGCAGATGTATTGTACAGATGCGCAGAGCGAAGGCAGTCCGTTAAAAATTCTGTCGCCTTTCCAATCGAACGGTGCAGAGGCTGGTCTTGCAGAATAGAGCCGATGAGGACGCTGGTAAAAATTTCTTTGGATAAGGCGTCTTCATAGTCAATTTTTATGGTTACCGCTTCTTCAAACGTCATGGTTTCATTGTCATAGCTTACATTTTTTAGTTCATCATTGAGGGTTGGCAGACTGGTAATCACGATTTGCTGGGGTCCCAGATCGGTTAATTTTTGGCAGACCGATAAAATATCCCGGGACGATGGAATGTCTTTGGGTATATCCTGCTGCAAGAGCAAGTGAGCCTCGGAATAATTCGGCATGATAAGATCCGCGTGCATGCAGATCTGCCGGACGATCGGCAGGATCGTCTCGTCAAAATAAGGATAGAGCCCGCTATTTTCGGCGATAGCCGGATCAAAGATTAAATAAGGATGGGGATAAGAAAGGGTTTCCAAAAATTCCCCGATAAACAGCGCTTCCTCTTTGGAATAGAATGGTCCGATATAAATAGCGTCCAGTTTAGGATACTGAGACTGCCAGTTTTTTAAGGTCGGTGCCGCCGTTTTATACAGTTTATAACAAACCTCCGGCTGTGCGCTTGCAGGATGCGAGGTGACCGTTAAAGGAAATGGATATACCTGACAGCCCATGCAGGAGAGGATTGCGACGGAAGCCGCCAACGCGCTTCGTCTATATAATGCAATGTTTTGCAGTGTCAAAATATGAGGTATCATCATGCATCGCCCTTCCATAAAAACAGCTGAAAAATAATTTTCCTATTTGTAGTATATCATAATAGTCATAAATGTAAATGGATAGGGAAAACACAGCAGAGTTGCCAAGCAGTGGAACAATATTGTTCGCAACTATCCGAACGATAAATATGAAAAGTTTGGTTAAATTCGAGAAAAATGTTGACATGAAAAAATCCATTTGATACAATTTGCTTGTAAGAATGTAATAAATTTTTTATAACATCGTAATAGGAGATGCATTATGAGTTCGATTCGCTTTGTAAAAAGAAAAAATTTCATCGCTGTCGGCTCCGTATGCACCGCTAAGATATACCCATAGGTTATGTTGTAATCTGATGGGTATTATTTTTTCTAAGGAGGATCGTCATGAAAGTTGGTTTGATCATGGGAAGCGATTCAGACTTTCCGATTATGAAAGGCGCCGTTGAAGTATGCAGAGAGTTTGGCGTTGACTGTGAAGTGGTGGTGGCTTCGGCGCACCGTACGCCTGCAAAAGTAAGGGAGTTTGTCGCAAAAGCGGAGCAGGAAGGATATACCTGCATTATTGCCGGGGCTGGGGCAGCGGCTCATTTGCCGGGCGTTATTGCCAGCTATACCGTGCTGCCGGTCATTGGCGTTCCTATTGATGCGACAAGTTTAAAAGGGATGGACGCATTGCTGGCCATTGTACAGATGCCGTCCGGCATGCCGGTGGCGACTATGGCGATCAACGGAGCGAAAAACGCCGGATTGCTGGCAGTCCAGATGGGAGCGGTCAGCGATGAGAAGCTGCGCACCCAGTATGCAGAATACCGCAGAAAAATGGCGGAAGCCGTTGAAGAAAAAAATAGAAAGCTTCAAGAACAATTACAGCAGTAAGAAATTCAATTTTCTAAGGATAGAAATCATTTAGGAGGATGAGGTCAGATGGAAATGGGAAAAATGTTGTATGAAGGAAAAGCGAAACAGGTATTTGCTACGGAAAAAGCAGACGAATATTTAGTTCATTATAAAGACGATGCGACGGCGTTCAACGGAGAAAAGAAAGGGACGATTGCGGATAAGGGAATTTTGAATAATAAAATGTCCGCATTTTTCTTTGAACTGTTGGAAAAAGAAGGGGTTCCGACTCATTTCGTTAAATTGGTAAACGATCGGGATATGTTGGTAAAAGCGCTGCAGATCATTCCGCTGGAAGTCATTACCAGAAATATCGCAGCCGGCTCTCTGGCAAAACGCCTTGGATTGGAAGAAGGCACGGAATTGGAAGCGCCTGTAGTAGAAATGTGCTATAAAAATGACGAATTGGGCGACCCGATGGTCAACGACTATCATATTGCCGCGTTAAAAATCGCTACGCCGGAACAGGTAAAAGAAATCGAAGCGATGGCGCTTAAAGTAAATGACGTACTGAAAAAATTCCTTTTGGAAAAGAATGTGCTGCTTGTGGATTTCAAATTGGAATTTGGCTGGCATAATGGCAAGATCCTCTTGGGCGATGAAATTTCTCCGGATACATGCCGGTATTGGGACAGCGTAACGAAAGAAAAATTGGATAAAGACCGGTTCCGCCGCGATTTGGGCAATGTAGAAGAAGCATATCACGAAATGCTCCGCCGCGTGACGGGTCAAGATGTTGCAAAATAAGACTGTTGGCAAAATATAGGTAGGAGGAACCAATGCAATACGATTCTGTTTGGGATAAACAGCACGAAGAATGCGGTGTATTTGGCATATATGACAGGAATCTGGATATACCCCGGTATGTATACTGGGGTTTGTTCGCCTTGCAGCACCGAGGGCAGGAAAGCGGCGGCATGTCGCTGGCTGATGGAGAATGGATGGCTACGTTCCGGGGAATGGGACTGGTCAGTGAAGTATTTCACAATAATCTGCCGGATATGAAATGTCATATCGGGATTGGGCATGTCCGGTATTCTACGACCGGCTCCAATAATCCGAATAATATCCAGCCGCTGACGGTATACAGCGCCAAAGGCCAGATTTCCATGGCGCATAACGGGAACCTGACGAATACAATGGCGCTTCGGGAACAGCTGGATTCGGAAGGGGCTATTTTTCAGACGACGATGGACAGTGAAATCATCGTCAATATGATTGCCCGCTCTAAAAAAGCAACGATTGAAGAGCAGGTAGTCGATACGGTGATGAAGCTGGAAGGCTCGTTCAGTCTGGTTGTGATGACGAAAAATCAGCTGATCGGTGTGCGCGATCCGTTTGGATTTCGGCCGCTTTGCCTAGGCAAGACGCCGAAAGGCGGCTGGGTTGTCGCATCGGAAACCTGTGCGCTGGATGCAGTAGACGCGGCTTTTGTTCGGGACATTGAGCCGGGAGAAATGGTCATTATTAACGACGATGGTGTTCGCTCGATTCAATATGCAAAAGATCATAAAAAAGCGCTGTGCGTATTTGAATACATTTACTTTGCCCGTCCGGACAGTGTGATCGACGGACAAGACGTATACCAGGCCCGGCTGGCAATGGGCAGAGAACTGGCCAGAGAAACCAAGTATGATGCCGATCTGGTGATCAGCGTTCCGGACTCCGGAACGACGGCAGCAATCGGATATGCGCAGGAATCGGGGATACCGTACGATCAGGGACTGATTAAGAACCGGTATATGGGCCGAACTTTTATCCAGCCGGATCAGGAACAGCGTAAGCTGGCAGTCCGTATGAAACTCAACGCAGTAAAATCTGTAGTAAAAGGAAAGCGCATTGTTATGATCGATGATTCGATCGTGCGGGGAACGACGAGCGGCATCATCGCCAATATGCTGCGCGAAGCCGGCGCTAAAGAAGTATATATGTGCGTATGTGCGCCGCCGATAGAATATCCTTGTTTTTATGGGATCGATACGTCTGTGCGCAAAGAGCTGATCGCGGCTACGCACTCCATAGAGGAGATACGGCAGTTTATCGGCGTGGAAAAACTGCATTATTTATCAATCGAAGGGTTGTGCCGGGCAATAGAAGGCATACCTAAATGTGATATGTGTCTGGCTTGCTTTAATAACGGATATCCGACGGCAGTGCCGAAAGCCAATGAGAAAGGAGAAAAATATGCTCTCGAACGAAAATAAAGGTTTGACATACCGTGATGCGGGCGTCGATATTGACGCTGGAAATAAAGCGGTAGAACTGATGAAAGAATCGGTGCGCGCTACCTACCGCAAAGAAGTAATGGGCGATATCGGCGGATTTGGCGGATTGTTTAATTTGTCTTCGCATGGACTGGAAGAACCTGTGCTCGTCAGCGGAACGGACGGCGTCGGTACGAAGCTGCGCCTGGCTATCATGATGAATAAACATGACACGATCGGCCAGGACTGTGTGGCCATGTCGGTAAACGACGTCTTGGTACAGGGAGCAGAACCGCTCTTTTTCTTAGATTATATTGCTGTAGGAAAACTGGATCCCGTGCAGGTAGCGACGATTGTAAAAGGGGTGGCAGATGCCTGCAGAGAGTCCGGCTGCGCCCTGCTTGGCGGAGAAACGGCGGAAATGGCCGGTTTTTATGCCGAAGACGATTATGATTTGGCAGGATTTGCAGTGGGAATTGCCGATCGGAAGAAGCTGATTACAGGAGATACGATCTGCCCAGGCGACGTTTTGCTGGGACTGCCGTCTACCGGAGTGCATTCCAATGGATTTTCACTGGTGCGCAAAATTGTGCTGGAACATAAGAACATGCCGCTCGATACGTATGTCGAAGAGCTGGGCATGACGATAGGCGAAGCGCTGCTGACGCCGACTAAATTGTATCCCAAAGCATGCGTGCCGCTGACGCGGAAATTCAATGTCAAGGGTATGGTGCATATTACGGGCGGCGGATTTTATGATAATATTCCCCGTATTTTGCCGGAAAACTGCTCCGCAGTTGTACAGGCAGACGCATGGCCGAGACTGCCGATCTTTGATTTACTGCAGGAATGGGGCCAGGTAGAAGAAAAAGAAATGTACCGCACCTTCAATATGGGGATTGGTATGATTATCGTGGCGGCACCGGAAGAAGCGGACGCGATGATGGCTGATTTGCAGGAACGGGGCGAAGCCGTATATAAGATTGGGGAAATCACCGCAGGAAACCAGACGGTAACGATGAAAGGCGGTCGTTTCCATGAATAAAAAGCGGATTGCTGTGTTTGCTTCCGGCCGGGGCAGCAATGCCGAAGCGCTGTACGAAGCGATGCAGCGTGGTGAGATCGCAGGAGAGATCGTCGTTGTGGTATCCGATCACGCAGACGCAAAGGTATTGGAAAAGGCCAAAGGCTGGAACGTGCCGGCGATCGCAGCAGAACGCAGCGATTTTGATTCTAAGGAAGCATTTGAAGGATATATATTGGAACAGCTCGCGCCGTACCGGCCGGATTATATTGCGCTGGCCGGATATATGCGGCTGCTGAGCGGGCAGTTTATTTCCCAGTATGAACGGCGCATTATCAACATTCATCCTGCGCTTCTGCCTTCTTTTAAAGGACTGCATGCGCAGCGGCAGGCCATCGAAGCGGGAGTAAAAGTCGCGGGCTGCACCGTTCATTTTGTAGATGCGGGAATGGATTCGGGCCCGATCATTGCACAGACGGCGGTGCCTGTATATGATGAAGATACGGAAGAATCGCTGTCTGCCCGGATTTTAGTGCAGGAACATGCAACGTATTGCCGGGTTATGAAACTGTTATGTGAAGACCGGATTACCTGCCGGGGACAGATCGTTGCCGGTGCTCATGGAAAGGAAGAGTAAGAATGAAAGTACAACGCGCATTAATCAGTGTTTCAGATAAAACGGGAATCGTAACGTTTGCCAAAGAGCTCCATGACCTTGGGGTGGAAATATTGTCTACCGGGGGAACGCTGAAAGCTTTGCAGGAAGCCGGCATTCCGGCGATTGCCGTACAGGATGTGACCGGATTTCCGGAAATGATGGACGGCCGGGTAAAGACGCTCCATCCCCGGATTCACGGCGGCATTTTGGCGATACGGGAAAATCCGGAGCATGTGGCGGCAATGAAAGCGCATGATATACGCCCCATCGATTTAGTGGTGGTCAACTTGTATCCCTTTGCGCAGACCATCGCCCGTCCGGACGTTACGCTGCCGGAAGCCATTGAGAATATCGATATCGGCGGGCCGTCCCTGGGTCGCTCTGCGGCAAAAAATAACGCATATGTCGGCATCGTAGTAGATCCGAAACATTATGAAGAAATCATTGCCATGCTTAAAGAAAACGGCGAACTGTCCAGAGAATTTCGCCTGCAGCTGGCTCAGGAAGCTTTCCAGCATACGGCATTGTATGACTGCGCTATCGCCAATTACCTGGCGCGGCAGATCGAAGGCGAAGAAGGGTATCCTGCGGTCTATGTAGAGCCATTTGAAAAAGCACAGGAACTGCGGTATGGCGAGAATCCGCATCAGACGGCAGCCTTTTACCGCAAGCCGAACAGTACGGGCGGCATTGGTCATGCGAAACAGCTCCACGGCAAAGAATTGAGCTATAACAATATTGTAGATATAGATGCTGCGTGGAATCTGGTCAGCGAATTTACCGAAGAACCGGCTGTGGCGATCATCAAACATACGAATCCTTGCGGCATGGCGACGGCAGATACCCTGCTGGATGCATATAAAAAGGCGTTTGAAGCGGACAGCGTATCGGCATTTGGCGGCATCGTTGCGCTGAACCGGCCGGTAACGGCAGACGTAGCGGAAGAAATGAAGAAAATCTTTTTTGAATGCATTCTGGCGCCTTCGTTTGAAGAAGAAGCAGCGCAGATTTTGGAAACGAAGAAAAATATCCGTTTGCTGGAAATTGCTCCGTCCGATGAACAGCCGCATCTTTTGAAACGGGTAACAAACGGTCTGCTGATCCAGAGCAGCGATGACAGCAAAGAATGCCGCGATACCTATGAAGTGGTTACGAAACGGCAGCCGACAGAAGAAGAATGGAAGAATATGGAATTTGCCTGGAAAGTAGTAAAACATGTAAAATCCAACGCGATTGTGGTGACGAAAGAAAACCAGACGCTTGGCGTAGGGGCCGGTCAAATGAATCGGGTCGGTTCGGCGAAAATCGCCCTTGAAGAAGCGGGAGAAGCAGCTAAAGGCGCAGCCCTGGCTTCCGATGCATTTTTCCCATTTGGTGATACGGTAGAGGAAGCGGCTAAAGCCGGCATTACCTGCATTATTCAGCCAGGCGGCTCGATCCGTGACGAAGAATCGATCGTCAATGCGGATAAATACGGGATCGCGATGGTATTTACGAAGACCCGGCATTTCAAACATTGATAAGAGGAGAGTATCCCATGAAAGTAGCAGTGATTGGCAGCGGCGGACGGGAGCATACGCTGGTTTGGAAATTGGCGCAGAGTCCGTCGGTAACCACTTTGTATGCCCTTCCGGGAAGCGACGCCATGAATGAATTGGCGGAATGCGTGCCTATTGGTACGAATGAATTGGAAAAAATAGCCGAATTTGGCGTAACGAATCAAATCGACTTGATTGTAGTCGGGCCGGAAGCGCCGCTTACAGAAGGTCTGGCAGATATTTGCCGGGAAAAAGGGCTGGCCGTGTTTGGCCCGTCCAAAGCAGCGGCGCAGTTGGAAGGCTCCAAAGTATTTGCCAAAGATATCATGAAAAAATATCAGGTGCCGACAGCTGCATATGAAACATTTGCCGACGGAGAAGCGGCAAAAGCCTATATTCGGAAACAGGGCGCGCCGATCGTAGTCAAAGCAGACGGATTGGCTGCAGGAAAAGGCGTGGTAGTGGCGCAGACGGTGGAAGAAGCTTGTGAAGCGGTCGATGCGATGATGGAAGACAAGATTTTTGGCGAAGCCGGCGGTCATGTAGTCGTAGAAGAATGCATGATCGGCGAAGAAGCCAGTCTGCTGGCTTTTGTCGATGGCGAACATATTGTGCCGATGATTGCGGCGCAGGATCATAAGCGGATCTTTGACGGCGATCAGGGTCCGAATACCGGCGGCATGGGCGCGTATGCACCGGCTCCGGTACTGACAGCAGCGCTGCGGCAGGAAGTGGTGGAAACCATATTGAAACCGATGGTGGCAGGATTGGCAGCAGAAGGAATCACCTATACGGGCTGTTTGTATGCCGGCCTTATGATTACCGAGCAGGGGCCAAAAGTGGTAGAATTCAATGCGCGGTTCGGCGACCCGGAAACACAAGTTGTGCTGCCGCTTTTAGACGGTGATTTGGCACAGATTATGTATTCCTGCACCAATGGCACCTTATCAGCGGAAATGGTAAACTGGAAAGCGGAAACGGCGGTGTGCGTCGTGCTTGCTTCCGCCGGATACCCGCAGAGTTCGCATAAAGGCGACGTTATTTCCGGGCTGGATAAACTGCCGGAAGGCGTTTGGGCCTTCCATTCCGGTACAAAACAAACGGAACAAGGCTATGTTACCAATGGCGGCCGGGTGCTGGGCATTATCGGAACGGATACCGATTTAAAAGCGGCAATCCAAAAAGCGTATGCCGGAGTAGAACAGATCCGGTTTGACGGTATGCAGTACCGGAAGGATATTGGGGCAAAAGCATTAAAATAATAGATGCAAAAAAGACGGCGGAAGCCGTCTTTTTTTATTTAAGAAATATTGACTTGGAGTCCGCATCAGGGTATACGATACAGTCAGAAAAAGTAAGGAGGCAATAAATATGAAATATACAGAGTTAGGAAATACCGGCATATCCATATCAAAATTATGCCTGGGAGGAATGAGCTTTGGAAAGCGGTTTCCTGATTTTCATCAATGGGTGTTAAATGAGCGGGAAACAGACGAAGTAGTCAGACAAGCGGTAGAAGCAGGGATCAATTTCTTTGATACGGCTAATGTGTATTCGCACGGAACCAGCGAAGAATATATGGGCAAGGCATTGAAGAAATATCTTCGCCGGGAAGAAGCCGTCATCGCGACGAAGGTATATTTTAATGAAGGGCATTTATCAAAAGAAGCGATCCTAAGAGAAGCGGATCTTTCGCTGAAACGTTTGGGTACAGACTATATCGATTTGTATATCATTCACCGGTTTGATTATGGTACACCGATTGAAGAAACAATGGAAGCGCTGGATTCTCTGGTCAAAGCGGGAAAAGTACGGGCGCTGGGCGCTTCAGCCATGTACGGGTATCAGTTTATGAACATGCAGCATGCCGCGATGATCCATGGCTGGACGCCTTTTGTGTCCATGCAGAACCATTATAACCTGCTGTATCGGGAAGACGAACGGGAAATGATACCGATCTGCCGGCAGCAAGACGTATCGCTGACTCCGTATAGTCCCTTGGCAGGCGGACGGCTGACACGGCTGGAGAGAGATGCGCACACCCTGCGCAATGAAACCGATGAAACGGCCAGAGAAAAATATGACGGCACGATGGATCAGGATTACCAGATCGTTCAGCGTGTGCATGAGATCGCAGAAAAGCATCATGCGGCCATGTCTCAAATCGCATTGGCCTGGCTGTGGGAAAAAGGTGCAGCGTCTCCTATTATTGGCGTGACGAAAATGAAGCATTTGGAAGAAGCGGTACAAGCGCTGGATATAAAGCTGACGGCGGAAGATATCGCGTATTTGGAAGCCTGCTACCGGCCTCATGCCGTGGTAGGTGCATTATAAAACAAAAGAACCGGCAGAAATGCCGGTTCTTTTTACTGCCTGCAGGCAAGCATTATTATTTTTTGGACACCGCTTTTTCCATAAACTTTTCATTGTTTACGATAAAACGTTCGTGTGTGCCTTTGCCGACAAGACCGGCTTCATCATAGGCTTCTACCGTAAAAACGAGACGGCGGTTGTCGATTTCAGATAAGACCGCTTTGGCGGTAACGGTCATGCCCATCGGCGTAGCCGATACATGCTGCACGTGAAGCAGAGTGCCGACCGTGCTGTAGCCTTCTTCCAGCTGGGAATCGACCGCTTCTACTGCGGCAGCTTCGATAAGCGCGATCAAGCAGGGCGTCGCATATACCTGAGAAGAGCCGCTGCCAATATAGATTGCCGTATTCATGGGACTGACTGTTTCGCGTTTTGTGGCTTCTGAGCCAATTTTAATATACATGGAAAATCCTCCTGAAAGAAAATAATTGATAATTGTTATTATATCATACTATACGAGCCAACTGTAGAGGATTTTGTTGTGCAATGAACAGAACCATAGTATACTAAAGTGTATATGGGAGGTTATGTCATGAAACAAATTCGGTATATATGCGCCTGCATTGCCCTGGCATTTTGCCTGACCGGCATATCGCAGGCCGAGTCATCTGTGTATATTGCCAACTGGGGTGAAATTAAGACTACTCCGGCATTGCAGATTGCAGAGGGAACGCCGTCCTCTTTGATGGCGAAATCTTATCGGAACGATCTGGCGGCATGTATTGAACGGGCAGGAATGGAAAAAGAAAGCTATTATTTGGTTTTAGATCGGGAAAAAGCTCATGCCCGCTTCGCGATTATCACAGAACAAACGGCCGGGCCGCTGGCATTGAAGCGATTGGGGCTGGTTAAAAATTATCCGCTGTTTGGCATGGATGATAAAACGCTGATTCAAGAAGCTGCGGAAAGAATAAATGCGAACTTTAAAACGCTGGCTCCTTCGCAGTATGTATTGGAGTCGCCGTTTACGCTGTATAATCGGAAAGGGACGATCTATGCAGAAGGGGTGCTGTCGTATGGAGATATCGTAAACGGTGCGGTACATAACGACCGTATCTATATCGCCGCTTACCCTAAAAACGGCAGAATCCAGATCATGGCAGTCATCGGCAGCGCCAAAGACGCAAAAGATGTACTGGAGCCCTTGTTTGAAAAAATAAAGAACAGAAAGTAAACGCCATAAAAAAACACCGCCATATAGGCGGTGTTTTTTTATGCATCCCTATTCGGGATGTCGCTGTTTGGATGAAGCTGCTCTTCCGGCAAATGAGAAGAGCCTAATAAGGTCTGACAGATTTTTTCATGGAAAACAGGAATGATCGTATCGAGCAGAGCAAACCGCTTGCGGTATAAATTGCGTTTATGCGGTTTGATATCTTCGTAGGCTTTGCGGGGTTCTTGCTGAGGAAGCGTATAGAAGAGGGGTTCCTCAGCGGAGAGGACGCCGCCCAAATCTTTCCAAAACGGATCAAACACCGTTTTTTTGGATCGGTTGCCGCGGATCAGATGGCTGTTGGTATAAAAACCGGCATCTGAAATGGCGTAGAGCTTAGCAACGCCGATCGTCTGAGCGTAGATGCGCATGACATGCATAATGAAGTTTTTGGGACGATAGCCGAACATTTTTTTCGTAACTTTTTTGCTGGCCGCAAGACCGTCCGGCGTACCTTGGAGCGTACCGATATAAATGCAAATATCGCCGTCCGGATTGTAGGCAAAGCGGAAATTGATTTGATACATCAAATGATCTTCATAAGTCATATGCATCGTCAGAAATCCTTCTTTGCGCTGGCCGCTCAGATAGATCACCCGTACTTTCAGCGGCAGGCTTTCATCAGGCGACTGCCAGAGCGTATATCCTTCCGGGCTGTACATCTGCCGGATCGATTCTACGGTAAATAACTGCTCGAGAATCGTGAAATGCTGTTTGATTGCTTCCAGCCGCTGTGCGGCGGTGGAGTTTTTATAGAGAAATACCCGGTTGATTACATCAATAAAATATTCGTCTTGTTTCGTGTAATGAGGAAGCGGCTGGTACCGATCAAAAAACGCATCCATTTCCAGCAGGAGCTTTTTGTGAATCAGACAGCGGAGAAAGAAAAAGAAACCGCGCCACCGCTGTTTGAGCCGTTCCGTTCCATACATTCGTTTTTGCAGATCCCAATAGTAAGCGGGAGAAGCCATGATGAGCACCTCGTTGTAAAAAATAAAGAATTTCTAAATAGCATTATTTCATTATACAATATGGTCCGCAAAAGTCAAACGTTTCCATGCTGTTCCAAGGAGTTGGAGCAGGGAATTCTTTGTCTTTCCTGTTGCCAGAATAGGACAGGTGCATTACAATATAACAATGATAGCATAGTAAAGGAGTATAATTATCATGACGATACACGAGCGGTTGGAACATACGCTGTTGAAGCCGGAAGCTGTTCCGGCAGAGATAGAACAGCTGTGCAAAGAAGCGAAAGAATGGCAGATGGCCGGCGTATGTGTGAATTCGGCATATGTACCGCTGGCGGCAGCCCTGTGCCGGGGAAGCGGCGTGCGGGTCGTTACGGTCGTTGGCTTTCCGCTGGG
>OHAY01002005.1_pt1 | contig 17184 bp, 13 predicted proteins | sample 1577191 | NCBI WGS metagenome assembly OHAY01 (sample SAMEA3541504, study PRJEB24748) | human gut metagenome | biome: human gut; feature: human-associated habitat; material: faeces | place: China | collected 2012 | reverse complement strand
TATGCTGCTATGGTAGAAACATATGCTATTCTTGGTCTTCTGATCTCGATCCTGCTGGTTATCAACGTTGGCAGCATCGCTTAATTCCTTCCGGAAAACTTTGAAATCGAGGTGAAACCGGTTGAACAATATTGAAAGCATTGTAAAGAAAATCGCTGATGATGCAAAGTTCAGCGCTGAGCAGAAGATTGCTGAAGCACAGCAGGAAGCACAGCAGATCGTAAGCGATTATCAGGCACAGGCGGACAAAATCATGCAGGACGCGCAGGCACAGGCTCAGAAACAGGCTTCTGTCATCGCAGAACGTGTGGAATCCCAGTCGGGACTGATCCGCAGAAACCTGATGCTGCAGTATAAACGGGAAGCAATCGAACAGGCTTTCCAGAAATCTCTTGAGGTCCTTTGCGCACAGGATGCTGACAAACAGGTCACACTGCTTTCTGATGCAGCGGTTAAATATCTGTCTGCGGACGCAAAAGTAATCCTCAATGAAAAAGATAAAACTGCTTTTGGAGAAAAACTGGTGAGCGAAATCTCCCGCAAGCTCCAGGCTGCAAACAAAAACTACTCCGTTTCCCTTTCTGCTGATGCTGGCTCGATGCAGGGCGGCATGATCCTGGCAGAAGGAAGCATCGAAACAAACCTTTCTTACGAAATTCTTGTAAAAAATATCCGTGATGAACTGGAAGGCGAAGTTGCCAAGGTCCTGACCGAATAATTTTTATCACACAAGAAGCATGCGTAAGGAGGTGCACGGTTTGAAAAAAACAAAGGATACTGAGTATCTTTATCTGTCTGCCAACATTCGTGCACAGGAAACCCGCATGATCGGCACCCAGGCACTGCACAAGATGATCTCTGCTGCAACTGCTGAGGAAACTCCAGCAGAGGACGCTCCTGCAGAGGCTTAATCTTCTTGAAGATTTAAAGTATAAAGGTCGGTTTCTCTTTTTGAGGTCCGACCTTTTTTATTAAACTTACCCCATTGGGGATTTTTTTGGAAATAATAGATTCTTGATGATAGATTCTCAAAAAGAATAATAAATTCTTCATAATAAAGATATTTACATTTTCAAAAGAATGAATTCTTTAAAAGTAGATTCTGTAATCAAGATTCTGTAATATATAGATTCTGTAATGATATCGGTTGAAAATCTTAAAGTTGAATTTGGCGTTAAACCTCTTTTTCATGATGTCAGTTTTGTCATCAATGATAGAGATCGCATAGCGCTCGTCGGCAAAAACGGTGCTGGAAAATCTACCATGCTCAAAATCCTGTGTGGTTTGCAGAAACCTACTGACGGTGTTGTGGCGATTCCAAACGATACCACTATCGGATATCTGCCTCAGGTCATGAAACTTCAGGACGATACGACGGTCAAGGAAGAAACCCGAAAGGCCTTTGCTCATAATACGGAGATGAAGGCGCGTCTTGATAAGATGCAGCAGGAAATGGCTGACCGTACCGACTACGAGAGTGATGAATATGCGCAACTCGTGGAGAAGTTCTCTCAGGAGCATGAACGCTACATGATGATGGGAGGTGAAAACTATGAGGCTGAAATCGAACGTACCCTGACAGGTCTCGGATTTGTGCGAGAGGATTTTGAACGTCCTACCAGAGAGTTTTCCGGTGGATGGCGTATGCGTATTGAATTGGCGAAAATCCTGTTGCAGAAACCTGATGTCCTCTTGCTCGATGAGCCTACCAACCATCTTGATATCGAAAGTATCCAGTGGTTGGAACAGTTTCTTGCTCAAAGTGCCAAGGCGGTAGTACTCGTGAGCCACGACCGTGCGTTTATCAATAATGTTACCAATCGTACGTTGGAGATTACCTGCGGAAGGGTAGAGGACTACAAAGTGAAATACGATGAGTATATAGTACTTCGACAGGAACGTCGTGAACAGCAGTTGAGGGCTTACGAGAACCAACAGAAGGAAATCGCTGATATTAAGGACTTTATAGAGCGCTTCCGATATAAACCTACCAAGGCGGTACAGGTGCAGAGTCGCATCAAGCAGTTGGAGAAAATTGTGCCGATCGAGGTGGATGAGGTGGATAACAAACAGATGCATCTCAAGTTCCCTCCTTGTCTGCGAAGCGGTGATTATCCGGTTATCTGTGATGAGGTACGCAAGGATTATGGAGAGCATACGGTTTTCGATCATGTCACCCTTACTATTAAAAGAGGTGAGAAGGTCGCGTTCGTAGGAAAGAACGGTGAAGGTAAATCAACGCTTGTCAAATGTATCATGGGCGAGATTCCTTTTACGGGCAACCTCAAGATTGGACACAATGTACAGATAGGATATTTCGCACAGAACCAGGCGCAGCTCCTTGATGAGAACCTCACGATATTCGATACCATCGATCGTGTAGCCACTGGTGAGATGCGATTGAAAATCAACGATCTCCTTGGTTCATTCATGTTCGGTGGTGAGACTTCAGAAAAGTATGTGAAGGTACTCAGTGGAGGTGAAAGAAGTAGATTGGCCATGATCAAACTGCTGCTCGAACCAGTGAACCTGCTGATACTCGATGAGCCTACCAACCATCTTGATATGCAGTCAAAGGATGTGCTCAAGGAAGCTATCAAGGCTTTTGATGGTACAGCTATCATCGTGAGCCACGACCGAGAATTCCTTGATGGACTGGTAGATAAAGTCTATGAGTTCGGTGGTGGTAAGGTACGTGAGCATTTAGGTGGTATCTATGACTATCTTCGTGCGCACAATGCAGATTCCATCAATGCCGCATTGACAAGTGCGCAATCAGCTCCTGTAGCAGCAACAGTAGAAGCAACTCCTTCTGCCGGTAAACAGAATTATGCAGAGCATAAGGAACAGCAGAAGAAAATCCGCAAGGCAGAGAAGGCTGTCAAGGAGTGTGAAGATCGCATCGCCAGACTGGAAAAGCGCAAGAAGGAAATCGATGACCTCCTGATGAAGCCGGAGAATGCGACCAACATGGAACTTGTCACAGAATATACTTCGCTGATGCAGAAACTTGATGAGGAAAATGACAACTGGTTGCTTCTTTCTGAAAAGCTCGAAGAAGTCAGCAATTCATAAACCTTCAGCAAAAGATTTTCTTTCAGCAGATGCTTATCTTTCTGAGATTTAATAATAAAAAATATAACTAACATGAACATTAAAATGATTCTTCCGATGATGATGCTGGCAGCTATGCCTCTCGGCGCAGATGCACAGAACAAGTCGGGTCTTGTCATGGAAAACCTTGATAAGACAGTCAGTCCTGCTAATGATTTCTACAAGTTTGCTACAGGTGGATGGCAGAAGAACCACCCACTCCCAGCAGCTTACAGCTGCTACGGCAGCTTCAATCTGTTGGCAGATGACAACAACAAGCGTATCAATACCATTCTTTCTGAACTTCAGAAGAAGACTTATAAGAAGGGTACTATCGAGCAGAAATTGTCTGACTTCTATAAGTTGGCTCTTAATGTAGATGCACGCAACAAGGCTGGTATCTCACCAGTTAAGCCACTTCTCGATGAGATGGAAGCAGCCAAGACAAAGGCTGACTTGCAGAAGATCCAGTTGAAGTATGCAGCACAAGGTTATGGTGTGAGCTTCGGTGGTGGCTTCGGTGCTGACGAGAAGAATGTCAAGATGAATATCTTCAATCTCGGTCAGGGCGGTCTCACCCTCGGTCAGAAAGACTATTATGTAAACAATGACACAGCTACAGTAGCTATCCGTGAGGCATTCAAGAAGTATGTTCAGAAGATGTTCCAGCTCTACGGTTTCTCAGCAGAGGAAGCAGCTCAGAAGGAGCAGGCTATCTTCCAGCACGAAACCATGTTGGCGCTCATCTCAAAAAGCATGACAGAACTTCGCGATCCTCAGGCTAACTATAATAAGATGACTCTCAAGGAGTTCCAGGAGAAATATCCTAACCTCAATCTTGAGGCAATGTGTAATGCAGAGGGTATCAAGAGCGAGTACATCCAGGAGATGATCGTAGGTCAGCCTGACTTCCTCGCTGGTCTCGACAAGATTACTGCAGCCGAGAATGACAATACGCTCAGAGCCTTGATGGAGTGGGATGTTATCCAGAGTTCATCTTCTTATCTCACAGATGAGATCCGTGAGGCTAACTTTGATTTCTTTGGTAAGACAATGAGTGGCCGTAAGGAGGATTATCCTCTCTGGAAACGTGCTACCAATCAGGTAGAAGCTCAGTTGGGCGAACCTCTCGGTCGTATGTACTGCAAGCGCTACTTCCCAGAGTCTTCCAAGAAGATCATGTTGGAATTGGTAAAAAATCTTCAGGTAAGTCTCGGTCAGCGTATCGATGCACAGACCTGGATGAGCGATACTACCAAGGCAGCAGCTCACGAAAAGCTCAACAAGTTCTATGTGAAGATCGGTTACCCTAACAAGTGGACAGACTATAGCAGTCTTCAAATCGATCCATCTAAGAGTTTCTATGAGAACGTGATGGCATGCCGCAAGTTTGCTCACGATAAGCATATCAATGACAAGGCAGGAAAGCCAGTGGATCGTGACGAGTGGTACATGACTCCACAGACAGTCAATGCTTATTATAACCCAACAACCAATGAGATTACCTTCCCAGCAGGTATCCTCCAGTATCCATTCTTCGATCCGAAGGCTGATGCTGCATTCAACTATGGTGCTATCGGTGTAGTGATCGGACATGAGATGACTCACGGATTTGACGACCAGGGAAGACAGTATGATTCAGATGGTAATATGCATGACTGGTGGACAGCTAATGATGCAGAGGGCTTCAACAAGCGTGCTGATCAGTATGCTGCATTCTTCAGCAATATCAAGGTATTGCCTGATTTGAATGCCAATGGTCGATTCACTTTGGGTGAGAACTTGGCAGACCACGGAGGTCTGATGGTTTCTTACAATGCATTTAAGAATGCAACTGCAAAGAAAAAGCTCAAGGAGAAGGATGGTTTCACACCAGAACAGCGTTTCTTCCTTGCTTATGCTGGCGTATGGGGTCAGAATATCACAGAGCAGGAAATTCGCAACCGCGTAAAGAGCGACCCACATTCATTGGGTGAATGGCGAGTAAATGGCGCTCTTCCTCACATCAATGCCTGGTATGAGGCATTTGGTGTCAAGAAGGGAGACAAAATGTATATCCCAGAGTCTGAGAGATTGGATCTTTGGTAAAAGAAATGATGATGTTATAGCATCTACTTCTGGATCAAGTCTTTTTAAGGGTCTTGGCCTAGTCTTATTTAGATACTGTTCCAGGGGGGAAGGTGTTGAACTTCGGTTCAACACCTTTTTTGCGTTTTATATAAAAAAATCCTCTTTTTTTTCGCTAAGTCAGATTTTTACAGTAACTTTGCAGAAAAATACAAAGAAAGGATAAAAAATGCCATTAAGATTACCAGATAAATTGCCAGCCATCGAGTTGCTGAAGCATGAGAATATCTTTGTGATGGACGAGAGCCGGGCTCACAGCCAGGAAATCCGTCCACTTAAAATCGTGGTTCTCAACCTGATGCCGCTGAAGATAACAACAGAGACCGACCTCGTGCGACTGTTGTCCAATACGCCTTTGCAGCTTGAGGTCTATTTCATGAAACTCAAGAGTCATACCCCTAAGAATACTCCTATCGAGCACATGATGATGTTCTATAAGGATTTTTCCGAACTCTCCAAGCAGAAGTTTGATGGTATGATAGTTACTGGTGCTCCTATCGAGACGATGGCATACGAGGATGTTGAGTATTGGCCGGAAATCAAGCAGATTTTCGATTGGGCACGTACTCATGTCACTTCTACGCTCTATATCTGCTGGGGCGCACAGGCAGGACTTTATCATTTCTATGGCGTGCCGAAATATCCGTTGGAGAAGAAGATGTTCGGTATCTTCCAGCAGAAACCGCTGGATATGTCACAGCCTATCTTCAGAGGCTTTGATGATGTCTTTGCCATGCCTCACAGCCGTCATACAGAAGTGAGACGAGAGGATATAGAGAAGGTACCAGGACTTGACATTATTGCAGAATCTCCAGAAAGCGGTGTGAGCATCGTGATGGCAAGAGGGGGCCGTGAGTTCTTTGTAACCGGTCATCTTGAATATGCGCCAAATACACTCGATAAAGAGTATAAGCGCGATATGGGCAAGCGCGATGATGTGGAATTGCCAAAGAATTATTATTATCACGACGATCCTAACGAGGCTCCATTGGTTACATGGCGTGCACATGCCAATCTCTTCTATAGCAACTGGATCAACTATTATGTTTACCAGGAGACTCCTTATAATATTGACGATATTCAGTAAGATATGAGAACATTGGAATTATTGGCTCCTGCCAAAAATTTAGAATGCGGTATAGCTGCCATCGATCATGGAGCAGACGCCGTCTATATCGGCGCTCCACGCTTCGGTGCACGAGCTGCTGCCTGCAACTCTATCGAGGATATCAAGCAACTCTGTGATTACGCCCATCAGTTTGGTGCCAAGGTTCACGTTACCGTCAATACCATCATCTATGATTCAGAATTGGAAGATACGCTTAAGATGATTTCCCAGTTGGATGAGATTGGTGTTGATGCACTCTTGCTGCAGGATATGGGACTCCTCTGGGAGGTAAGAGCTAAAGGTTTGTGGAAGAGGGAGTTACATAGCAGTACCCAATGCGATACTCGAACTCCTGAGAAAGCTTTGTGGTTGACTCAGATCGGTTTCAAGCGAGTGGTTCTTGCACGTGAACTGTCACTGGATGAAATCAAAGCCATCCACAATGCTATTCCAGACAGAGAGATTGAAGTCTTCGTGCATGGTGCTCTTTGTGTCAGTTATTCTGGAGTCTGCTATGCATCCGAAAAATGCTTCTCCCGTTCTGCCAACCGTGGTGAATGTGCCCAGTTCTGCCGTATGAAGTTTGACCTGGTTGATGCCGACAACCAGATGATAGAGCACCAGCGCTATCTCCTGTCGCTCAAGGATCTCTGCCAGTTAGATTTTCTGAAGGACCTGGCTGATGCCGGAGCTTCTTCTTTCAAGATAGAGGGCAGACTCAAGGATATCACTTATGTGAAAAACGTGGTGGCTGCCTATAACAAGAAATTGGATGAAATCGTAGCCAAATATCCACGCGAATACCGACGTGCTTCGCGAGGACATGTGGAATATAATTTTGTTCCGAATCTGAAAAAAACCTTCAACCGCGGTTTTACCAACTATTTCCTGCATGGCAGACAACCCGATATTTCATCCTTCGACACACCGAAGGCTATCGGTGAATATGTAGGTAAGGTGAAGGAAATCCGTGGGAATGTATCATTCAATGTTGCTACAGTAGCCAGTTTTGCCAATGGCGACGGACTCTGTTTTATCAATGATGAGCGAGAGTTGGAGGGCTTCCGTGTCAACAAGGTAGAGGGCAACCGCCTTTTCCCTTTCCGCATGCCGGAAAACCTCAGACCGGGTATGGCTTTGTATCGCAACAACGACCAGGCTTTCGAACAGATTCTTGCTCGTAAGACAGCCGAACGCCGTATTCCGCTCTTTATCGAACTCCAGCCTGTGTTGGAAAAGGACGAGGATAACGATGAAGTAGTAGATGGATTCCTTGCCACTGCCAATATCTTCAAGAGTGTAGAACAGGGCTTGTACTACAAGGCTGCAGAGGTCTTCACACCTATGCAACTGCAGTGCGCCAAACGCTCTCAGCATGATAATATGATTGCGCAGATGAGCAAGTTCGGTGAATCTAAATATGAATGTAAGCATGTGGTACTCAAGAATGATATTGATGCTGCGTTCATCCCTAACAGTGTGCTTTCAAATGTCCGTAGGGAATTGATTAAAAAACTTGATCAGAGAATAACAGATGAACTCAACCGTTCGCTGATTTCTGGTATGGACAGAAATTTCTTTGCCAATCCTTACAGATTGGATCAGCCGGGAGAACGTGAAGCTAAGAGTCAGAAGGAATTAACCTGGCAACCGGAATATGAAAAATGGCGATATACTTATAATATTGCCAATGATGCTGCGGTTGATTTCTACAAGATGCATGGACTTGAGAATATCCAACCAGCATTCGAACTGGGTGCTAACAAACGCAAGGATGAATCACTCATCATGCAGTGCCGCCATTGCATCCGCTATTCCTTAGGATATTGCGTGAAGCGTGGGGGAAAGAAACCTACATGGAAAGAACCGCTTTCGCTGGTATTAGGCGATGGCAGAAGATTCCGGCTGGAGTTTGTCTGCAAGGAATGTCAGATGAATGTCTATGCTGAGTCAAACTGATCATCGTGAGCAGGTTCTATTCAGAAGAATCATATAATAAAATACAGATGAAGTTAAAGTTATCCGATATGAGAAAAGGCTGTCAGTATGTCCTTACGGGCATACTGATGGTCTTTGTGCTTTTCTTTGTAACCAGTTGTTATCACCGTCACATTACGAAGGGACAGCATGCAGCACTGGTGGAATACAGTGATCGCCAGCGCGATTCGATTTCTTTTTCTTCTACGCATCATTATACCTATCGCTACAATTTCGAGGTGGCAGCAGATTCTCTGATGCTTATCAAGCAGCAGCCGGAGGAATTCGTCAGCCATCTTCCCATCGATTCTTTCGCAGTCATGAAGCACTGTCTTCTGGTTGTTTCTGATATCAGGATAATTCCGCAGGATCGTGAGGATTCAGTTTGGATCCAGTTGGCAACAGAGGATAATGTATTCGGTTGGATACATGAGTCTAATATGCTTTCTAAGGTAGTGCCTGATGATCCCATTTCCAAGTTTATCATGGTGTTTAGCAATACCCACTTGCTCATCTTCCTGATAGTCTTTGTGCTGATAGGAGTGAGTTATCTGGTGAAGAAGATCTTTACGCGAAATGCGCCTATCGTGCATTTCAATGATATCGACTCACCTTATCCAACAGCCCTTGTGCTGATGGTATCGCTGTCTGCTGCATTCTATGCCACGATTCAGACCTACATGCCAGAGGTATGGCGTCATTTCTATTTCCACCCTACGCTCAATCCTTTTGCAGTGCCTAAGGTGTTGGGCTTCTTCTTAGCATCCGTATGGGCGATACTCATACTTGCCATTGCCTGTGTGGATGAAGTAAAAAACCGTCTTACTTTGGGTGAAGGAATACTTTATTTGGGAGGTCTGATGGGTATGTGCTCCTTAGATTATATTATATTCAGTATCAGTACGTTATATACTGTCGGCTATATTATTTTAGTAGCATATTTCTGGTATGCTATCCTGGCTTATCTCAAGCGAAATTCCTGATATGCTCTCGTTTCCTGTTATGCCGGATACGTTCAGTTTTCCAGCTTTACCCGGTTCTGTCTGATTTCCTGATTTCTATCTGATTTTTTGATTTTTCACTGATTTCCTAATTTATAAGGATAATCCTTTCGGGATAATCTTTGTACCTTTGCAGCCGAAAAAAAATCAGTTGAATTATGTATTTTAAAATTTTGATAGCCGCATCTTTAGCTGCAAATTTTCTGCCAGTAAATGCAGAAAATGAATATCTGGCTAAAGCGGAAAGTATGCATTCAGCCAGTGCCGTTAATGGTAATTTGGTCAGTCCAGAGAGCGTTTTTGCTGATAGCAGCAAGGTATTTGATATTGATGAGATTGTAGTCGTTTCCCAACCCAAGGAAACCCGTCTCCTCCGTCAGCAGGCATTGAGCAGCAGTTCTCTCAGCAGTTTTCAGATTCATAAACTCGGTGTTCATGATTTGCGTGAACTCTCTCAGTATATCCCTAATTTTGTGATGCCTAATTACGGCAGCCGCTTGTCGTCTTCCGTCTATGTGCGTGGCATCGGCAGTCGTGTCAACAGTCCTTCTGTGGGCATCTATATGGATGATATCCCGGTGATGAGCAAGTCTGCCTTCAATCTCCACAATTACCAACTGAGTCGTGTGGATGTGCTCCGTGGACCGCAGGGCACTCTTTATGGACAGAATACAGAGGGCGGACTCGTCAGAATGTATTCCCGCAATCCTTTTAACTATCAGGGTACGGATGTGAAATTGGGCTATGGCAGTCGCAGCTATCGCAATTTTGAGGTAGCGCATTATAATAAGGTGAATGAGAAGACAGCCTTCTCTTTGGCTGGTTTTTATGATGGACAGAACGGTTTCTTCCGCAATTCCTTTACTGGGGAAAGGGCTGACAAGATGAATGAGGCGGGCGGAAAACTGCTTGTAAAAACCCGTCTGAATGCCGGTTGGGATGTTGATGTTCTCGCCAATTATCAGTATGTAGATCAGAATGGATTTCCTTATGGTCGTCTGGATCTTGCAACAGGCAATACCGACCGTCCAGCCTCCACCTTTGCAGGCATCTATCGCCGCAACAATCTGATTTCCGGTTTGCGACTCACCCGTCAGGGAAATCTTTTCGATTTCACTTCCGTTTCGAGTTATCAGTATGTGAAAGACCATATGCTGATGGATCAGGATTATCTTCCGGCTGACTATATGCGCATCCTTCAGCAGCAGTTGCAGAATTCCTTTACCCAGGAGTTTACCTTCAAGGGCAAGCAGGCTGTGGGCGGATTCTGGCATTGGACATTAGGTGCTTTCTTCTCCCAACAGTGGTTGAAGACCAACGGACCAGTGTTCTTTGATGAAGCGATGACGGCGCCTATCGGCAATGCCATCCAGCGCCAGATGTATGATGCGATGGTGAAGGCGATGGCAGGCAGGATGATAGCCCAGGGAATGCCTGCAGCTGCCGCTCAGGCTGCCGCTCAGCGAGCTATAGAACAAGCTGGTGGAGTAGGCATGGAGGTTTCCATGGGTGCGCCAGGATTGTATCGTACGCCTCAGTCCAATCTCGGTTTCTATCACGAGAGCCTTTTCGATTTATCTTCTTCGCTTTCCCTTACCTTGGGTTTGCGATATGATTATATGCTTACCTCCATTCATTACGAGAGTTCTGCCTATATGAGTATGAAGGCGAACGTGATGGGCAGGGAGGCAACTTATACTTTGCGCAGTATGCTCGATGGTCGCACGCACGATCATTTCGAAGAGCTGTTGCCTAAGTTGGGACTCACTTGGCGATTGGATTCCCATGGTAGTAATGTGTATGCGGTAGTCAGCAAGGGTTATCGTGCCGGTGGCTATAACATCCAGATGTTCAGCGATATTCTTCAGACAGAATTGAATGCCAACCGTCAGGCTGCGATGCGTGGTGATTATGATGTTCCTCATTCTGCCGAGGATTATGAGAAGGTGAATAAGACGATCTCTTATGAACCGGAAGTGAGCTGGAACTACGAGTTGGGAACCCATCTCAATCTCTTTGAGAATGCGCTTCATCTGGATTTCAGTGCTTTCTATATGCAGGTAAAGAACCAACAGTTGTCCGTGATGGCAGGTAATTACGGTTTTGGCAGAATGATGGTCAATGCAGGCAAGAGTCACAGTTGCGGTATTGAGGCTGCGCTCAGAGGTCAGCTCTTCAATGGTCATTTCGACTGGATGGTGAACTATGGTTATACCCGTGCCGTATTTGATGAGTACCGGAGTGGGGAAGGAGCCGAGGCTGAGGATTTCAAGGACAAGTTTGTACCTTATGTTCCGCAGCATACACTTTCTGCTACAGCAGATTATCGCATTGATACAGATTGCCGTTTGCTCCGTTCGCTCACTATAGGAGCCAATGTCAATGCACAGGGCAAGACCTATTGGGATCAGGCCAACAGTTACTGTCAGAATTTGTATGCAGTCTTAGGCGCTCATCTGGATGCCGATTTAGGCAAGGTCCTCATCAGTTTCTGGGCTCGTAATCTGACGAATACCCATTACAATACCTTCGCGGTAGATAATGCAGCCACAGGCAACAAGGAATACTTCGCCCAGCGTGGCAATCCTTTCCAGTGTGGCGTTGATCTCCGCTTTCACTTCTAAAATTCCGTAAAAGGCGGGATCCTATAAAATAAAGAGGATGTGTCATAAGTCCATGGCACATCCTCTTTATTATGTTTATGTATGATTTAAGAAATACTTACTCCTTTGCGATTTTCCAGTCGAGCAAGCCCTTTCCTTCATCGTCCAGTTCTATTCCCAAACCAATCACCTCTCGTGAATCAGCCTTGAAAGGCTCCAAGTATTGATGTTCGATGATCTGTCGGACTGCAGCTTCCTTTCCGCCATTGTTTCTTAATTTCAATTCTATCACATAGATGTATTGTGAGGTAGAGGTAATGAGGTCAATCCTGCCCGTAGAAAGCATGTGCTCTATCTCTACCTTCATGCCTATGGCGTTGAGAATAGTGCTGATAATCAGGCGATAACGTTCTTCCATATCCATAGAAGCCATTTTCTTGTTACTATAAGGAACATCAGCAATCAGCGCCTTCAGCGATTTCATGGCTTCGGATACCTGCCCTGTACCTAATTGCATATAGAGGTTTGCTTGCATTGACTGGATTTCACTCTCTTCCCTCATGGTCAAAGCTGGTAGTACCGTCTCGTATAGTGCCTGTCTCACTTCCTTGTTAGGGAATCCCAAGATATATCCGAATTCGTCGCTGTCCTTGATTGTGAGATACCCCGACTGATAGAGGAATAAGGAAACTCCACCCCCTGTAACATCAGATGTCTCCAAAACATTGCGGAGAATGCGGCAATTTTCAAAATCACCCAAGTGTAATTCTGCATTGGTTATAAACTTTGGTAATCTGGAAGTGGCACCTGAAGCAGCCCAGAAATTAGCTAACTCTTGAGTATTCAATGCATTGACAAGACTGAAAGGATTATAGATATCTATCATGTTTTTCCGGCTGAAGTGATAACCATCATAATATTCCTTCAGTTTGTCGTGAGTTTGCTGCAAAGTCCAATTGTTCATTTCTGCCATTTTCTCCAACTCTGGCTGGAAATTCTCGCTGATTTCTTCTTCAGTGATACCGCAGAGTGGTGCATATTGTGGAAGGAAACTGATATTGGTCAGATTGTTGAGCGCAGAGAAGAGTGAAATCTGCGTAAACTTGGTGATTCCTGTAATGAATACGAATCGTTCGAACTCATCATCAGCTTTCAGTATGGCAAACACATTGCGATATATATCTGTGCATGCTTCGTGCTCAGGAGTTTTCCAGGAGTGCTGGAGTGGGGAGTCATACTCATCTATGAGGACTACCACCTTCATGCCTGTCTGCTGATAGGCAGTGGTGATAATGGCATTAAAACGGTCTGCAAGTTGGGCTGTAGGATCCGGAGTGATATTGTATTTCTGCTCATACGATTTAAAGCAGATATTGAGATACGACTGGATTCCTTGGGCACTGGCACCGCCACGGCTCATGTCAAGTCTGATAACAGGATACTGATTCCATTCCTCTTCCATCTCCATGATTTTGAGACCTTCGAAGAGATCCTTTCGGCCTAAGAAATAGGATTCAAGGGTATCAACGAGCACAGACTTTCCGAATCGACGAGGACGACTGAGATAATTATACTGATCGCCGTTGTTCGCCAATTCCCAAACAATATCTGTCTTGTCAACATAGAGGTATCCCTCTTCTCTGATTTTTCTGAAAGACTGAACGCCTACCGGCAGTTTCCTACGTTTGATTTTTGCCATATTCTTATCCTCCAACTTATTTTACTGCAAATATACGAAATGTTTCACTTATACGTGATAAAACCTGCCTTTTTTTTGAATTTTATAACTTATAAATGAAAAAATCAGTGCTACTACTAAGAGTAACACTGATTTTCTATTTTGTTTATTGAACGGCAACTTTCTTGATGCTGCCATCACTATATACCACGATATTCACGCCCTTGGTAGGAGAGGTTACTCGCTGTCCGTTGAGAGAATAGCGGGAGATTTCCTTCACATCGCTGCGGTTTGTCACCTTGTCAATACCTGTCGCATCATACTCAATGATGTTTCTAAAGTCTTTCCAGACGTCAGCATTTGCATAAGCCTCTTTGGTTCCCTGAGGAACATACAAGGTACAATTGCTGATCTTGATTCGGTTGAAAAATGAGCCTGCTTCAATTGGATTCTCCCAAGCGACATAGACAGATTCTAATTCTAAGTCCTCATAATCGTTATTAAAACGTATATCTTTTATTGAGGTGACATCCTTAGATATCGTCAGATTCTTCAAACTTTTGCAGCCAGAAAAAGCTGAGGATCCTATTGAGGTAATATTGGAAGAGAGAGTTACGTTCGCCAAATTGCTGCAGTTCACGAAAGCTAAATCACCAATTGAAGTGAGAGCTGATGGAAGAATCACATTTGTCAAATTGCTGCAATTCCAAAAGGCTCCAGAGCCAATGGTGGTGATACCAGATGGTAGATTAATGTTTTGTAAATTGCTACATTGGCTAAAAGCGTACTCATCTATTGAGGTGATGCCAGCAGGTAGCTCTATATTCTTCAAACTGATGCACCACCCGAAAGCACCATTACTTATCGCAGTAATCTCTGAAGGAAGTTTCACGCTGCTCAAATTCTGACAGTTATTAAAACTCCATTTGCCTATTGCAGTAACACTGGATGGAATCGTTATGCTCGTCAAACCGCTGCAACCAAAAAAGGCAGATTGTTCAATAGAGGTAATATCTTTAGGAAGGGTCAATCTCTTCAAATTATTGCAGGAACAAAAAGCATACTTGCCAATTTTATTATATTCTGTAAAATAAGTTTCATAACCCCCATAGTTAAAATAAGGCTCTCCACCTCCGACAATCTTGGTGTCAGATAAATCCAAGGTAGATAGTTTGCCATCTGTCTCATCTTCTCCATTTATAGACTGGCCTGCCATTTCACGGAGAAATCCCAAATCTGTACCATTGATATCTCCTTTAACCTTCAGATTGGTAATCCGGTATTTATCGGAAGCACTGATTTTCTGAGGCAAAGTACCAGGCTCATCCAAATTAATTACTACCTGGTTTGTTATCAAACCATCATCTGCCGCCTGTATTGACAAGCAACCCAGCAGCATCAACATGACAAACAACAGTTGTCGTTTAAAAGTAAATTTTTTCATCATGCTTTTTCTTTTTATTAAAGTTATAATATTGAAAATCTCTATCTGTATAAGTTCTTCTTGCGAAAAGGTTTTTTCTTAATCTGATAAGTAATAAATGATTTACAACCGCAAAGATAAATAAAAATATTGAAACGTCATCACTTTTTCTACATTTTTTTATTCAGACTGATTCGAATGATTATTTTTTCAAAAAACATTCAAAATCTTTGCGGTTTCAGATTTTAATCGTACATTTGCAACTGAATCATAATTTATAATATAGGAGGCATATAAATATGGCAAGACCAATCAAAGAAACGCCTATTCTCTATGGCGAAGCTGCTCGTAAATTTGAAGAAGAAATGCAGCGTGTCGAAAACATGACCAGAGAGGAAAGAATGGCTAACAGAAAAAAAGTAGAAGAGGGATGCTCTGCATTTCTTAAGGCTGTAAAAGTTTGCATTTAAAAAATATGGAACTGATTAGATTAACGAAAGATACTATTATAAAGTCGTTCGACTGCGGTGATGCAGATTTGAACGACTTTATTTTAAATGACGCCAAAGCTTTCTTATCTAAAAGAATAGCTTATACTTTTCTTATCACTGATGGTGAAAATTTAGTAGCATATTTTAGTTTACTTAATGATAAAGTTGCCAAAGCAGATGCGCATGATGCGAGTGTAATGTAACGATTCTTTTGAAGATACTCCTTGATTTATATATAATAGGATGCATGACTTGTTGCTTATCCCATTCCGAATTTACTGCAAATTTACAGTAAATTCGGAATGGGATAAGTTCTTATAGGTGTTTCTTGAGAAAGTACAATATAAACGTTGCTTTTCTAAGGTGTTGATTTTGATAAGTTTATCTCAAGGCTTTAAAATAATTGTAATTTTCTTTATCGACTTTGCTGATTTATCCGAAATTTATTGTAAATTTGCAGTAAATTTCTGATAGCCTCAATAAGTGGTTGCTGAAGAGATAGATGATGCCGTGGTTACGGAATATGAAGACAATAAGCCAAAAGTATCTTTGACTTAGATAATAACAAAGACGAAACAATGATGAATAATAATATAAAATGTCCAAAGTGCAATTCAGACAATGTGCAGACAGAGGGTGTACTGCATCTTTGCTTGGATTGTGGCTATAAATGGGAGGACGCACCCCAAACTGATTTGGGAGAAATGATCATCTACCAATCTGATGATGGCGTGAAGCTTGATGTGAGATTGGAGAATAAGACGGTTTGGCTAAACCAAGATCAAATCGCCTCCTTGTTTAATAAGAGTAAGTCTACGATAGTAGAACATATATCAAATATTTTTAAAGAGGGAGAACTTGATGAAAAAGTGGTTGTTCGGAAATTCCGAATAACCACTCAGCATGGTGCTATGGCAGGAAAAACCCAAAGCAAAGAAGTGAAGTTCTATAACCTTGATGTTATCATATCTGTGGGCTATCGTGTAAAATCTATTCAAGGCACACGTTTCCGTCAATGGGCTACAGAGCGACTGAATGAGTACATCGTAAAAGGGTTTACGATGGACGATGAACGACTCAAAAATCTTGGTGGTGGCAACTATTGGAAAGAGTTGCTCGACCGTATTCGTGATATTCGTTCGTCAGAAAAGGTGCTCTATCGACAAGTTCTGGATATCTATGCCACAAGTGTTGACTATGACCCTCGAACTGATGCCTCAAAGCTTTTCTTTAAAATCGTGCAAAATAAGTTGCACTATGCTGCTCATGGGCATACAGCGGCAGAAGTTATCTATGAGCGTGCGGATGCCGACAAACCATTTATGGGCTTGACGACATTTGAGGGCGAACTGCCAGCTATCAAAGACATCAAAATAGCCAAGAACTATCTGAAAGAAAATGAGCTGAAGATACTCAATAATCTTGTTTCCGGTTATTTTGATTTTGCCGAGATTATGGCAATGGAGCATCGCCCAGTCTATATGATGGATTATGTGAAACAACTTGATACTATCCTGCAATCCACAGGGCGACCTTTGTTGAAGGGATCGGGAAGTATCAGCCATGAAGAGGCAATGGACAAAGCTATAGCTGAGTATCGAAAATATCAGGTAAAGGTATTAACTCCAGTAGAGGAGGCTTATCTTGAATCCATCAATGCTTTGGGAAAAATTGCAAAGCGCA
>OHAY01002000.1_pt1 | contig 17204 bp, 17 predicted proteins | sample 1577191 | NCBI WGS metagenome assembly OHAY01 (sample SAMEA3541504, study PRJEB24748) | human gut metagenome | biome: human gut; feature: human-associated habitat; material: faeces | place: China | collected 2012 | reverse complement strand
GAGGACTACTTAGATAGGCTGTTGACGGGAAGTTCAATTTGATGCGTCTGCCCTGCGACCGAGGTACGCACGCATCCCGACCGAGATGAGCATATGCACCGACCGAAACGCGCCGACACGTCAGCCCAAACAACCTATCATCATCTATAAAAAAGGCACAGCTCTCTTCAAAGCTGTGCCTTTTTTTGTTCTATCTAAAGCCTGTTCAACCAAGCTATCGCTTAACCAAGCCGTCGCTAAGCCGCTGCTTAACCGTACCTCAGCTTAAGCCCGTTCTATCCCTCACTCGCAATGTGCTTAATGTCCTCAAGGTTGTTAGCCACAGGAAGCGAGGTCTCGAAACCTGGGCGCAACATGCCTTGCTGGCGCATGCTGTCGAGCAGGGCGAGGAGCGGGTTCCAGAAGCCACCGATGTTGTAGAGCACCACGCGCTTGTGGTGATAGCCTATCGAGGCGGCAGCAACAACGGTGAAGATCTCGTCGAGGGTGCCGACACCACCGGGAAGAGCAATGATGAGATCGCTGCGCTCTATCATCAACGCCTTGCGGTCGTTAAGGTTGTCGCAAGCAATGTTGACATCGATACAGTCGCTCGCACGACCCGTCTTCTCAAGAATGGTGGGAACAACGCCGATGACCATGGCACCGGCATCGTGCGCCTCACGAGCCACAGCCTCCATCAGTCCGAGGTTGGCACCGCCATAAACGAGCGCATGACCCTCATGGCCTATCCAGCGGCCAAGCTCACGGGCAGCATCAAAAAACTCGGCGGCAATGTTGTTATTGGCCGAACAGAAAACGCAGACGTTCATTTTATGACACCTTTTGTCTCCAATCCTTATCTTGCTGCATAGAAGCAAGCACCGTTCATCGCCATGCGAGCCTGGAACAGGCCAGCCTCATCCTGCGAAACCTTGATGTCGGTGCCGTTGGGCAGGAAAGCCTGAACGGTGCCGTCGTCGTTGAAGCGGAACAGATCGGTCACGATGCCGTTCTCTTCCTCCTGCCAGGTCTTGGTGTCCTTGTTGTAGATAAACTTGATGACCTCACCAGTGGGTTTCTTTATAGAATAGCCATCCTTGAGAGTGGTCACGGCATAATAGCGGCCGTCCTGTCCTTGCACCTCAATGGTCTTGCCTACACGCTGTGCCACAGGGTTGCTGCCTGACCAGAACTCGATGGTGTTGAGCACCAGCGCGTCGACAACAAAGCACACAGCATAAGCTGGAGAGATGATGAGGAAGATAAGCTCGTTGAGGAATCTCTCACTTGTAGCCGACTTATTCCATGTGGCCAACTTGTTAAACAGACTGAACGAACCAACACATGAGTTGGTGAGCAGCACGCCCGCAAGGAGCACAACCGCAACCTTAAGATGTCTCATTCTCATAATTTTATGGTTTTAGTTAAAAAAATCAATTTGAGTTGCTAAGTTAAGCATTTATCCTTAATGAGCATAGCATGTGAGGGCTTTTTAACATTATTTTTTTGACAATAAGCTGCGCTTTTGGCTGCTAACTCATTCTTTTTCACTAACTTTGCACCCGCAACGCCGCCGACAAGACTGTCGGTAGAACATTTTCGTTAAGCCAGATGAGCAAAGCCAAGCTTGCTTGAGCTTTGCCATGGCGAGAAAATGTGCTATGAAATAGAGCGTTTTCGGGAGGTTTCTTCACCCTGTTTATACATCTTTTTTAGAGATATTGAGGATTATGGCTGGGAGGGTGAGCGCACTTCCCCCTGAGAATTATTTTTATTTTTCAAGCAGCACCGACATGCTGCATCATTGCGGCACAGACCGCACAGAAGAAACAACAAGACACATTGAAGACATTTGAAGAATTGGGTGTAAGCGAAGAGATTCGCCACGCCATTGAAGAGCTGGGATTCGAGCATCCCATGCCAGTGCAGGAAGAAGTGATTCCATATCTGCTGGGACACGGCAACGACGTCATTGCCCTCGCGCAGACAGGTACAGGCAAGACCGCCGCGTTCGGCATTCCATTGCTGCAACGTGTGGACCCTACGCAAAGACACACTCAGGCCATAGTGCTCAGTCCGACACGCGAGCTGTGTCTACAGATCGCTGACGACCTGAAAGATTTTTCCAAGTATATCAAGGGCATCAACGTGGTGGCTGTTTATGGAGGCACCAGCATCGTTGACCAGATCCATGCGCTGAAGCACGGCGCACAGATCATCGTGGCCACACCGGGACGACTCATCGACCTCATGAACCGTGGCGTGGCACAGCTCGACAAGGTTGAGAACGTGGTGCTCGACGAGGCTGACGAGATGCTCAACATGGGCTTTGCCGACTCTATAAACGCCATCTTCGAGGGCGTGCCACAGGACCGCAACACGCTGCTCTTCTCGGCCACCATGAGCCGCGAGATCGAGCGCATTGCAAAGAGCTACCTACACGACTTCAAGGAGATCGTGGTGGGATCACGCAACGAGGGCGCCGAGAGCGTAAACCACATCTATTATATGGTGAACGCCAAGGACAAGTATCTGGCCCTGAAGCGCATCGTCGACTTCTACCCGCGCATCTTTGCCATCATCTTCTGCCGCACAAAGAAGGAGACACAGGAGGTGGCCGACAAGCTCATACGCGACGGCTACAACGCCGAGTCGCTGCACGGTGACCTCTCACAGCAGCAGCGCGACCTCACCATGCAGAAGTTCCGTAATCACAATGTGCAGTTCCTTGTGGCCACCGATGTTGCTGCCCGAGGACTTGATGTCGACGACCTTACTCACGTCATCAACTATGGACTCCCCGACGATATTGCCAGCTACACCCATCGTAGTGGACGAACAGGTCGTGCCGGAAAGAAGGGTACCTCGATCTCTATCATCCACACCCGCGAGAAGTTTAAGGTGAGACAGATTGAGAAACAGATAGGCAAAGATTTTATTGACGGCACCCTTCCTACTCCCGAGGAGATTTGTAAGAAACAGCTTTTCAAGACTATGGACGACATCATGAAGACCGATGTTGACGAGGATCAGATAGAGCCTTATATGGCAGAGATCAACCGCCAGTTCGACTACATCGACAAGGAAGACATCATCAAGAAGATGGTAACCATCACCTTTGGTAAGTTCCTCGACTATTATAAGAACGCTCCTGAGATAGTCAAGCCCGAAACCGGCAAGGGCTCTCGTGGCTCTCGTGGTGAGGGTAGAGGCTCAGAGGGTCGTGGAAAGGTGTCTAACGGTCGCCGCAAGCACGAGGCAGAGGCTGGATACAAGCGTCTCTTCATCAACTTAGGTAAGGCGGACGGCTTCTATCCTGGCGAGATCATGCAGTATCTGAACAAGCATGTGAAGGGTCGCCAGGAGGTGGGACACATCGACTTGCTCTCTAAGTTTGCCTACATCGAGGTTCCCGAGGAGGATGCCAAGCGTGTGATGAAAGCTCTCAACGGTACAGAGTACAAGGGCCGCACCGTTCGTTGCAACGATGCCGACGAAGAGGGTCATGGACGTAGTGCCCGTGGCAGTCGTAGCGAGAGCCGTGAGAGCCGCAAGGGCGGCAAGGGCAAGGGCAGTCGTGCAGAGAGTCGTAGCCGCAAGCCTCGCAGAGAAGAGGAGACGGGCGACTGGCGTCAGTTCTTCCAGCACAACGAAAACGTTAAGTTCAAGGGCGAGGAACCCAACTTCGAGGAAGAAGGCTGGGCACGCCGCCGTCCTAAGAAGAAGTAGTTGCCTTAGCGACAGAACTCGCATGTAAAAGTACTGAATTTTAGCCTTTCTCTATATTGGGAAGGGCTAAAATTGCAGTTATAATCCTTCTGTATAAATATTCATTGCCTAACAGGACTTAACTGTGAAAAAATAATTTCCCAGTTGGGAAAAAATTTTTTTCCAGTTAGGCAGATTCCTTTTTCCAGTTGGTGCGTGTTTTTTGGATGATTATGGAATAAATATACGGTATAATTATTCTTTTATTTTCTCAATTTTCACAAGTGGTTCAAGCACACCCTGAAGGGGCTAAGAGCTTCTGCCCTTCAGGGCGTGTGGTGCTTACTTGCGAAAGTTCTGTAATCTAATCCGATGTTGTTTCGCCAACTGAGGAAGCAAAAATGCGCCAACTGAGGAAGCAAAAATGCGCCAACTGAGGAAACGAAAATGCGCCAACTGAGGAAATAAAAATGCGCCAACTGAGGAAATTTAAAAATAATTTTGTATCTTTGCACTTGTAAATCAGATTATTTGGGAAATGGAATATAAACATAGAATAGCAGACAAACTGCTTGCAAAAAAAATGGAAAGTAAAGGTGCCATCCTTATAGAAGGTCCAAAATGGTGTGGTAAGACAACTACAGCTGAGCAACAAGCTGCCAGTATCTTGTATATGGATAATCCTGCTTCACTGGAAACGAACCTACAGATGGCGGAGATAGACCCTTCTGTACTCCTCGAAGGAAAGGCTCCGCGACTTGTGGATGAGTGGCAATTGGCTCCAAAGCTTTGGGATGCAATCCGATTTGAGGTTGACCATCGCCGTGAAGTGGGGCAATTTATATTAACGGGGTCTGCTGTTCCTGCAGATGAGAAAGATATGCATCATTCTGGCACGGGAAGGTTTAGTTGGCTCACGATGCGCCCAATGAGCTTATATGAATCTGGAGAATCGAATGGAAAGGTGAGTTTGGCTTCTTTGTTTGAAACGCCAAGCAAGATAGTTGCGACTAATCAGTTGAAAATAGAAGACTTAGCCTATTTGATATGTCGTGGAGGGTGGCCTTTTGCTTGTAATTTGCAAGGAGATGCTGCGTTGAGTCAGGCTTTTGACTATGTGGATGCTGTCATTAAAAAAGATGTCGCAAGGGTAGATGGGGTAAATCGCAATACCACCACAATAAGGTTGCTGTTGCGCTCTTACGCTCGTAACCAAGCTTCACAAGCGACAATAGGAACCATAGTGGCTGATATGATGACAAATGATGAAAATGAAATTAGTGTGAAGACAGCAGGAAATTACCTGGAGGCTTTGCGTAAGATTTTTGTCATCGAAGATTCTGTGGCTTGGAATCCTAACTTGCGCTCTAAAACAGCTATTAGAACAGCAAACACTCGTTATTTCATAGATCCATCAATAGGCACTGCGGTACTTGGACTTGGTCCAAAAGATTTGATTAACGATCTCAATACCATGGGACTCTTCTTTGAAACACTTTGTGTTAGAGACTTGCGAGTATTTGCTGAGGTTTTAGATGGTGAGGTTTATCATTATCGTGATAAGAATGGCTTGGAGTGTGATGCAGTGATACATTTACGGAATGGTAAGTATGGCTTGGTTGAAATCAAGTTAGGAGGTGATAAGCTTATCAACGAAGGTGCGGAGAATCTATTGAATTTAGCTGGTAAAATCAATACAGAGAAGATGAACGACCCTTCTTTTATGATGGTACTTACAGGTACAGGTGATTTCGCTTATCGACGTAAAGATGGTGTTTACGTTGTTCCTATAGGATGCTTGAGAGATTAAATGCCAACAATATAAGCTGTAAAGAATATGGTTTTAAACCAACCATTTAAATAGATAAGCTATGACAGGAAAGATTGGAAGAAAGAAGGTGTTGAAGTTTCGCGACTTCCCAGCACGTTACCATGATGATGTGTTCTTCGTGGAGCATGGGTATGATGAAGAGTTGAACCTTTCCATCATCAACCATCTTGTGGATATACAAAAGTTATTTGACGGAAAGTCGATACATTTTAATTACTTTCCATTTTTAGGTTCACATATTAATAAGGTTGCCCTGTATAGTTATCCAACGCTGAATCAAGGAGACTTGAGTTTTTCTGTTTCCTCCGATTTGCTGTTGCCTCTATTGGTAGAAGATAAGGATAGAGAGAAGTTCCGTCCAAGCATCTTGCAGTTAGATCATGAGGAAAATGGCGTATATTATGTCAATGCCTATTCCTTGACAATAGAGAGGGATGAGGATTTTATGCCATTGATGCAAGTGGTGTACGATAAGTTGTCAGAATACAATATATTGTTCAGTTCTATAAGTAAGAGTCCTTACAATCCTTTTGATCCGACACCTTTAACAGCCGATGATACTTTCAGTTATGATATTCGTCAGAAAATGAAAGAGGTCTATAAGCAAGTACAGGACTTGCGCCTTAGTGGTGTAAGCGATTGGGTGTTGAAGCAATATTTCTTTCCACCAAAGGAGTTGAGCCGAATGGTTATCACGGAGAACTACGACATCGTTTTGCCCGATTATCATGATATGGTTATCAAGATGGAGCCATTGGTAAAGGCGGTGTATATCCTCTTCTTGCGCCATGAGAAAGGCATTCTCTTCAAGTGTTTGTCTGATTATCGAGAAGAGCTATACAACATTTATGTGGATATTCGTAGAAAATCGAATACTGGCGCACATCTCTGCGACGAGAAGATTCGCCAGAGCATTGAAGCCTTGACGAATCCGCTGTCTAATTCCATCAATGAGAAATGTGCTCGTATTCGCCAAGTTTTCACCCTGCAATTTGATGAAAGTTTAGCCAAGAGTTATGCGATTGATGGTTTGTGGGGAGAGCCTAAGAAGATAGCACTTGATAGAAAACTGGTGGAGTGGAAGTGATGTTTCTTATACATGTTTCCTATATAATAGGTAAATTCCGATGGCAACTCAGACGCTCGGTTCGAGGTTAGGGTTGCCTTTTTTCTTCAAGTTCTTCTGGTGTTTTCTTTTCTGAACATAATACGACAATGAGACCAATAATCACGTTGATAAGTGAAATACCAAAGGCCCATCCGAAACCAATCTTTCTGTTTCTTCCGAGGCAACCTACGCCGTATGCCAATGCAACAGCAATTACTATAAAAAAGAGTCTGTCCATATTTTACTTTATTTGTTTATTTTTGAATTTTGTCGCAAATATAGTGAAAGGTTTGGATTGGGACAAGTGTATTTGCTTCACAAGCCTTGTGGAGGTATGATTTTTCCTAATAATGACATCTGTTTGCAGGAAAAGAACTAACTTTGCTATCTCATAAGTATTATTTTTTAAATGTTATAGCTATGATAATTCCTTTTATATCAGTATTGGCAGGCATCAGTTTGATGTACTACATTCGTCAGAGAAAGGCAGAGAAAGAGATGGATGAGATAGTAAGTTCCCTTCCCTCTGTTAATAAAGAACATTCATCATTGGGCGCAAGGGACTTGTGCTTGGATTTGCTTCGACAGTTGAATTGCGAGGTGGAGCTGGAGGGTGATGATATATACTTCACCTATCAGAATGAAAATTTTATGATAGAGGCTTCGAATGAGTGCCATTTTATTGTAGTTTGGGACCTTTGTTGGTACATGAAAAGTTTGGAAAATCAAGAGGAGGTTGAACAGGTGAAAGAAGTTGTCAATCGTGTAAATAGTATAAACTGTAATATAGTCCTCTATTATGAGGATAGAGAGGCTAATACTTTGAATGTAGTATCTAAGTCTTATCATTTGTTAACACCAGATATTCCAAATCCCAAGGCTTATTTGTCTGTAATCTTTTCAAATTTCTTTGAGACAAAACAATGCTTTAGGAAAGAATTGGATTGTGACTAAGTGACGGTAAAAAGCCACATCATTTATGAACTTCAAAATCAAATCAGGGTCATCCATGGGGGAAGTGCTCTATAGGGAATATTCCTGCTCAAAAATGGCATTTGAAAATTGGGGACAAAAGAATTTTGATTTGAGATAATAATGAAGGCGTAAAATAGCAATCGATATCAAATAAGGCGAAAAGTTGAGTGAAGCTTTTGGCGTTTTAATTATCTTTTGTAACTTTGAGGGCGAAAATAACTAACAAGGTAAGCCTATGCAATATCCATTAATATCAGAATATGTGAGAGCCATCCAAGATGCAAGTAGTAATCTTGATAGGTTGGCTCATTTGGTACCAGTTTTAGATGATCATGGCGAGCCATATCGTAGTAGTGGTGCCTTCGCTGTCGTGTTCAAAATGAAAGATGAACAGACAGGGAAGTGTTATGCCTTAAAGTGCTTTACAGAAGAGCAAGAAGGTAGAGCTGAGGCTTATCGACAGATTGCAGATGAGTTGGAGTTCGTAGATTCCTCTTATATTACTTCTGTAAAGTACTTAGACAAAGAAATCTTTGTGGATAGCAGTTGTGAGGAGGATGAGTTTCCTGTTCTTTTGATGGATTGGATTGATGGTGAAACAATGGAGAATTACATTGCAGAGAACTATCAAGACAATTATGCTATGGCTATGCTTTGTTACCGCTTCTGTAAAATGGAAGCATGGCTTCGCTCTCAGCCTTTTGCTCATGGTGATATTAAGCCAGACAACATCATGGTTCGTCCTGATGGAAATCTGGCATTGGTAGATTATGATGGTATGTTTGTTCCTGCCATGAAGGGACAGAAGTCTCCAACAATTGGTACAAAAGACTTTTCTCATCCTTTGCGAACCGTCGATGATTTTGACGAAACCATTGATGACTTTGCTTTGGCAAGTATCGCTTTGTCATTAAAGGCTATTTCTTTGGAACCTTCTTTGCTTGATGATTATGGTGCAGCGGATAGGTTACTCTTCTCTGCTGAGGATTATCGTGACTTGAGTAAAAGTAAAGTACTGGCTGCTTTGCATGAATTGATGAATGATGAAGAGGTAATTATGTTTCTTTCAATGTTTTTGTTGGCTAATGCAAAGAAAAATCTTGGATTGTGTTCCTTTAGGTTGTTTAATTTGTATAAGCCAAATAATGATATACAAGAACTATCGTTAATGAAAGGTAGATGTAATGATGAACAAATAAGAAAAAAAATTGAGTCTATAACTTCATTAACAGATGAAGATAGAAAAAAAAGTGTTGTATTATTTAATGTTGCATATAGTGCAGATGGGAAAAAACTTGTGTCTGCTCGTTGTGATTGGGGAATAGAATTCAATATTAGTAATTTCGTGGTTGATGCAGGAGTTGAGATTATTTGCGATGGCGCATTTGATGGGTGCTATAGTTTGACTCAAGTGAAATTACCTGCTGGTCTAAAATATATAGGTGCTAATGCTTTTAGAAATTGTAGTTTGACGGAAGTTCTAATGCCTAATACAGTTTTAGGCATTGGCTCTAAAGCGTTTAATAGCTGTACTGATCTTCAAAATATTTCGATTTCAAATAATTTAGTTTATTTGGGAACAGGTGTTTTTGATAATTGTCGAAGGTTGGAAAAATTAGTTTTGCCGAAATCGCTTTCTGTAATTAGTGGTAATCCGTTCTTTAATTGGCATGGTAATTTACAAATTGTTTCTGATAGTTTTGTTTATGAACAATCTATTCTCTATGATATCTCAAAAACTAAAATATTAGCATGTCTATCTACAGAAAAGAGCATCAAAATTCCTTCTTCAGTATCAGTAATTGGCGATTTTGCTTTTTGTGGTTGCAGTTTTGAAACAGTTTCGATGCCAACGAGTATAGAGTATGTGGGGAAATGTGCATTTTTAAATCGTTATGAAGATGATTTGGAAACTACCAATTGTTGTTGGGAAGGTCCTTATTATGGACATTCATGTCTCAAGGCTGTACGATTGTCACCAAAAATGAAATTAATAGAAGATAGACTATTTTTGGGATGTTTAAACTTAATGACAGTATACATTCCATATGGTATAGAATCTATAGGAATAAGTGCTTTTGAGGATTGTGAAAAACTGAGTGAAATTATAATACCTGCAAGTGTTAAAGTTATAAAGAAAAATGCTTTTTATGGATGTAAAAGACTGACTAAAGTAGTAATTTCCGAGGGCATAGAATGCATAGAAGAGTCGGCATTTTCTTGGAGTGCCCTTGAAAATATCAAATTACCAAAATCATTGAAAAATGTAGGTAAAGGTGTATTTGAAAATTGTAAAAATTTAAATAGTTTAACTCGAAAAGTTATAATGGATAAGTTTGGAAAAAGTACTCTTGAGAGTCCAATTACTCCAGAACCGTTTCCTTTCCCATAGAATAAACTTCAAATAAGTATACGTTTAGTTTGCCTTATATTGTAATAGAATAACTGTGAAATGAAGATATTGTATATAATTGGAAATGGTTTTGATATCTGTCATGGTATAAATAGTAAATATTCTGATTATCATGAGTGGTTAGTGAAAAATGATAATAGTATATATGAAAAATTATGTGCTATATATGATACTTATGGCTATGAATGGTGGAATAATTTTGAACAGAGTTTGTCAAAAGTTAGCTTTGATTATATTAATAAGACATCAAGCGAAAATGCCCCTGTTTATGGTAGTGATGATTTTAATGATGCTGATAATCATAGAGCTTCTGTTCAAGTAGAGCTAGATATGCAGAATCTTTTAGATTCAATTAAATTGTCGATGGAAAGTTGGATAAATGGTCTTAATAAAGCAAATAAAGAAAAACTACGAATAGAAGGTAAAGATCATAGTTTTTTCATTACCTTTAATTATACAAAGACGCTTGAAGAGGTGTATAACATACCTAAGGGCCAAATTTGCCATATTCATGGCTGTATTAATGAAAGCGATTTAATTGTTGGGCATGGTAAAACTTCTGAAGAAATTTATAATACGTTGAAAGGAAGGGAAAAGTTACCTCCAAAAGGTTTAACTGATGCAGTGTTAGAAGAGTGGATGGATTGTTTTACAGATGATTCGACAATACAAAATGTTATAGAAGCATCTTCTGCTTATGCAGGGAAAATGAGGAAAAAAGTTGAGGATATAATAGCTCTCCATCATAAAATGTTTGAAACTTTTAAAAATGTAGAGAAAATTTATATTCTTGGTTTCTCTTTTTCTCCCATAGATTTACCTTATATGGAGGAAATTCTGAAATATATAAATAAGGATAGAGTTATTTGGGCGGTAAGTTCTTATAGCAGTCATGACAATAGGGCTATTAGCGATTTTATAAACAAACATTCTTTAGATAATAGACTTTGGAGGATCATAAAAATGGAAACTCTAAATGAATGTAAGGAACTGAAAATTGACTTAAAAATGTAAATTATGCAATATCCGTTAATTTCAGAATATATTAGAGCCATACAAGATGCAAGTAGCAATCTTGATAAATTGGCTCATTTGGTACCAGTGCTCGATGATCATGGTGAGCCATATCGTAGCAGTGGTGCCTTTGCCGTCGTGTTCAAAATGAAAGATGAACAGACAGGGAAATGCTATGCCTTAAAGTGCTTCACAGAGGAGCAAGAAGGTAGAGCCGAGGCTTATCGCCAGATTGCCGATGAGTTGGAGTTCGTAGATTCCTCTTATATTACTTCTGTAAAGTACTTAGACAAAGAAATCTTTGTGGATAGCAGTTGTGAGGAGGATGAGTTTCCTGTTCTTTTGATGGATTGGATTGATGGTGAAACAATGGAGAATTACATTGCAGAGAACTATCAAGACAATTATGCTATGGCTATGCTTTGTTACCGCTTCTGTAAAATGGAAGCATGGCTTCGCTCTCAGCCTTTTGCTCATGGTGATATTAAGCCAGACAACATCATGGTTCGTCCTGATGGTAGTTTAACATTGGTGGATTATGATGGAATGTTTGTTCCTGCGATGAAAGGACAGAAATCTCCTACAATTGGTACTAAGGACTTTTCTCATCCTATGCGTACAGTTAATGATTTTGATGAAACCATTGATGACTTTGCTTTGGCAAGCATAGTCTTGTCATTGAAAGCTATATCCATGAATTCTAAATTATTAGATACCTATGGCGCATCGGACAGGCTTCTCTTCTCAGAAAATGATTATCGCAATCCTTCAAGTTGCAAGGCTATATCTGCCTTGCAGGAATTGCTGTGTGATAAGAATTTCTGTACACTTTACTCTCTTTTCATGCTCGCATTGGCAAGAAAGCAGCTTTCAGCATGTTCTTGTAGTTTGTTTATTGGTGAAAAGCCTATCCTGTCTCAAACTATTGAAGACTTATCAACAGAAATAACAGAAGATGATTTTAAAAGTGCAGTTAGTGATGAATATGGTGCTTAGTATAGTGCTGATGGAAAAAGATTGTTCCGTGGACCTGTTGGTAATGTAATCTCATATAAAATAAAAAAAGGAGTATTGACAATTTGCGACAATGCTTTTGATAGGGGTTTTGCCGATAATGAATCACCTTTAGAAGAAATAGTCATACCAAAAACCATACGTCATATTGGAGTCGTTGCATTTCAGTATTTAAACCATTTAAAAAATATAGAATTACCTGAGGGATTGTTGTCTATAGGATATGGTGCATTTTGTGGGTGCTTGCAATTGAAAAAGTTAATATTGCCTTCTACGCTAAAGATAATGGATGGAAATCCTTTTATATCATGTTGTTTAGATTTGAAAGTCTTGTCTAACTCCTATTTTTTAGAAAAAAAATTTTTGCTATCAAATGATAGAAAACGTTTAGTTGCTTATGTAGGAAATGAGAGTACTCTTGTTGTTCCAAATGATGTAGAATATATTGGAAAAGGTGCTTTTTGGGGTAATATTATTATAAAAGAGATCAAATTACCAAAAAGTGTGCGTGTAATAGAAAAAATGGCATTTTGTTGTTGTGCAAACTTACAAAAAATAGTTTTACAAGATGGTTTGGAAGTTGTTGGTGAGAGGGCATTCCAAATGTGTTATCGTTTGTGGCACATTGAATTGCCTAAAACAGTGTTGAATTTGAAAAGTGCTTCTTTTAGCCATTGTGGATTGAAAGATGTTTCATTTTCTATAAATCTGAAGCAAATTGAAGATTTTGTTTTTAGTGGGTGTCGATTACAGTTGCGCTCCAAACTTCCTAAGTCTATAAATTTTGTGGGTGTTAAAGCTTTAGGAAGTTACCGTCTTTTAAATGAAGAGGTTAAAACTGATTGTATAATGCGTTTCGGTAAGGAGGTGTTTGAGAATGATACTTATAGATTCTAAGCGAAAGAAGAGGGAGAATATCTTGAAGAAATATCCCGATGCAATCATTGCAGATGTGACAAGTCATGCGGAAGATGATTTGGTAAAGCTGAGTCCTTTTTATCCGCATGGTGGAATACCTGTGCCTTTTAGTGAAGGTGTAACAGCTACTTGTGTTGAGGCTGTATGGCAGGGGTTGAAAGTCTTTGAATCTGCTGATGTCGATTTGAAGATGTTCAAGAATGATTCGATGAAGAATATAAAACGGACGGTTCGAAAGTTTGGCAAGCCACTCGGACATCGAAAAGGTGTAAAAGGCACAGAACTATTGAACTATATAGAAGCGAGAAAACTCATTTATATACCAACCTATAAGTGGGTACTCGAAAATAAGGTGCAAGGTATTATTGCGAGATTACGGGAGGCAAGCTAAACGAAGACGATCGTACTCTTAGACTATAATACGAATTGCGATGTAGATGACACGAAGAAGCCCTTATCTCATGCTTTCTTGATAAAAGCGTATGTAGAAGGTCTCTATCCATACGGTGATAAAAAGTGGAAACCACAGATAATAGAACCAAAGCAACTATCGTTATTCTAACATACATATATTATTGGAGGACAAAAACAATGAACAGAAGAAGTAACTGGGAGGATTTTAAGAATATCCTCGAACAAAATCATATTACCAAGCTCTATCATTTCACTGATCGTGATAACTTGGAGAATATTATCAAGAATGGAGGACTCTATTCTTGGAAGGATTGTGAGGAACGTGGTATCAATATCCCTAAGCCTGGAGGTGGAGGACCAGGTTCTCCATCCTGGTCGTTGGATAAGCGTGATAATCTGGAACATTATGTTCGTGTCAGCTTTACCATGAATCATCCAATGATGTATGTGGCAATGAATGAGGATAGAATTTCTAACCCTGTCATTCTGGAGATAGATCCAGAGGTGATTTATGATGAGGATACTAAGTATGCAGACATGAATGCTGTGCGAAATGGTGCTCATGTGGGTGGAAGTCTGGAGGATTTCAAGACGATTCACTTCCAAACAGTCAAGGCTCGCAATCACTTCGATTTCGATGTGGATGAGCAACCGTTCTATCAAGCAGAGATTTTGGTAAAGAATAGTATTCCTCTGAAGTATATCAAGAACATCGGAAACTTTGGTATTCCAATTCCAAGCCAACCACAGATGTTACAAAGCAAGAATGCATATACGGCTCGTGTTGACCGTGAGCATCCTACGGCATTCATCTTCCTGGTAGACCAGAGTGTTTCTATGCGTAGAATTACCACCTTTAATGGTGAGGATATGACTTTATCTGAGGCTGTAGCCCGTATCGTAAATGCTCAAATCAACGAGTTGGTGGAACGATGTGTGAAGAATAATGAGACTCGCCATTACTTTGATATTGCTATGATAGGTTATGGCACTGAGGCTTATAGTGCCTGGAATGGCAATCTGGAAGGACGAGACTTCGTTACCCCAGAAGAGATTCGTGATAATCCTTACCAAAAGAAAATGATGAAGGAAGAGGTGCGTACTCGAAAGGGTATAACCATCAAAGAAGTAGAGAAGAAACAATGGATGGTAGCTCGGCATGATGGTAGTTGGACACACATGGATAAGGCTTTCAAACGTGCGGAAGGTTTGCTCGAAAATTGGATGAAAGAGCATCATGACAAGGATTGTTATCCTCCTACAATTATCAATATCACAGATGGTGAGTATAATGGAACTTCGCATGATGAAATGCAACAGCTTGCCAATCAATTGAAATCAATGTTTACCAATGATGGTAATGTTTTGTTCTTCAATATCCATGTAGTGCCTGGACATGCCGAATCTGTGGTGTTCCCTGCAACTGTAGATGAATTGAACGGAAATGGATATGGTGAGAAACTTTATAATATGTCGAGTCTCTTGCCTCTCAACTACAATGAGCAGATTCGTAACATCTTTGGAGACAAGCAGGCTGATATTCGCTACCATGCCATGGGAGTAAACACTGGTATGGAGAGATTGGTTAAAATGATGAAGATTGGTACGTTGTCGAGTATGCTTGTTAATCAAAACCTATAATGTATATGAATAGAGGTGTAAGCATAGCAAAATGGAATGACCATGTAGCAAACGAAGATTCCTTCTTCTCATCTGATACCTGCATAGCAGTATCCGATGGGGCAGGTGGTTGCGGTTTGTTTGCAGATGAATGGTCGCAATATCTCATAGAGCAGTTACCAAAGAATAAACCTATCACGTCTTTTACAGAACTTGACGAATGGGTGGATGGCATCTGGGAATCATTTTATAATGAGCATGAGGAAAAGGCAAAGCAAGGGGATGGCATTCTTCTGAATAAGTTCTATAATGAAGGTTCGTGCGCTACTATTGCTGCTGCATGGAAAATAGATAGTAGTTCTTGTAAATGGATGGCGTATGGTGATAGTGTAGTGTTCCATTATAATGTCCAAACAGGTATCTTGGAGCATAGTTTTACGAAACTTGCAGATTTTAGTAATCCTCCAAGACTTATCAGTTGCAAAGACCCTTTGGAAGAGGAAGGCTTTCGTTGTGGGGATTTTTCTCTATATGATAGTTCGTTGGTGTTTGTTGCCAGTGATGCCTTGTCACATTACATTATTATGATGTATGAACTCTCAAAGTGTCAAGATTATTGCGAAGAACTTGCGGAGGAATATTTAAAGCAATCAGGCAATTCTCAATTGCTAAAGACGGCAGAAACGTTACGATTTAATTTCAAGAATGACGTTATCTACAAATTACTTCAAGTATCTGACTGCCAATTTGCCTTTGAGGAATATCTCAAAGGATTATATCACCAAGGAGTGATTGATATGGATGACTTTACGATTTGCTGGATTTATAAACAATTATAAGAATGAACAATGAAACAATAGAAAATCGAAATACGTTAGGTATATACACGTCAACAAATCTCAGTAATGAAATGATGGAAGTAGCAGATTCTTGTAGCGCAGCGAACTCTACACTCCAAGTTGGTACAATACCTACTATTAGCTAAATTTGGAAAAATACAAGTCAAAGTTCCAAACAGAACTTCATCCAATTTACACAAAGAAACACATTCCTGTCCAGACTTCCTGGTATCAGTAAGCTTGGCTCTTATGTTGTTGGCTTGATATATTCTTTTCTCTTGCTTGATTTTGGCTTTTTACGATGATAAGTTCCAGACTCACACAGAGAGGAAGGGGTAATCTCTACCTCACGGCATTATTGAAAGATGAGGGTGAAGAGACGTTCGTCGGCGAAATATTCCTGGGCCACTTCCTGTATCTGCTGCGAGGTGATTTCGTCTATCTGCTCGTAGAGATGCTGGATGTTCTTGAGCCAGCCATAATGGAGGTAGCTCTTGCCGAAGTCGAGGGCGAAGTTCTCACGGTTGTCGCAAGCCACTCCTATCTGTCCCTTAATCTGCTTTTTGGCAGCTCTTAGCTGCGAAGGGCTGAGAGGACGGTCGATGAAATGTTGCAACTCGCGGTGTACGAGTCGGCGGCAACGTTCGATGTCGTGGACGTCGCAGCCGTAATAGATGCTCCAGTAGCCCAGGTCGCTGTAGGTGGTCAGGTTGCTCTCTACGGTATAGACGAGGCCGTGATGCTCGCGAAGAGCGAGATTGAGTTTGGCATTCATACCAGGACCTCCAAGGATGTTGTTGAGAAGATAGAGAGGCATACGGCGTGCGTCATGGACATTGCAAGCCTGAGTGCCCGTCATGACGTGTGCCTGATGGGTGTGTTTGGGGATGATGATAGTATGTGGCTCCTGCAGAAAGTCGTGATGAGGCAGTTCTGCTGACTCGGGGCGCTGGATAGCAGAGGCTGCGGACAGTCCCACTTGGGCCTTTTCCAAGAGGCGTATAAGGCGGGTAAAGGAAATGTCACCATAGGCGAAGAAGATAGCATTGTCTGGACGATAATGACGATGGGCGAAGCGCTGAGCATCAGCTTGTGTGAAACTTCGTACGCCCTCTGCTGTTCCGAGGATGCTATGACCTAAAGGATGACCCTTGAAGAGGTGGTTCTCGAATTCGTCGTAGATGAGTTCGGAGGGTGTGTCGTTGTAGCTCTCTATCTCGTCGCAAATGACTTCTACCTCCTTGTCAAGCTCTGCCTGGGGATAGGTGGAGTGGAAGACGATGTCGGTAAGGAGGTCAACGGCCCGTGCTGTATGGTCGTGAAGGATGGCGGCATAGTAGACGGTAGACTCCTTGGTGGTGTAAGCCT
>OHAY01001999.1_pt1 | contig 17205 bp, 14 predicted proteins | sample 1577191 | NCBI WGS metagenome assembly OHAY01 (sample SAMEA3541504, study PRJEB24748) | human gut metagenome | biome: human gut; feature: human-associated habitat; material: faeces | place: China | collected 2012 | reverse complement strand
GTTTTGGCAACCGTCCTGCGCCTTCCGTCGGTCGGCACCTGACGGGCCAAAAAGGTTTGGGACAGCCCCTACGCACAAGGCCATAGGCCGTGTTTTTGCGGCCTGCCATCTGCGGACTGCGGTTTGCGTATTTTTATTTTTGTGCAAAAAAAGACCACCCATTTCTGAGTGGTCTTTGTAATCTTCCGATAAAGAGAGAGATTAGAATACGAATACGAACTGAGCGCGTGTTTCTTCGCCCGGATCAGCATCGCCGTCTTTTGCACTGGTTGCAAAGGACTGCATGATCTGGAACTGAGCGTTCTTAGCGAAGGTGTAGTCAATACCAGCACCCCAAGATTTAACGTTGTTCAAGAGGCTGCCTTCTCTCCAGCCATAGGTAGAACCAATGAAGTTACCCTTACCATCTGCAAAGCCGTTGTCGGCATTGAGGTATTCAACCCAAGCATCCCAGGATTTCGGTGTAGCGAAGTTGGCAGCACCATAGCTCAGGCGGCCAACCCATACTTCCGGATCGTCTTTAGAGCTATTCGTGTTGTTATATTTTTCATAGTTAGCCAGGGCATTCCATTTACCGAAGTTAACGCTGGCATAAGCGCCCCAGGAATCATCAAAATCAAAGCTACCTGTACGATCACTACCGCCAGCCACAGTATAGTCGTTGTAGTAAACGCCTACTGCCGAACCAGCTGCACGGCCGCCGCCGAAGAAGCCATCTAATTCGCCGTAACCGGTCTTGACACCATCAGTATCTGTAGCCATCGAGCCTTCTTTAAATTTACCATAGCCAGCGGTAGCTGCGAATTTGTCGTTGTGATACTGCAACTGAGCGCCGTCGAAGGTATCGCCATAGAGGAAGCCATAGCCGTGGCCATTGCCCATGTCATATTCATAACGGCCTACGAGGAGGTCCCAGTTGTTGCCGCCGAAGTTGTAATCAACGTTGGCCAAGTCCGTATAGATATTGTTATTATCGCTATCGCTAGCCGTGCTATTGTCAGCAAAGCTTATGCTATTAGTGCTAATACCATAAGTAACTTTCGTGCGGTCATTGACCTGAGCATTGGCACGGACGCGGACACGATAGGACCAGGAATCATCATTCTTCGTGGCATCATTTACACGACCCGTATCTTCAAAGGTCGGCTGTTTAGCCGTATCTTTTACACGGTCGCCTTCGCTCTGGTGAATGTAACGGATACGAGCGTCACCAGTGAGTTTTACGTTGCCAACGCGGTTTTCCAGAGCGCTTACGCGAACGCCGAGGTTGTTGAGTTCGTCAGCATATTCGTCAGCGAGTTTGTTGATGAGGGCGCGCTGTTCGACAGAAGCTTTGTCCATGTGAGCCATAGCTTTTGCGACCATTTCAGCGGCTTCATAACGAGTGATGTTACGGTTGCCCTGGAAGTACTGGCCGTCAACGCCCTGGATGATGCCGGCGTCAGCCAATTCTACGACGGATTTGTAAGCCCAGCTGTCGGACGGTACGTCGACGAACGGGTTAGCTGCGAATGCGCAGGTTGCGCCAACAGCCATAGTTGCTGCGAGAGCTGCTAATACTTTTGTTTTCATGAGTATTACCCCTTTTCAAAAAATAAGTTTCCTAAAGCCTTACTCGGTTACAAGCGAGAGACAGAAACATATTTCTGAGTGTTCATTGGCGAGTTGTCCTAGTTTCCTCTCTTTTACTGCCTCAGACTGTCTGTTTCTTCGTACCTCTTTTCACTAGTATACCTGCGACGCACTACACTAGTTATTTTTCACTATACCTTATTTTGTAAATTTTGTCAAAATTATGTAAGTTTTTGCCATACTAAAAAGCCTCATAAAGGGCATAAAATAGCCAGGTTTTACGTATTATGCCAATTAGGAATATATATAAAAAAAGACCACTCATTTCTGAGTGGTCTTTGTAATCTTCCTGTGAAAGGAGAGATTAGAATACGAATACGAACTGAGCGCGTGTTTCTTCGCCCGGGTCGTTGCTGCCTTCTTTAGCTTCAGATGCGAAGGACTGCATTACCTGGAACTGAGCGTTCTTAGCGAAGGTGTAGTCGACGCCAGCACCCCAAGACTTAACGTTGTTCAAGAGGCTACCGTTTCTCCAGCCATAAGTAGAACCGATGAATTTGCCATCTGCATCAGCAAAGCCGTTGTCGGCATTGAGGTATTCAACCCAAGCGTCCCAGGACTTCGGCGTAGCGAAGTTAGCTTTATTGTAAGTAATCTTACCAACCCATACTTCCGGATCATCTGCTTTGCTGTTTTCACTATTGTATTTTTCGTAGTTAGCCAAAGCATTCCATTTACCGAGGTTCAAGCTGCCATAAGCACCCCAAGCATCGTCAAAATTGAAGGACTTGTTACCACTGAAATCATTGTAGTAAACGCCGATAGCCGAACCAGCTGCACGGCCGCCGCCGAAGAAGCCTTCTAATTCGCCATAGCCAGTTTTTGTAGCTTCATGGGAATCTACTACGCTATTGTCACCACCCATGACGCCTTCTTTAAATTTACCATAGCCAGCGGTAGCAGCGAATTTATCGTTGCTGTATTTCAACTGCGCACCGTCGAAGGTATCGCCATAGAGGAAGCCATAAGCACGGCCGCCGCCCATGTCATATTCATCACGGCCAACTTTCAAATCCCAGTTGTTGCCGCCGAAGTTGTAGTCAACATAAGCGCGATCCGTGAAGATGTTATTATCCTTGCTATCGCTAGCTGTGCTATTATCAGCGAAGCTTACATTGTTGGTGCTGATACCATAGACGACTTTTGTACGGTCGTTGACCTGAGCATTAGCGCGAACACGAACACGATAAGTCCAAGAATCATCATTCTTAACTTCACCTTTGCCCTGGTCATCGCTGTCCTGATGGATGTAACGGACACGAGCGTCACCGGTGAGTTTGACGTTGCCAACGCGGTTTTCCAGAGCGCTTACGCGAACGCCGAGGTTGTTGAGTTCGTCAGCATATTCGTCAGCGAGTTTGTTGATGAGGGCGCGCTGTTCGACAGAAGCTTTGTCCATGTGAGCCATAGCTTTTGCGACCATTTCAGCGGCTTCATAACGAGTGATGTTACGGTTGCCCTGGAAGTACTGGCCGTCAACGCCCTGGATGATGCCGGCGTCAGCCAATTCTACGACGGATTTGTAAGCCCAGCTGTCGGACGGTACGTCGACGAACGGGTTAGCTGCGAATGCGCAGGTTGCGCCAACAGCCATAGTTGCTACGAGAGCTGCTAATACTTTGGATTTCATGAGAATTACCCCTTTTCCAATAAAAATAAGTTTCGTAAAGTCTTACACCGTTACTAGCGAGCGCCGAAACGTATTTTTTCCAAGGGTTCATTGGCGAGTTGTCCTAGTTTCCTCTCTTTTACTGCCTTGAAAAAGGTACTGTTTTTTTGCTCTTTCCGCAGGTGTTGCCTGCATCCGCACCACACCTGTTGCAGTTATTATACAACTTTTCCCGGCGCTTGTCAAAACTCTATATCTACAAACCAGTTTTAGCGAAATAAAGATTGGCTTAACAGCGCCATTCAGCTTCCATTTTTTAGTCTTATTTTTTGATTTCCTAAAGCTTATTTTTGCATAAAAATTTTGTAAATGGTTATTTATACATTTCTTGTCGTTTTATATGTCGTTATCGTTATAAACGTTATTGACTCTCATTCTTTTATTCTGTAACCATTGTGACCATGACTGGCTCCATCCCTGTTTCGTCTGGTCCTGTACATACTGATAAAATAAGGACACCATTTCGTGTTTTTCATGATAATACGGTCCTTTCCAATCGCCTCGTTTGGGACGGGATACATCGTGTGGCGTGTAGTTGCCGCCGATTTCATACTGGCGATAGACGATATCCCGGTAGGACACGTCGGGATTCTTTATCATATCGTACATGACCATATAAGCCGTCGTCCGGCCGGCTCCGGCTTCGCAATGGAAATGGAGCCAGGCATCGTCTGGCAAAGTGCGGACGAAAACTAGGAAGGCGTCGATTTCGCCCGGCGTCGGCCAGAGATGGTCCGTACTGGCCAGGCGGACGTAGTGAACGCCTTTGCTTTCTGCCAGTTCCTGTTCCGTCTGGACGCGTCGTACGGTCATAATCTGAGGATGAACGGGCAAATCGCCTTTCCCCTGGTCGTAGACCGTGACGTCTGTCCCCAAAGCGGCCTGCAAGCGCTGCTGTTCATCGATGAGAACCTCGGCCTGGGACTTTCCTATATTTCCCCAATCGTGACGGCCATACCAGCTGATAGCCGTGCCATTGAAGAAGCCGTGTGACTCCTGGCGCAAGTCGACGTCATAAATAGGACCCCGGGTCTTTTTCCGCAGCTCATGGACGAGGGCGTCGAACTGGCGGGCCGAAAACTGGCCGGACCCGGAAATACGCAGGTCATCCAAGCCCTTCCGGGACGGAACATAAGACGGATCCACCTCAGATGCATATTTATGTTCCACTCCGTGAAAAGATGACTGACAAGTGCGAAAATTCCGTGGCAGACCTGCATCATTTTCTGCATCGACACGCCAGAAATGACCGCGATACGCTGCCGGCGCCAAAGCCGGCAAAGACGTGGGTACATTCGTAGAAAGCGCGATGCTATCGCCATTTTCCTGACCTTGAACAGCCAGCCCCATAGCCGAAAAAACGGCCAAGATGACTGCAATTTTTTTATACCCAATCATAAAATTACCTCCTGTAGTAATTATTTATTTTCATGCATTATGTGTGTTTAGTAAAACGTGTTAGGGAATATATATATAAGGGGCCTGACGGCCCCGCTGGCCGTGTATTTTTTTTTGCGGCCTGCACTCATTCCCATCGCCTGTATGTGATTCCGTAGGGGCTCGCACGTGGCGAGCCCGCCGTGAATCCTGGGAAGAGCAAAAAGAAAACCTCTCCCTATTGGGGGAGGCCTTCTTTCAAGGCCTCGATTTCTTCGGCCAGGCGTTTTTCTTCTTCCTCGTTGCGTTCGATGGTGATAGTGAAGGCCATGCCTTCATCGGCGCCGTCTGGCAAGAGTTCCAGTGGGAACTGGAGTTCGTGTTCATCGTCGTTGAGGATGATGTACGCCGTCTGTTCGGTTATGCGGTCGATGCTGCCGACGAGTTCTTTTTTCATATCAATGCTCCTTTTCAATGCTGTATGACGAGCCGTCGGTGGTAATGGTGATGACGCCGTTGCGGTCGGTACGATAGACTTCGACGTTGTATTTCTGCAAGGTCTTCAGCGTCGGTTCGTGCGGGAACTTGTACTGGTTGCCAGCGGCGCAGGAAATAGTCGCCGCTTTCGGGGCTATGGCTTTGACGAAGGCGTCGGACGACGAGGTCTTGCTGCCGTGATGGCCGACTTTGAGGACGTCTGCTTTGAGGTCAGCTGGTTTATAGTCCTTGAGGATCTTTTCTTCGACTTCTTTCTGGGCATCGCCAGTAAACATCATGGAGAACTGGCCATAGGTCATCTTGCAGACGATGGAATTGTCATTGGTCAGGCCGCTTTCAGAAACGCTCTGGGTATTTTCTTTAGTGAAAGGCGTGCCCGGCGACAGGACGGTAAAGGTGACGTCATCGCCCAGGGTGAAGGTATCGCCCTTTTTCAAGGTCTTATAGGCAATGTTCTTGGCCTTGATGTTTTTCAGGTAATTGCGGTACATGGCCGTATTGGCACTCTGGCCATTGTCATAGATCTGCTTGATTTTGAAGTCCTTGAACAGTTCCGCCATGCCGCCCAGGTGGTCGCCGTGGGGATGGGTGATGACGATGATGTCGATGTCCTTGACCTTGCGTTCTTTGAGCTGTTTGACCAAATCGGCCCGGCTGTCGACTTCGCCTGTATCGATGAGCATATTCTTGCCTTTATACTGGATGAGCGTCGCATCGGCCTGACCGACGTTGAGGACGGATATGCGCAGGTCCTTGTCAGAGGCACTCAGGGACTGGACGGCCTTGGCCCCGCCAGACGAGCTGGACGACGCGCTGTTGCCACAGCCGGCCAGGACGAGCATGAAGCTCATGACCAGGGCCAGGGCGGCGGTAAAGAGTTTTCTTTTTTTCAATTTATTTTCCTCCAATCAAGGGCTGCTGCAAAATGGGCAGGGCCAAATCTTCTTCTAAAGAAGCCAGGACGCCGGGAAGGGCATCGGCTGTTTCCATGGGCGTAAAGCCATAGGGGCCGCGGGCTTTGCGGCAGGCATCGCCGGCTGATCCGTGGAGATAGACGCCGGCACAGGCGGCACTGCACAAATCGCTCATGCCCTGATGGGCCGTCATGGCGGCGATCATGCCGGTCAGGACGTCCCCCATGCCGCCGCAGGCCATACCGGGATTGCCCGTGGAGTTGATGTAGACGTTCCCCGTCCGGGCCGAAACGATGAGCGTCGGCGCCCCTTTGAGGACGAGGTTGACTTTCCATTTCGAGGCAAAATGACGGGCTGCCGCGATGGGGTCCGCTTTGATTTCCGTCATGGACAGGCCGCTGAGGCGAGAAAATTCGGCCAAGTGCGGCGTCATGATAATCCGGCTGCCCCGCGAAGCGATGAGGGCCTTTTCTCCGGCCAGCAGGTTGAGGGCATCGGCATCGAGGACGACAGGGCAATCCACAGCGGCCAGGACTTTCAGGAGAAATTCTTTCGTCCCGGCGTCGCGGCCCATGCCGGGGCCCATGGCCAGGACGGACCAGGTCTTGCTTTCATCAATGATTTCATCGGCATCAGCAGCGGTGAAGTGGTCGCCAGTACCGACGCCGCGGACCATGATTTCCGGCTGGGCGCCGATGCAGTACGGCGCCGTCGCACCGGGCACGCGGAGGAAGACCTTGCCGGCCCCGCTGCGGACGGCTCCATGAGCGGCCATGAGGGCGGCTCCGGCCATTTGGCTGCTGCCGGTGACGATAGCGATGGTACCGTGAGTTCCTTTATGGCTGTCCGGGCTGCGGGGCACGACGATTTCAGCGATATCCGATTCCTGCAGCAAATAAGCCGGGTCTTCTTCGAGCTGCATGAGCAGCGGACCAGGCATGCCGATGGGGTCGACTTCAACGTGGCCGGCACAAGCCCGGCCGGGATAGAGGACCAGGCCCCGTTTGAGGGCACCAAAGGTGACGGTCATATCGGCAAAGAGCGGACCGTCTTCATCGTCGTCACCGTTGCTGACAGCCCCCGTATCGGAGTTGACGCCAGTCGGCATATCGACGGCGATGACCGTGACGGCACCGGCGGCGGCAGCGGCGTTGACTTCCGCTACGATAGAGGTAATGGGCTGGCGCAGGCTGCCGTGGAAGCCCGTCCCCAACATGGCGTCGATGACGACAGAAGAGGCGAGGAGCCGTTCTTGCAGGACCTGCCAGTCAGCTTCCGACTGCGGCGCCGGCAAGAGCAGGCACGTTTCATCGTCGGCCAGCTGCTGCAGCGTATGCAAGTGCTGACGCGCTTCATCGCTATAGTCGGCTTCTTCCCCGAGGACATAGACATAGGCCCTGGCGCCGGCGGCTAAGATATGGCGGGCAATGACGAAGCCGTCGCCGCCGTTATTGCCTTTGCCGCAAAAGAGGACGACATCCTTGCCATCCCAGCCTTCCAGCCAGGCACCGGCCCGTTCGGCAACGGCATGGCCGGCATTTTCCATGAGGACAGCCGGCGCAATGGCATATATGCCATGCATAGCTATCCGATCCATATTCCGCATCTGAGCGGCAGTAGTAACTTTTTGCATAGTAATTCTCTCCTATTTTTATTGAAAAGGGCGCGTGTAATGGGGCCTGACGGCCCCGCCATCTCAGGCCGCCATGGACTCAAATGCCGTGCCGCTGCGCGGCGTCAAACTCAAAGGGACGACATCGCCTCGGGAAACCATTGGCTCGTAAAATTGCCCCATCCGGGGCCACCGTAGGGGCCGGCCTGTAAAGGCGGCCCGCTACGCGCTGAGGGCTTCCCGAAGCGTCGTTCTCAGTTTGAGTCTGTCGCGGCAACGCCGCATCTGAGTCCGAGGAAAGGCCGTGGCTCGTGGTTCTTGGTTCGTAAAATCCCGCCATTAGACAAGAATGGGCTGTGGTTAAACCTCACAGCGGCACTATCTGACAGCCAATCAACCTCTCAGTCAGCTTTGCTGACAGCTCCCCTATTAGGGGAGCCATGGCGGACTGCCATCTGCGGCCTGCGGACTGCGTTTTTTTACCCTAACACGGTGAAGGCGATGGCGTAATCGCCGTCGTGGGCGATGGACAGGGACGGCAGCTGGCCATCCTGGCCCACGGCCTGGGCGTAATAGCCATGGAGCTGATAATACGGGGCTCCCAACGAGTCATGGCAGACTTCGACGTCCGTCCATTTTCCCTGGCGGAAACCGGTCCCCAAGGCCTTGAACAAAGCCTCTTTGGCAGCAAAGATGCCGGCCAGCGATTCGGCCCGCCAGGTACCATCGTTCCGCTGGCAATAAGCCAGTTCCTGTTCCGTAAAAAAGCGGCCCAAGGAACGGCCGTGACGGGCGGCCATGTCCGCTATACGGCTGATTTGTACGATATCGGTTCCGCAATGCATCGCGTTTCCCCTCCTTTTTGGGCCTGACGGCCCCTACGCATGCCTCTCAACCTCTCAGTCAGCTTTGCTGACAGCTCCCCTATCAGGGGAGCCATTGCGGACTGCCATCTGCGGCCTGCGAACGGCGTTTCCCCTCCTTCACCACAAAAAGGAGGCTGCCGCATTGGCGACAACCCCCTCTGTATTTCACTACCACTTCTGCATTCGGATACAAACGCCCAATCCTTCCAGGATGACCCGGAAAGTCATAAAGGATACGGTCATATCGTCATGAAGGCCGTGGGCTACTTTATAGGAAATGGTGACGGTCTGATGTTGATAGTCGTAACGGAAGCCGTGCAGATTGGTCTCAAAGGTGTATTTGGGAGCCGGAATGGCAAACTGCGGCGGCTTTTCTACTTCCAGGCCATGGGTCAGGCGTTCGAGGATGACCCGTTTGGGCAGTTCAGACTGCAACATCTCTTCTGTAAAGCTATCCAATACAGACATGTATCCCCCTCAGTCTTCGTCGAAGAAGTGCGCGTGGATAGCTTTGACGGCTTTGTCGATGACATCTTCTGCAATCAGGCAGGTGATGCTGATTTCCGAAGTGGAAATGATTTCGATATTGATGCCGTTATCGCCGAGGACACCGAACATGCCGGCAGCGATGCCCGGATGGCCGGCCATGCCAGCACCGACGACAGAAACTTTAGCCATCTTATCATCGATGAGGATATCTTCGACAGGCATTTCCTTGCGCAGATTGGCAAAGACAGCTTTGGCCTGTTCCAGGTCCGTACGGGCAATGGTAAAGGTAATATCCGTTACGCCTTCGTTGGCAATGCGGACACTCTGGACGATCATGTCGACGTCGACGTGTTTTTCTGCCAATTCAGCGAAAACGCGATAAGCGAAGCCCGGTTTATTGGGAATCCCTAAAACGGTGATTTTTGCAACATTTTTATCCGAAGCGACGCCGCGGATGAGATACTGTTTGACTTCCATAGAGCAATCCTCCTGTATCATAGTTCCTTCATCTTCAGAAAAAGTCGAGCGTACATGGATGGGGACGCCGAAGCGGCTGCCCATTTCGACGGCACGGGGCTGCATGACACCGGCGCCGAGTTTCGCCATTTCCAGCATTTCGCCGTATGTAATCTGTTCGATTTTCCTTGCATTGGGAACGACACGGGGATCGGACGTGTATACGCCGTCAACGTCGGTATAGATTTCACAAACATCAGCATGGATGGCACCGGCAATGGCAACGGCTGTCGTATCGGAACCGCCGCGGCCCAGCGTCGTGATATCGCCATGGCCCGTAATGCCCTGGAAACCAGCGACGACGACGATATTGCCCTGATCCAGCGCTTTCATGATGCGGCCCGGTTTCAATGCCAGGATACGGCCTTTGTTAAAGGAATCGCTGGTCTTGATGCCGGCCTGAGCACCGGTAAAGGAAATAGCCTTCTGGCCGGCTTCCTGGAAAGCCATAGCCATGAGGGCGATGGAGACCTGTTCGCCCGTCGTCAGGAGCATATCCATTTCACGGCCGTAAGTCTTAGAGGTAATCTGCTTTGCTAATGTCACTAAATCGTCGGTAGTATCCCCCATTGCCGAAACAACGATGACGATTTTGTCTTCAGGCTTTTTGCCTTTTAAGACTCGTTGTACAATAGCCCGCATTTTGTCCGGTGTCGCAACGGAGCTGCCGCCGAACTTCTTAACGATTAATGCCAACTTAAATCCCTCGCTTTTGTTTGTTTAAGTATTCATTATCATGGTAATTCATTATTATGGTTTATTACCATCTGAAACCACTTATTGAAATGATATCATGGACAAGGGGAAATGTAAAGGGCTTGTAGGGCCTAAAGGCCCGCAGGCCGCAGTTCGCCGGTCGCAGGCCGCCGTTCCGTTCATCGTAGATCGTTCATCGTTCATCGTGATGAAATGGCCGTTTTCAAACATAAAAAAAGGACTGTCCACGATGGCCTATGCCTTCGTGTAACAGTCCTTTTAGATTCACAAGGTGATGAGTAATCAGTAAGCCGAGTTTTGTTCTGCTTGCGCAGCAGCAATCATCTATCTAGACATACCGTTGCCAGCATGTTCAAGCGACACAACCCGGAAGATCAGCGGGCCGCTTCATCCCTCCCCTATTCGGTCTTGCTCCAGATGGGGTTTACCTAGCCGATGCATTACTGCACCGCTGGTGCGCTCTTACCGCACCGTTCCACCCTTACCACTTGCGTGGCGGTACACATTTCTGTGGCACTATCCCTGAGGTCACCCTCGCCGGACGTTATCCGGCATCCTGCCCTGCGAAGCTCGGACTTTCCTCAAATGCTCAGCACTTGCGATTATCTTTCGTACTCGCTTTTGTTAGAATATCACAAAATCAATCTTTAAGCAACTGCCTGCGGATCTCTTTTGCCGCCGCGGCAATATCCGGCGCGCTCACCAAGGCGCTGATCATCGCAAAAGAAGAAAATCCCTGCGCCTGCAATTCCGGCGTCCGTTCCTTGGTTATCCCGCCGATTGCCACTACCGGAAGCGGATACCCAGAAACGGCAAGCCGTCTGGCTTCTTCTCCGGCAATCGGATTGGCGTCCTTTTTGGTGGCCGTCGCATACATGGGCCCCAGGCCGATATAGTCCGCAATATGTTCCGCCGCCGCCAGCTTCATATCCTCTGCCGTATTCGTAGATACGCCGATCAGCATCTCATCGCCAACCAACCGCCGCACTGCCGCCGCCGGCATATCTTTCTGTCCCACATGAATTCCGTCTGCGCCGCAGGCCATTGCCAAATCCGCGGAATCGTTGATAATAAACGTCACGTCCGCTTCTTTGGTGAGCTCCCGCAGCCGCAGGCATTCTTCATATTTTTCTCTGGCCGTTTTATTTTTTTCCCGATACTGAATGATTTTTATCCCGCCGGCAATCAACGCCCTGGTTACGTCTTCATTCGACCGGCCTCTCGACACTTCCGATCCTAAAATCGCATATACCGGCTCTGTCTTTAAACGTTCGATATGTTTTTCTTTCATTTCTGTTCCTTTCACCAATGCTGCCAAATATCTGCCGCCGTTTCATCTGCCGCCGTCTGTACTTCCCAGCCGCGCTCCTTGATTTTTTCTTCTACAGCCCGCTTCAGCGCCTGAACGGCCAAAAATTCCGTTCCAAAATGGCCGCCGTCCGCAATGACCAGTCCCTGCCATACCGCAGCCTGCGCTTCATGATACTTTACGTCGCCTGTCAAATAATACTGCGCCCCGGCCTGTTTTGCCGCGCCGGCAAATTCCGCTCCGGCGCCGCCGCAAACGGCGACGGTATAGACCCGGGTATTCTCCTCTCCCGCCACGGCTATATGAGAAAGACCCAGCGCTTTTTTGATTTCCATGGACAATTCTTTGGCTGTCATCGCCTGTTTGAGCCGTCCGATCCGCCCCAGGGCATAAGAACGGTATTCCTGCGAAAGTTCATAAATATCATAGGCGATTTCTTCATACGGATGAACCTCTCTTACCCGCTCCAACACCTTGTTTACCTCTGATTTTGGAACGACAGTTTCTATCCGCACTTCTTCTACTTCCTCAATTTTTCCTATTTTTCCGATAAATGGCCGCGTGCCTTCCAGCGGTTTAAACTGACCGATTCCTTTTGCGGAAAACAGACAATGGCTGTAGTTCCCAATATGCCCCGCACCCGCTTCTCCCAGCACATGCCGCACGATGCGCGCGTGGCTTTCCGGAACATAAACGACCAGCTTGCACAACGGCTCTTTTCCCGTCTTATATAATCCCCGAATATCCTGCAGACCAATCGCTTCCGCCAAGATATCGTTGACCCCGCCGCCGGCAATATCCCAGTTTGTATGTGCCGCAAAGACGGCAATATCATGTTTGATCAGCTTTTCCAGCACCCGCCCCTGCCAAGTATCCGTCCGGACAGCCGATAATTTCTTAAAGATAAACGGATGATGACTGATAATCACATGAATGCCGTGCTGCACCGCATACTCCACATTTTCTTCCGTTACGTCCAGTGCAAACAAGATGGATTCGACCGGCTGATTCGGATTGCCGACGAGAAGTCCCGGATTGTCCCAGGACTCCGCCAGCTGCCTCGGAGCCAGTTCTTCCATAATAGAAAGGATATCCTGCAATAGTACGCTCATATCATCGCCTCCAACTCTTTGATTTCTTCCGCAATCTGCAAATAAGCCGCGCTGCCTTTTTGGCCGCCTTTTTCCAAGCCCCGCAAAATATGCTGCCGCTTGTCTATGCATCGCTCTGCATGCTTTGCCGTTAACATGCCGCCCCGCTTCCGATTTACCGGCCCGATTTCCGCGTCGAGCCAGGAGAGCGGATACGCTTCTTTTCCCGGAACGGCATAAATCAATTCATACAAAAACTTTCCGTCTTCAATCAGCGCCTCGTCTTTGATTTCCCAGCCATGCGCCGCCAGCCACTTCCGCAGCGTACCGGCATGCGTCATCGGCTGCAGCAGCAGAAACTGCATGGCCCTTACCGTTTCCGGCTGCGCTTCTAAAATCTGCGCAATCAGCGAACCGCCCATACCGCAAATTGCCGCGCCGTCGGTTTCTCCAGGGGCGATCTTTTCCAATCCATCGCTCAGGCGGCATTCTATTTCTGCGGTATATCCTGCATTTTTTACTGTCTGCCTCGCCATTTGCAGCGGGCCTTCATGGATATCCGCCGCAATCGCGCCGCGTAAAATCCCGCGCTCCAATCCTGCCGCAGGCAAATACGCATGATCCGTTCCAATATCTGCGATACGGCTCCCTTTTGGCACCCAGCTCAAGATGGTATCTAACCGTGAATCTAATCGTATCATAATGCTCCTCTGATTTCCTATGTTTTGTTTTTATTCTACCACAATAACCGCGCGTTAAAAAGCGGCGCCGCCGAAGCCCGCAGTGCCTGCCGTTCTATCGCTGCCGCTGCTGTCTTTATTTTACTGCCGCACAGTTTCCTGCCCTGCAAAAGCGCCGCTGCCGTTTCAATCCGCGCCGCAGGCTGTTTCTTTTCCGCAACAAAAAAAGCGAACTACCTATTGCTAGGTGGTTCGCAAAAAAACAATTGGTGGGCCCACCTGGGTTCGAACCAGGGACCAACCGGTTATGAGCCGGTTGCTCTACCGCTGAGCTATAGGCCCTCAGTCTTTACAGACTGCTTGTCTATTATACTAAATCTTATTCCTAACGTCAAGCACTGTTTTACTTATAGGAAATCTTTAATTTTTTCCCGTTTGCCGCGATTTCTCAATTTGCTCAGCGCTTTCCCTTCTATCTGCCGGATACGCTCCCGGGTAACTTTGAAATGCTGTCCCACTTCTTCCAGCGTGCGCGGCCGGCCGTCTTTCAATCCAAACCGCAGATACAGCACCTTCCGTTCCCGATCCGTCAAGCAGCTGAACACGTCTTCAATCTGCTCTTTCAGCAAAATAAATGAAGCCGCGTCATCGGGAGCAATCGCGTCCTGGTCTTCAATGAAATCGCCCAAATGCGAATCTTCTTCTTCCCCGATCGGCGTTTCCAGCGATACCGGTTCCTGTGCGATCTTCATAATTTCCCGCACGCGGTCCGCCGGGATTCCCATTGCTTCCGCAATTTCTTCCGGCTGCGGTTCCCGCCCTTTTTCCTGCAGGAGCTGACGGGAAACGCGAATCAGTTTATTGATCGTTTCCACCATATGCACCGGTATCCGGATCGTTCTGGCCTGGTCGGCAATTGCTCTGGTAATTGCCTGCCGAATCCACCAGGTTGCATAGGTACTGAATTTATACCCTTTATTATAATCAAATTTATCTACCGCTTTTAAAAGGCCCAGGTTCCCTTCCTGGATCAGATCCAGGAACAGCATGCCCCGGCCGACATACCGTTTTGCAATGCTGACTACCAAACGCAGGTTTGCGTCCGTCAGTTTTTTCTTTGCCATTTCGCCGGCCCATTTTTCATCTTCTGTCGCTTCCGGCATATTGCCTTTTTCAATATCTTTAGCTAAAACGATTTCTTCACTGGCCGACAGCAGCGGTACACGGCCGATTTCTTTTAAATACATACGAACAGGATCGTCGATATTGATCCCTTCCGGGATTGACAGATCAATTTCGCTGATCACGTCGTCGTTCACGTCATCTTCTATGCCGTCGTTTTCAAAATCATCAGCCGCCGAAGTATTGATCACTTCGATCCCTTTTGCAGCCAGCATTTCGTATAAATCATCGATTTGTTCCGGCGTCAGATCGTCGCCTTCCATCGTATTCATGATTTCTTCATATGTCAGGGTGCCGTTGCGCAGTCCCCGTTCTACCAACGATTCGATATGCTCGCGGACAATCGCCATGCGTTCTTCTTTTTTCAACTTCGTTTTTTTGTCCGTTTTCTTCGTTGTTTTGCGTTTTGTTTTCGCTTTTTCCGCCGTCTGCATATTTTCCATACTTACATCACTCACTTCTATCGACTCAACCTTTCCTTTTATATCCTGCCTGCGTTCTTTTTCACTCACGGGAACCCCTCCCTTCGCACTAGGACCAGTTTTTCATTTCTTCATTTACTCGTTTGCAGGCTTCCAACTCCTCCAAAAACCGCGGATCGCCTGCTTTATTCAATTCATTCGCCCGATTGGAATGGTAGATATATTGCTTTTTCAGATCCTCCAAGCGGAATTTCCGGATATAATCCTGCACCGCTTCCACATCATCCGCTACATTTTCCATTACCATAATACGGGCAATTTCTTTCTGGCCTTCCCCGTCCAGGCTCCCGCTGACCTCAGCGGCCGTATACGCGCCTTTCTGCTCATACAAAGCCGCCAGCACATCAAAAATCTTTCGCCGGACAGGATGAGTAAAATCTTCGCTGACTATATATCCGCGTATCTCTTTAAACCATGCTGACTGAGACAAGAGCACATACAGCAAACTTTCTTCTGCACTGTCGAGCAAACCGCCGCTGTTTTTCTTTTCCGGCAGTTTCGCGGCAGCAATCGTCTGCATTTCAGGGTACGCCCTTCCGTTCTGCTCTTTCAGATGTTTATTGAATTCAATACGAATCGCCTGTTCGTCTAACTGCAGGAGCTGGGCGATCTTTCGGATATAGCCGTCGGCTATGACAGCATTGTCTAATTGTCCTAACACAGGTAATAATTCGCCAACGATAGCCGCTTTTCCTTCTAACCGGGTAGAATCATGCCGCTTCATTGCGTCGTTTAATACATAATCCGTAATATTCGGGGCCGTATCCATAATCGCCCGGAACGCTTCGCTGCCATGGGTCTTTAAATATTCGTCCGGATCTTTGCCTTCCGGAAGCGATGCCACCCGTATATCAAGACCGGTGCCTTTGACGATCTCAAACGCCCGCATCGTAGCGTTTCTTCCGGCTGCGTCCATATCATACGCAAGCACAGCCGTGTCTGCAATCCGATCCATCAGCCGCGCCTGTTCCGCAGTAAATGCCGTGCCCAAAGAAGCCACCACATTCGTAACGCCTTTATTATGCGCAGAAATGACGTCCATATACCCTTCTACCAGAATCACCTGCTTGCGGGCCTTGATTTCTTTTTCGGCTTTATTCATGGCAAACAGCAGTTTTCTCTTATTGAATACAGGCGTTTCCGGAGAGTTTAAATATTTCGGCTCCCCACCGTCCAGCACCCGGCCGCCAAATCCGACAGGCCGCCCTTTACCGTCCCAGATCGGAAACATGACCCGATTGCGGAACGCATCGTATACCCGGCCTTTGCTTTCTTTTGCAAGGCCCAGTTCCAGCAGAACCGCCGTAGGGATTCCCCGTTTCTGAAACGCTTCGGTCAGCTTATTCCAGCTGTCCGGCGCATACCCCAGCTTAAAATCTGCAATCGTCTGATCCGACAGGCCGCGTTTACGAAAATACGCCAGCCCCTCTTTTCCATAATGGGTCTTCGTAAGGCAGTTGTGGAAAAACCGCACCGCCAGCTCGTTCACTTCAAAAAGCAGGCGCCGATGCTGTTCTTTCCGCTCCTCCGCTTCGCTCCGCTCTTCTGCCGGCATCGGGATATGCGCCCGCTCTGCCAGCCGTTCCATTGCTTCCGGAAACGTCAGGTTTTCCCGCTCCATTAAAAACGTAATAACCGTCCCGGACGCATGGCACCCAAAACAATAATAGAAGCCTTTATCGGGAGAAACGCAGAAGGAAGGCGTCTTTTCATTATGAAATGGGCAGCAGCCCCAGTAGCTGTTCCCCTTCCGTTTCAGCGGTACATATTCGGATATGACCTGCACGATATCATTGCTGTTGCGAACTTGTTCAATAAAATCATTTCCAAATCGCCGCGCCATCGTTTCTCCTTTCCTCTTGTATCTAAATAAATCCTCTATAATATATTCCAGAAAAAACAAAAAAATCCTTTTTTATGCTGAAATTGCAATAAAAAATAGAAAGCCATTGCTTTCTATTTTTATTCTTCCGCTGTTTTCTTTTTCGTCGCCCGTTTCCGTTTTGCCGGTTCTTTTACCGGCTCTTGTATCTCATCAAAATTGATCGTATTTAAAATATCCCGCAATTTCATGAGCTCGTCTTTCGTCAGCGTGATCCCTTTTGTCATTCCTTCGTAATTCGGCTCCCAAGACCGGATATCAAATTTCGGCGACCGGTTGTTCCACCGCA
>OHAY01001991.1_pt1 | contig 17261 bp, 12 predicted proteins | sample 1577191 | NCBI WGS metagenome assembly OHAY01 (sample SAMEA3541504, study PRJEB24748) | human gut metagenome | biome: human gut; feature: human-associated habitat; material: faeces | place: China | collected 2012 | reverse complement strand
AACGACCCCCTGATTAACAGTCAGGTGCTCTAACCAACTGAGCTATTGAAGCATTTTGCATCTATAAGAACATGATGTTCCTTATTTGCGACTGCAAAAGTACTAACTTTTCGTGATTCTACCAAATTTTTTGCCGGTTTTTTTTGAGTTTTTCTTCAAAAAGTGCATTTTTTCTTGTTTATAGGCATATTTTAAGACAGAAAATGGCAGTTTTCACAAAGAAATGAGTAATTTTGTAGGCAAATAAACATATTAATAAAAAGGTAAGCATGAATAAAATATGGATCTCAATGCTGGCTCTGCTTTTGGCATTGCCAACTTTTGCACAGAAAGATAAAGACCATGATTTCAAAGTGGCTAAAAACATGGATGTTTTCAATGCCATCTATAAAAACTTGGATATGATGTATGTCGATACACTCAATGCGGATGAGGTTATCGGCTATGGTATCAAGGCTATGCTCGGTAGTCTTGATCCTTATACTACCTATTATCCAGAGTCAGATCAGAAAGAGTTGAAACGCATGCTTACCGGTAAGTATGCCGGTGTGGGTGCCCTGATTCGATATAACAACCAGTTGCAGACTGTGGTTATTGACGAACCTTATGAGAATATGCCTGCTGCGGAGGCTGGTCTCAAGAAGGGTGATGTCATCCTTTCCATTGCAGATACTTCCATGGTTGGCAAGGAAGTGTCATACGTCAGTGACCACCTCCGTGGTGAACCTGGTACGTCCTTTATCATCAAAATCAAAAGACCGAGCACGGGCAAGGAGATGAAAATGAAGGTTACACGCCGAACCATTCAGATGCCATATCTTCCTTATTATGGTATGTTGCAGAATCAGGTAGGCTATATCAACTATAATAGTTTTACAGAAAATTCTGCAAGAGATGTACGTCGTGCTTTTATCGACTTGAGAAAACAGGGCGCTAAAAGTTTGGTTCTCGACCTGAGAGATAACGGAGGCGGTTCTGTGCAGGAAGCTATCAGTATCGTCAATATGTTCTTGCCTAAAAATAAGCTGATACTGCAGATGAAGGGAAAGTTGAAACGTTCCAACAATGAGTATAAGACTTCCGTGGAACCGATTGATACGGTGATGCCTATCGCTGTGCTCGTCAATGAAAACACGGCAAGTGCCAGTGAGATAACAAGTGGTAGTCTGCAGGACTATGATAGAGCTATTATATTAGGTACGCGCACGTATGGAAAAGGCTTGGTTCAGGCAACCATGGATTTGCCTTACAACGGACAGATGAAACTGACCACTGCCAAGTATTATATTCCAAGCGGAAGATGTGTGCAGGCTTTGAACTATAAACATTCGAGGGGTGGATATGTGGAGCATGTGCCAGATTCATTGACCAAGGTCTTCTATACTGTGGGCGGTAGAGAAGTGCGTGACGGTGGCGGTATCAAACCAGATGTAGAGGTAAAGCCAGATTCACTTCCAAATATTGCCTTCTATTTAGCAGGAGCACGTGACAGTAATGAGGTGATGCTTAATTATGAGGTAGATTACATTGCCAAGCATCCAACGATTGCATCACCAGAGGAATTTGCTTTGACGGATGCAGATTATGAGGAATTCAAGGCAAGAGTGCTGAAGGCAAACTTTAAGTATGACCGTGAAACGGAGAAATACTTGAAGGATTTGGAGAAACTTGCTAAGTTTGAAGGATATTATGAGGATGCCAAACCGGAGTTTGAGGCATTGAAGAAAAAACTGAGTCATAATGTGGCAAAGGATCTGGATTATAATAAGGCTACTATCAAGCGATTGCTGGAAAACGCGATCGTGGCAGCTTACTATTATCAGGCAGGTGCCATCCGCAATTCCCTGAGATATGACAAGGTGGTAAAGGAAGCGTCCCGCCTCTTGAATTCTCCGGAAGAATATGCCAAGATTTTGCATCCTAAGAAAAAATAAAGTGCATACGATACCTGCCTATATCAGAAGGAAATAAGTATGATTTTAGCTGAAATCCATGCACAATCCATTAAAAATGCGCATGTTAGGAATAAAAAGTTCCATTTTTTTTGGATAATATCGAAATTATTCGTAATTTTGCAAACGTTCAGTGGAATGAGGGGCTCGCAAAGAGTTCCTCATTTTATTTTAATAAGGTATATATGATTGACAAGAACGTCGTAAAAACATTAGTGGATGAGTGGCTCCAAGATAAGGAATATTTCTTGGTAGGCATCGAAATTAGTCAAGACAACAAGATTGTCGTGGAAATCGACCACGCCGATGGTGTGTGGATTGAGGATTGCGTGGAACTCAGTAGATATATTGAGGACCATTTGAATCGTGATGAGGAAGACTTTGAACTGGAGGTTGGTTCTGCAGGATTGGGACAGCCATTCAAGGTGCCTCAGCAGTACATCAACTTTGTTGGCAAAGAAGTCGAGGTGCTTGATGCCGATGGCAAAAAAGTAAAGGGCATCCTCAAGGCTGTCGATGGCAATGATTTTACAGTAGGTGTTGAAGAAAAGGTAAAAGTGGAAGGCAAGAAGCGTCCGGTAAAACAGGAAGTAGATTATGCTTTCCAGATGGATAAGGTAAAATATACAAAATACGTAATAAGTTTCAAATAAACTATGGCTAAGAAAGAGCAAGAATTAACTGCGAGTATGATTGATACATTTCGCGAGTTCAAAGAAACCAAGAATATCGACCGTACAACTTTGGTGAGCGTGTTGGAGGAAAGTTTCCGCAATGTGCTTGCTAAGATTTTTGGTAGTGATGAAAACTTCGATGTGATTGTCAATCCTGATAAGGGTGACTTTGAGATTTACCGCAATCGTGTCGTTGTAGCTGATGGCGAGGTGGAAGATGAAAATAAGGAAATCGCTTTGACTGAGGCTCGTAAGATCCAGGCTGACTATGAGGTAGGCGAGGATGTGAGCGAGAACGTGGATTTCAATAAGTTTGGTCGTCGTGCCATCTTGACTCTTCGTCAGACCTTGGCTTCTAAGATTTTGGAACTTGAGCATGATTCTCTTTATAATAAGTATAAGGATCGTGTGGGTCAGATTATTTCCGGTGAGGTTTACCAGATCTGGAAGCGTGAAATCCTGATTGTTGACGACGAGAACAATGAGTTGATTTTGCCAAAGGCAGAGCAGATTCCTGCTGACCAGTATCGCAAGGGTGAAACCGTGCGTGCCGTAATCTTGCGCGTGGATAATGAGAACAATAATCCTAAGATTATCTTGAGCCGTACTGCACCTATCTTCTTGCAGCGCCTGTTGGAGGCTGAGGTTCCTGAAATTGCAGAGGGACTGATTGCTATCCGTCGCATAGCTCGTATGCCTGGTGAACGTGCCAAGATTGCTGTGGAGACTTTCGACGAGCGTATCGACCCTGTAGGAGCCTGCGTGGGTGTGAAGGGTAGCCGTGTACATGGTATCGTACGTGAGTTGTGTAATGAAAACTTAGACGTAATCAACTATAGCAGCAACGTGAAGTTGTTCATTCAGCGTGCTTTGGCACCTGCAAGAATTTCTTCAGTTAATATAGATGATGAAAACAAGAAGGCTGAGGTGTTCTTGCAGCCAGAAGAGGTGAGCAAGGCTATCGGTCGCAATGGTATGAACATCAAGTTGGCTTCTATGTTGACTGAATATACCATTGATGTGTTCCGTGAGATTGACGAAAGTCAGGCTGACGAGGATATTTATCTGGATGAATTCTCTGATGAAATCGACCAGTGGGTTATCGACGCCATCAAGGGCATCGGTCTCGATACAGCCAAGGCGGTGCTCAACGCTCCGCGTGAGATGCTCGTTGAGAAGGCTGACCTTGAAGAAGAGACCGTGGATCATGTGCTCAACGTGCTCCGCGCAGAGTTTGAGAAATAATTTTCTCCGGCTCTCATTTCTATCCTTGCCACGGCAGGACGGTGTGACGACACGCACCTGCCACGGCAAGTTGACCAAAACATATTGCCGACAGGCGCTTGCAGAGACAAGCCGCGAGAGGTCGTGCAGACAATAATTTTATTAAAAAAGAAAACTATATGCGCCATGGCGTAGCAGCGACAGCGAAGCAGCAACCTCAGGTTCCTGCTTACGGGGAAGAGGCACCGCCACGCATGATGAACGATAAAAAAACAGAATGAGCATCAGGTTAAACAAAGCATTAAGCGAATTGAATATAGGACTTCAAACGGCAGTTGAATTCCTTGAAAAGAGAAGTGAACTGGGAGAGGTGAAACAGGAGCTGAGCTTCAAGCTCAACGACCAGCAGTATAACGCTCTGGTAGAAGCCTTCAAGCAGGACAAGGAGGTGCGCTCGCAAGCCGAGAAGCTGCTCCAGAAGAAGCCCAAGGACAAGAAACAGGCCAAGGACCAGGCTAAGGAAGGCCGTACAGAGCGTGTGCTCCCCGCAGGAGTGCAGCAGTATAAGCCCCTGGGAAAAATAGACCTCAACAGTTTGGGAAAGAAGCAGCCTTCAAAGCCTGCCGCTCAGACTGCCGGAAAGAACAGCAAGAACGTGACTGCTGCCGTGAGCCACGACTCTGCAAAAGCCAACAACGGGGCTGCACAGAAGCCCGCAGTGAATAACGCCGCAAAGCCCGCAGAAGCTAAGCCTGCACAGCAGAACGCACAGAAGCCTGCTGCACAGCACGCTGAGGCTAAGCCCGCAGCACCTAAGGCGCAGGAGGCTGAGCAGAAGAAGGCACAGCCCGAGGTTAAAGCCGCTGCCAACGCAGCACAGGAGGCTCCTGTAGCTGCTGGCGACAAGCCCGCCGACCAGCGTACACCGCTGGAGCAGAAGCATCTGGCACAGCAGCAGAAGAGCGACGACATCTTCACCACAAAGAGCGAGAAGAAGATGCTGAACGCTCCTAAGGTGAACGTGCTCGGAAAGATAGACCTCGCAACGCTCAACCAGAGCACCCGTCCCAAGAAGAAGTCGAAGGAGGAGAAGCGCAAGGAGCGCGAGGAGAAGGCTCAGCAGCAGCGCGACGGCAAGAAGAAGCGCGAGCGCATAAACAAGGTGCGCGTCGACATAAACGCTGCGTCTAACCAGCAGGGTGGACGCAACAACAACGGCGGCGGTAACAGTGCCGGCGGAAACGGCGGCGCCGGCAACGGAAAGAAAAAGAAGAACCGCAACCGCAACCAGAAGCCCGTTGAGGTTAATGATGAGGACGTGGCACGTCAGGTTAAGGAGACGCTCGCACGCCTCACAAACAAGCAGAACCAGACAAAGAAGGGCGCCAAGTATCGTAAGGAGAAGCGTGAAGCTGCTCAGGAGAAGATGAACGAGGAGCGCCGCGAGGAGAAGAAGGAGAGCAAAACACTGAAGCTCACCGAGTTCGTGACCGTGAGCGAGCTGGCTACGATGATGAACATCAACGTGAACCAGGTCATCGGAACGCTCATGAGCGTGGGCATCATGGTGTCTATCAACCAGCGCCTCGACGCCGAGACCATCAACCTCGTGGCAGAGGAGTTTGGGTTCAAGACCGAATATGTCAGTGCAGAGGTGCAGGAGGCCATCACAGAAGAGGCTGACGACGAGAACGATCTCGTGCCGCGCGCTCCTATCGTGACCGTCATGGGACACGTTGACCACGGTAAGACATCGCTGCTCGACTACATACGCAAGACCAACGTCATCGCCGGTGAGGCAGGAGGCATCACCCAGCACATCGGTGCTTACAACGTGAAGCTTGAGGACGGACGCCGCATAACATTCCTCGACACACCGGGTCATGAGGCCTTCACCGCCATGCGTGCCCGTGGTGCTCAGGCTACCGATATCGCCATCATCATCGTTGCTGCCGACGACGCTGTCATGCCCACCACAAAGGAGGCTATCGCACATGCCCAGGCTGCCAACGTGCCGATGGTGTTCGCAATCAACAAGATCGACAAGCCAGGTGCCAACCCCGACCGTGTGCGTGAGGAGCTGGCTGCCATGAACCTGCTCGTTGAAGAGTGGGGCGGCAAGTACCAGTGTCAGGAGATCAGCGCCAAGAAGGGTATCGGCATCAGCGAACTGCTGGAGAAGGTGCTCCTTGAGGCTGAGATGCTCGACCTAAAGGCTAACCCCAACCGCAAGGCAACAGGTTCAATCATCGAGTCGTCTCTCGACAAGGGACGTGGCTATGTGTCAACGGTGCTCGTGAGCAACGGTACGCTCCGCGTGGGCGACAACGTAATCGCCGGCACAAGCTGGGGACGCATCAAGGCCATGTTTAACGAGCGTAACGCCCGCATAGAGAAGGCAGGACCGGCAGAGCCAGCAATAATCTTGGGTCTGAACGGTGCGCCCACAGCCGGCGACTCGTTCCATGTGCTCGAGACAGAGCAGGAGGCTCGCGACATCGCAAACAAGCGCACACAGCTACAGCGTGAGCAGAGTCTGCGCACACAGAAGCGTCTCACCCTGTCAGATATCTCACACCGCATTGCCCTTGGATCATTCAAGGAACTGAACATCATCGTAAAGGGCGACACCGACGGTTCGGTAGAGGCTCTGAGCGACTCGTTCATCAAGCTCTCTACGGAGAAGATCAAGGTCAACGTCATCTTCAAGGCCGTGGGCCAGATTTCAGAGAGCGATGTTACGCTCGCCGACGCTTCCGATGCCATCATCGTGGGCTTCCAGGTGCGTCCTTCGGCTGCAGCACGCAAGCAGGCTGACCAGGCTGGCGTGGAGATCAACACCTACTCGGTTATCTACGACGCCATCGACGATGTCACTTCTGCCATGGAGGGTATGCTCGACAAGGTCAAGAAGGAGGTTATCACAGGACAGGTTGAGGTGCGCGAGGTCTACAAGATCTCGAAGGTGGGCACCGTTGCCGGATGTATGGTTACAGAAGGCAAGGTTCACCGCGTCGACCGCGCACGCGTGGTGCGCGACGGTATCGTGGTTCACACCGCCGACATCGCTGCCCTCAAGCGTTACAAGGATGACGTCAAGGAGGTGGCCACCAACTTCGAGTGTGGTATCTCGCTCGTCAACTTCAACGACATCCAGGTGGGAGACGTGCTCGAGACCTTCACCGAGATTGAGGTTAAGCAGACGCTGTAAGACGCTCGCATGATGGCCGCTTGTCTATGGCGCTTGGCAGGTCTGTCTATGGCGCTTTGATGAGCTAAGTGTGGAATAGAAAAATAATGAGTCATGATAAAAACACAGGTTTGTGTTATGCGATTATGCGCATGCACGAACTTGTGTTTTTTTTTATTTTGACGAACAGCTGTAAAAGCCAAAAAAAACGTAAAACGTTACGATAATAATTGCTTATTTTGTAATTTTGCATTTTAATAGGGGACATGTCGTTTTTCTTTCGGACACATGACATTTTTTTGTCGAAGACATCGCGGCTTTCGCGATAAAGCGTTAGCCTGCCGAAAGATAGAAGCAGCACCCTGCAAACATAACAGCAACAATGGAAAATAAAGATACAAAAAATGCCTTTGTGCGACAGGTGGCGGAGCAGAAATATGAATATGGCTTCACCACTGACGTGCACACCGACATCATAGAGAAAGGTCTCAACGAGGATGTTGTGCGACTGATCTCGCAGAAGAAGGGCGAGCCAGACTGGATGCTCGAATTCCGCCTCAAGGCGTTCCGCCACTGGCAGACGCTCAAGCAGCCCACATGGGGACATGTGCACCTGCCTGAGATCGACTACCAGGCAATCTCTTATTATGCCGACCCGTTGGCAAAGAAGAAGGATGAGAAGAAGGAGATAGACCCTGAGCTCATGAAGACATTCGACAAGCTCGGCATTCCGCTCGAAGAGCGACTGGCGCTCAGCGGCGTGGCGGTGGATGCCATTATGGACTCGGTGTCGGTGAAGACCACCTTCAAGGAGAAACTCGCAGAGAAAGGAATAATTTTCTGCTCCATCGGTGACGCCATAAAGAACCATCCTGACCTCGTGAAGCAATATCTCGGAACGGTGGTGCCATATCGCGACAACTTCTATGCCGCCCTCAACAGCGCCGTGTTCTCTGACGGATCGTTTGTCTTCATTCCCAAAGGCGTGCGCTGCCCAATGGAGCTTAGCTCCTATTTCCGCATAAACGCAAGAAACACGGGACAGTTTGAACGCACACTGATCGTGGCCGACGACGACGCTTATGTGAGCTACCTTGAGGGGTGCACAGCGCCCATGCGCGACGAGAACCAGTTGCATGCCGCCATCGTGGAGATTGTGGTGAACAACAACGCGGAGGTGAAATACTCGACCGTGCAGAACTGGTACCCAGGCGACGAGCACGGCAAGGGTGGCGTGCTGAACCTCGTGACCAAGCGTGGCGACCTGAGAGGCGTCAACTCGAAACTGTCGTGGACACAGGTGGAGACGGGATCGGCCATAACATGGAAATATCCGTCTTGCATCTTGCGCGGCGACGGCTCACAGGCCGAGTTCTACTCGGTGGCGGTGACAAACAACTATCAGGAGGCCGACACCGGCACGAAGATGATACACATGGGAAAGAACACCAAGTCGACAATCATATCGAAGGGCATCTCGGCAGGACACAGTCAGAACTCGTACCGCGGACTGGTGCGTGCCACCAGCAACGCCGACAACGCACGCAACTACTCGTCGTGCGACTCGCTGCTCCTCGGCTCCGACTGTGGCGCCCATACCTTCCCCTACATGGACATTCACAACGACAGCGCCGTGGTGGAGCATGAGGCCACAACATCAAAGATCAGCGAAGACCAGCTCTTCTACTGTAACCAGCGTGGCATACCCACAGAGCAGGCCGTGGGCTTGATCGTGAACGGCTACGCCAAGGAGGTGCTCAACAAGCTGCCCATGGAGTTTGCCGTCGAGGCACAGAAGCTCCTCAGCGTGTCGCTGGAAGGAACGGTGGGATAAAGGTCTTGAATTTTGAATTTTGAGTTTTGAGTTTTGAATTGTTGCGGCTCTGCCGCAATGTTGAATTCTTGAATTTTGATTTGTGAGTTTCTAATAATCGAAAAAAAAAGAATAAATCAAAAATCCATAACTCAAAATTGCGCCAACGGCGCAATAATTCAAAATTCAAAATTCAACATTGCGGCAGAGCCGCAATAATTCTTGCTTAGGCAAGCGTCTCTATGAGCCGAGCGAAAAATTCAAAAATCAAAATTCAAAATTCAACATTGCGGCAGAGCCGCAATAATTCAAAAATCAAAATTCAAAAATCAAAATTCAAAAATCAAAAATCGAAAACAAGTGTTTCGCAAAACAATAATGTCGGCTGTTCTTGCAGCTCTTGCATCTTTCCTGTTCAGTACACTGACTGCCGCCAATGTCGATGCTGCCGCTAACGTTGCTGCCAATGCAGCTGTTACAAATGCCGCTGTTGCCAATGCTGTTGCCGCCAATGACGACGACGACATGCCACGCCGTTGGGCGGTCATAACGGGCATGAACCTTTCTTGTCCTACGACGGCGGACAGAGACCATAATGCAGCGCATGACGAGAGAGCGGCTTCGTTCGCAAACCCGTTGGGCAACATCATGTTGGAGTATTATCTTCCCAACGACCACTTTTCGGTGGTAGGAGGCTATAACGCCGAGGTGCTCCAATGGTTCAGCGGCGACGTGTCGGCAACGTTGCGCAACATCGTGCTGGGTGCACGCTGTTATCCGTTGTCTAACGGTTGCGCCATACAGCCTTATGCCGCCCTTGTGACCTACACCAACGTGGGGACGCAGAACGAGACGGGCTACATGGAGGCCAGCTCTTCGGGCATGGGAACAAGCTATAGTCATGAGCGCCACTACTCTATAAGCTATCCGCGCTTTAGCGTGGCACCAGCCATTGGTCTCGACTGCTATCTGTTCTCGTCGCTCGCCCTTGAGTTTCAGTATGGCTTCCCGCTTGCCGTCAATGGCAAGACAAGCGTAAGCACAACTTATAACGGACAGCCCGAGACCTACGACATGCGCTCCAACATGCACCGCCACAACATACAGATTGGGCTGAAGCTTACCTTCCCGTTCAGGTTCACGTCTGACGACGGCAACACGCTCTACAAGTTTATAGCGACAGCGCTCGGACTCTATAGCCCCGACGATGAGCCTAAAAAGGAAACGAAGAAGGAACATCAGAAGGCAAGACTGAAGCGTGTGCTCGATGCTTATTGATGAAGCAATGGCAACCAGCCGATGTTTATGCTTATTGATGAAGCAATGGCAGCCAGCCGATGCTTGTTGATGAAACAATGGCAGCCGCGGCCACAAAAGAAAACAGAATAATAAAAAAAAGATAAAAACAAAGACGTCTAAATATGTTAGAAGTAAAGAACCTCCACGCCAAGATTGGCGATAAGGAAATACTTAGAGGCATCAACCTCACGATAAATGATGGCGAGATCCATGCCATCATGGGTCCGAACGGTTCGGGCAAGTCGACACTCAGCGCCGTGCTCACAGGCAATCCTCTCTATGAGGTGACCGAGGGTGTGGCTCTGTTCAACGGCAAGAACCTGCTTGACATGAAGCCAGAGGATCGCGCACACGAGGGACTGTTTCTCTCGTTCCAGTATCCGGTAGAAATTCCGGGCGTGTCGATGACCAACTTCCTCAAGGCTGCCGTGAACGAGAAGCGTAAGTATCAGGGACTGCCTGAGCTTAAGGCTGCCGAGTTTATGAAGCTCATGAACGAGAAGCGCAAGGTGGTGGAGCTTGACAGCAAGTTCACACGACGCTCGGTGAACGAGGGCTTCAGCGGCGGCGAGAAGAAGCGCAACGAGATCTTCCAGATGGCCATGCTCGAGCCAAAGCTCTCTATCCTCGACGAGACCGACTCGGGTCTGGATGTCGATGCCATGCGCATCGTGGCTGATGGCGTGAACAAGATGCACACGCCCGAGACATCGGCCATCGTCATTACCCACTATGAGCGTCTGCTCGACATGATCAAACCTAACGTCGTGCATGTGCTCTACAAAGGCCGCATCGTGAAAACTGCCGGACCTGAACTGGCTAAGGAGATTGAACAGAGAGGATACGACTGGATAAAGGCGGAAGTGGAGTAGAGTTTTTGATTTTATAATAAAAAAACGAAACAATGCACAGCGAAAAACAATACATCGACCTCTACCGCGAATGTAGAGAACAGATCTGCGCTCACAGTGCCGCACCGCTAAACGCCGTGCGCGACGCTGCCTTCGAACAGTTTGAGCGACAAGGGTTCCCTTCAAGAAAGGTAGAGAGATACAAATATACAAGCGTTGACGAGCTGTTCGCACCCGACTATGGCGTCAACGTTAACCGTCTGGAGATTCCTGTAGACCCCTACAAGGCGTTCCGTTGCGACGTGCCAAACCTCAGCACATCGCTCTATTTTATCGTTAACGACCAGTTCCGCGCTGCCCTGCAGCCCAAGGAGAACCTGCCCGAGGGCGTGGTGGTCGACTCGCTCGCTGCCTATGCTCAGGCGAACCCGCAGTTTGTGGCTGACCATTATGCGCAGCTCGCACATGCCGACGAGGATGGCATAACAGCCCTCAACACCATGCTGGCACAGGACGGTCTGCTCGTCTATGTGAAGCGGGGCGTGAAGGTGGACCGCACCATACAGGTCATCAACATCTTGCGCTCTGACGTGCCGCTCATGGTGAACCGTCGCGTGCTCATCGTCATGGAGGAGGGCGCTGAAGCCAAACTGCTGTTCTGTGACCACGCTGCCGACGACCGCGAGTTTCTCGCAACACAGGTCATTGAGGCTTATGTGGGACGCAACGCATCGCTTGACCTCTACTGCATGGAGGAGACCCACTATAAGAACACGCGTGTGTCGAACGTCTACATTGAGCAACAGGCCGACAGCCGTGTTAACCACAACGTCATAACGCTGCACAACGGCACGACACGCAACCGTCTCGACATGTTGCTCAAGGGCGAGGGAGCAGAGTGTTGGTGCAACGGATGCGTCATCGCCGACAAGGCACAGCACATCGACAACAACACGCTCATCGACCACCAGGTGCCCCACTGCACAAGTCATGAGCTTTACAAATATGTGCTCGATGACAAGTCGACAGGTGCCTTTGCCGGCCGCGTGCTCGTGCGTCACGGAGCGCAGAAGACCGTCAGCGAGGAGCGCAACCAGAACCTGTGTGCCACAAAGGAGGCACGCATGTACACACAGCCCATGCTCGAGATCTATGCCGATGACGTGAAATGTTCACACGGTTCCACCGTGGGTCAGCTCAACGACGCTGCTCTCTTCTACATGCGTCAGCGTGGAATCAGCGAGAAGGAAGCCAAGCTGCTGCTCGAGTTTGCCTTCATCAACGAGGTGATTGACCAGATCAAGCTCGAACCGCTTCGCGATCGCCTTCACTATCTTGTCGAAAAACGCTTCCGAGGCGAACTGACAAAGTGTGAGGGATGCAAGATGTGCAAGTGAAGAGCTTATTAAGTGAAGAGTGAAGAACGAAGAGTGAAGAACGAAGAGTGAAGAACGAAGAGTGAAGAATTCAATAGCTTTGCCGCTCTCGCTCTTTAATTCCCTTCGGTTTAGAAAGGCTTAGGTAGGCTTATAAAAAGACCCAACTGTGCTTAGGTAGGCTTATAAAGGCCTATCAATGCTTAGGTAGGCTTAAAAAAGGGCTAACAATGCTTAGGTAGGCTTAAAAAAGGGCTAACAATGCTTAGGTAGGCTTAAAGGCCTATCAAAGGAGGGCCTATAAAGGCTTTGAAATAAAAAAGAAAAAAGATGTACAACATACAAAAGGTGAGAGACGATTTTCCTATTCTCTCTCGCACCGTCTACGACCGTCCGCTCGTCTATCTCGACAACGCGGCGACAACACAGAAGCCGCTCTGTGTGCTCGATGCCATGCGCGACGAGTATCTTAATGTCAACGCCAACGTGCACCGTGGCGTGCATTATCTCTCGCAACAGGCCACCGACCTGCATGAGGCGGCGCGTGAGACCGTGCGCCGTTTCATCAACGCTCCCAAGACCGAGGAGATTATCTTCACGCGCGGCACCACCGAGAGCATAAACCTCGTGGTCAGCTCGTTCTGTGAAGAGTTTATGGGCGAGGGTGACGAGGTGATCGTGAGCGTCATGGAGCACCATTCTAACATCGTGCCGTGGCAGCTGCAGGCAGCAAAGCGCGGCATCGCTCTTAAGGTCATACCCATCGACGACAGCGGCAACCTGCTCATGGACGAGTATGAGAAGCTGTTTTCTGACCGCACGAAAATCGTTAGCGTGGCGCATGTGAGCAACACCCTCGGCACGGTGAACCCCGTGAAAGACATTGTGCGCATTGCTCATGAACACGGCGTGCCTGTGCTGGTGGACGGAGCACAGTCGACACCCCATTTCAAGGTCGATGTGCAGGACCTCGATTGCGACTTCTTCGCTTTCAGTGGACATAAGATCTATGGCCCCACAGGTGTGGGTGTGCTCTACGGCAAGGAAGAGTGGCTCGACCGTCTGCCGCCCTATCAGGGTGGTGGCGAGATGATTGAGAGCGTGAGCTTCGAGCGCACGGTCTTCGAGCGTCTGCCGTTTAAGTTTGAGGCAGGCACCCCCGACTATGTGGCTACCCACGGTCTTGCCACCGCTCTCAACTATGTGTCGGCCCTCGGCATGGACAACATTGCGGCTCATGAGCGCGAGCTCACCGCCTACTGCATGGAACAGATGCAGACCATCCCCGGCATCCGCCTCTTCGGCACCACCCCCGACAAGGACGCTGTCGTGTCGTTCCTCGTTGGCGACATCCATCATCTCGACATGGGCACCTTGCTCGACCGCCTCGGCATAGCCGTGCGCACAGGCCACCATTGCGCCCAGCCTGTCATGGATCGTCTCGGCGTGCAGGGCGTGGTGCGTGCCTCCTTCGCCCTATATAACACAAAAGAGGAGATCGATGCTCTTGTCAGTGGGGTGAAAAGAGTGGCTACGATGTTTTAAGTGAAGAGTGAAGAGTGGCTTAAAGTGAAGAGTGAAGAATTCAATAGCTTTGCTTCACAATAATCAAGGCACATGAATTCTTCACTCTTCACTCTTCACTTTTCACTTAAGAACCCTCTTCACTTAAGCCCCCTCTTACACTTCAGCAGCGCCGATACCACCCACACCAGGCAACCGATGCGAACAACCCAAGGGGCTTCCACCGGGAAGAAGGCAGCGCCAAAGGCCAACTGAGCATTGACAAGAAGCCATGTCTGGCGCATGGTCAGCTTACGGTCCAACACATCAGAATAGTAAGAGCAAAGCCACTCTATCGGTCGGCAAACCTTCTTCATGCCGCTGTTGAGGCAAACCTCTTTCATGCTGTTGAGGCAAATTTCCTTCTCGCTGTTGAGGCTAATCTCCTTTTCGCTGTTGAGGCTTACCTCCTTTGCGTAGCTGTTGAGGCTTTCCTTCTTTGCGTAGCTGTTGAGGCTTTCCTCCTTCATGTCGCTGTTGAGGCTTACCTTCTTCGCGTAGCTGTTGAGGCAAACCGTTTTCAGGTTATTCCACAGGCTATATGTTTTCTTCACGATGTCGTTGAGGATAGAGGTCTTCACGAAGTTGCCAATGACTGCCTGTTGCTTTGAGCTGCGGCTGTCGATAAGGTAAATGTTCTTTTCCATAATGCTCATGATTACAGTTTGTTGTTATTTTCTGCTGCAAAAATAGCGAGGTAAATGGAAATAATGTTACCATATAGATAATCTTTAGTTAAAAAAACTATTATTCTTTCCGTATGTATAGGTACTTTTATCTTCTATAAAAGATAAAAGTATGAAAAATACAGATTTTGTTCGTTATAAAAGATAAAAGTTGTATATTTGCGGAGAATTTCTTTTATAAAAGACAAAAACCTATGGAAGCAATCAACAGACGCAGCTACATGGACAAGATTGAAAAATATCTTGGCAAAGAAACCATCATCGTGCTTGTGGGACAACGTCGTGTGGGCAAAAGCTACATGATGAAAATGGTGCGTGAGAAGAAAATGAAGGATTCTGGCAACAACGTAATCTATATCGACAAGGAAAAGCGAGAGTTTGACAACATCCAAACTTATCAGGACCTTAACAAATATCTTGACGACCATTTCGCTGCCGACAAGCACAATTTTATTCTTATTGACGAGGTGCAGGACATCAAAGAGTTTGAGCGCTCTGTGCGAAGCTTCCGCACAGAACCCAACACCGACATCATCATCACGGGCAGCAACGCCCGCATGCTGAGCAACGAGTTGAGCACGCTGATAGGCGGCAGATACAAGGAAATCTACATTCAATCGCTCAGCTACAACGAGTTTTTAGAGTTTCACCAGTTGGCTGACAGCGATGAGGCACTCGCCCGTTACATACAGTATGGCGGGCTTCCCGGATTGGCAAAGATCGGGTTAGACGAAGACGACGCACGCGAATATCAGATGGACATCTACCACACGGTGCTCTTGAAAGACGTCATCATGCGCAACAAGATACGCAACGTGCCGTTCTTGGAGAACCTGGTGCGCTTTCTTGCCGACAACACGGGCAAGCTGATCTCTGCCAACAGCATCGCAAAATTCATGAAGTCGCAGGGCGAAGCCATCACATCATCGGCCATCATCAACTACATTTCCTTCCTCTGCGAAGCTTATATCCTGCACAAAGTGAGCAGATACGACATTCATGGCAAGCGCATATTCGAGACCAACGACAAGTTCTATTTCGAAGACAGCGGCATAAGAAACGCCATCGCTGGCGGCACGCGCGAGGGTGATGTAGAGAAGGTGATAGAAAACATCATCTACCTACATCTGCGTAGGCTTGGCTATCAGGTGTTTGTGGGACAGCTTCAGGCAGCCGAGATCGATTTTGTCGGCACCAAGCCCGACGGTCAACGCATCTATGTGCAGGCTTCTTACATCATTGCCGACGATACCACACGCGAGCGAGAGTTTGGCAATCTTAGAGCCATCAAGGACAACTATCCCAAGTATGTCATCTCCATGACCCCCTTGCTCACCCGCAACGACGACAATGGCATAACTCACCTGCATCTGCGCCATTTCTTGCATGATGGGCTATAGCGGTTTATAAAGGCATCCGCCTCTTTCATACAATATCGCATAAACAAATACGGGTAATGTGTGCCATGCTTCATAAGTACCATGTTTATGCTTCGTAAATGCCATGTTTACGTTTCGTAAATGCCGTGTTTACGCTTCATAAATGGCATGTTTGCAATCTTCAAGTGCTGATGTTTTGGCTTGCAAACATGCTTCGTAAAGGATGCAAACATGCTTCGTAAAGGATGCAAAAATGTTGAAACGGGAGCGTTTTCGCCCCAGTTTTGCATAAATATACAGAATGACAGAAAGATAGCAAACGGGGCTTTATTTTTTCTTAATGTATAAAACTATAGTTAAAATCAAAGCGCGAATTGTTAACGGTTCTTAAATACACCCCTGTTTTGTCATTAAGCCTCTTTGAGGTCGTCAAAGAGGCTTAATGAGCTCCTCAAAGAGCCTCTTTGACAACGTCATTAAGCCCCTTTCATTTTGTCATTTTTATGAGTTGAGAATTGCATACCGAAAATGAATATTTATGCAAAAGCCATACTTCGTTAACGGAAGAATTGTAAGCGTTTTTGTGTTAAATTGTCACTTTGTACCCCTTGTAATGGCGTTTTTTCTCGCAATTTGTTAAAAAACAGTCTGTTATTGTAACTTGACTGCATATTTATTTTGTTATGTTGAGAAAATTTGTTAATTTTGCCCCCGTATTTTAAAAAAATTATAGTCTTTAGAAGATTTATGAAGAGAAGATTTCTTTTGTTTTTGACTGTAATGCTGATTAATGTTATGGCAGCATTCGGTCAAACCAAGATTTCCGGAACAGTAATCTTCCAGGATGACGGAGAGCCTGTTATTGGCGCTACCGTGCTTGTTGATGGAAGCAAGTCGGGAACAGTAACCAATATCGATGGCCAGTTCACATTGGAAGTGCCCGCCGGAAAGAAAATTCAGGTTAGCTATGTGGGTATGGAGACACAGGTCCTTACTCCTAAGCCAGGTATGAAAATCGCTTTGAAGAGCAACACCACCATCGACGAGGTCGTTGTGACCGGTATGTCTAAGATGGACCGTCGTACCTTTACAGGTGCTACCGACAAGGTGGATGCTAAGGATGCCCTCATTGGTGGTGTGGCTGACGTGAGCCGTTCACTCGAGGGACGTTCTGCCGGTGTGTCTGTGCAGAATGTGTCAGGTACCTTCGGTACCGCTCCTAAGATTCGTGTGCGTGGTGCCACCTCTATCTAC
>OHAY01001983.1_pt1 | contig 17320 bp, 17 predicted proteins | sample 1577191 | NCBI WGS metagenome assembly OHAY01 (sample SAMEA3541504, study PRJEB24748) | human gut metagenome | biome: human gut; feature: human-associated habitat; material: faeces | place: China | collected 2012 | reverse complement strand
TCCATCAGTCCGTCGCGCAGCCATCCCTGTGCATCCTGGCACACCCTGGTGTAGGCGTTCCAGCCGTTACTGCAATAGCGTGACAGGTCGTCGGCCTTGCCTATGGGTGAGCAGCTCATCTTTACCCATGGCTTCAGGGCCTTAACCTTCATCGACACCTTGCGCACGATGTTGGTGATGAAGCGGCGTCCCTGTTCGCGGCTCACCTTTATGTTCCATGTCTCGGGGTAACGAATGTAGTCGAGGTGTATGCCGTCGATGTCGTAGCGACGGGTTATCTCGTCACACAGACGAGCAATATAATCGGCTGTGCCTTGCTTCTCAGGATCCATGAAGCCGTCGGGGCCAATCTTCTTTATGAGCTTGGGGTAGCGTCGGCGCAACGTGCGGCATCCTAAAGCGTCCCATTTGCCCACGGGTATGGCGACAACCCATGCGTGTAGCTCCATGCCACGATGGTGACACTCGTCGATGGCAAACTTGAGCGCGTCATATCCCGGACTCTTGCCCGGACATCCCGACAGGCATCCGTCCCATGGCTCTAGCTGCGAGGGATAGATGGTGGTGGCGCGTATGCGTGTCTGCAACAGCACGGTGTTGATGCCGGCTTGCTGCAAGCGGTCGAGGATGTGGCGCATCTCTTGCTTCTGCTTCTCTATGGACCGTGCCGACTGGGCGTAGCTGTGGGGCCAGTCAAGTCCGCCGATGGTGGTGAGCCATACCGCTCTCACCTCATGCTTGGGTTGAGGCCCACTAAACGTTGCTGTCTGTGCCTTGGCTGTGAGTGAGAACAGTGAGCAAACGATAATGCTCCACATTGCAAGCACCGTTAACGTGTGCCATGTCGTTTTCTTTTCTTTCATATCGTGCAAAATTAATGAAAAAAATATGAAACCTTTTCTTTTTTGTCATAAATAAAAGAAATAACAAAGCCGCATGGGAAAAAAGTGATGATAAAGGCGCGTAAACATTTTCATCAGCATAAATAACTTGCGTATTGTTGTTGCGTCTCAGATATATTTTGTAATTTTGTATGTCAATTTAAAACCTACAAGTCGTTTCTTGTAAGAAAACGTTATAAAAACGTGGGCGGTGACGATAATTGAAAACGAAACAACAATAAATTTAAAAAAATGATATCTTTCACTCTCAGCTTGTTAGCATTGATCGTAGGCTATCTGGTCTACGGAAAGTTTGTAGAACGAGTGTTCAGCCCCGATGACCGCCCCACGCCCGCTGTGTCAAAGGCCGACGGCATCGACTATGTGGTGTTGCCAGGCTGGAAAATATTTATGATTCAGTTTCTTAACATCGCTGGCACAGGCCCCATCTTCGGCGCCATCATGGGTGCATGGTATGGTCCTGTGGCTTATCTGTGGATTGTGCTTGGCTGCATCTTTGCAGGAGCTATGCACGACTATATGAGCGGCATGCTCTCTGTTAGAAATGGAGGTGTGGGTCTGCCCGAACTTGTGGGCAAGTATCTTGGCAAGCGCACAAAGAAAGTGAACCTTGTGTTCACCGTGCTGCTGCTCATGATGGTGGGCGTGGTCTTTGTCTACAGTCCTGCCATTATCCTTCATGGCATTGGTGGCTCAGTGATGATGTGGATTGTTCTTATCTTCATTTATTACATCATTGCCACCATGCTCCCCATCGACAAGATTATAGGTAAGGTATATCCGCTCTTTGCCTTCTCACTGCTGTTCATGGCTGTGGCTCTGATGATAGGCCTGTTTGTGAAGCTGCCGCAGCTGCCCGAGCTGTGGAGCGACCTCAGCAAGAGTAATCTCAACAGCAATCCAACATGGTTAGGCACAGAGAGTTACATGTCGAAGAATCCGCTCTTTCCATGTCTCTTCCTCACCATCGCCTGTGGAGCTATCAGCGGCTTCCACGCCACACAGAGTCCGCTCATGGCCCGCTGCATGAAGAGTGAGCGCTATGGTCGCCCCATCTTCTACGGTGCCATGATAACTGAGGGCATCGTGGCTCTCATATGGGCTACCGTGTCGATGTATTTCTTCTATTATGGCGGTTGGCGCGAGGTTGTGCCTGCTGCTGTGGCCGACCAGTTCATAGCTCAAGCCGATGGCGGCAAGTCGCTCATCCAGTTCTTCTCCGCTCCCGAGGTCGTGGAGCATGTGTGCTCAGGATGGCTCGGCATGTTTGGTGGCTTGTTGGCACTTCTCGGTGTTGTGGCAGCACCTATCACCAGTGGCGACACCGCCTTCCGTAGCGCCCGTCTTATCGTTGCCGAGGCGTTGGGCATAGACCAGCGTGCCATACGCCGCCGTCTCTATATCTGTGTTCCGATGTTCGTTGCTGCCGTGCTCTTGCTTGTGTGGCAGATGGAAAACCCTGACGGCTTCAATGTTATCTGGCAATATTTTGGTTGGGCGAACCAGACGCTCAGCGTGTTCACCCTGTGGGCGCTCACCGTCTATCTTGTGGAGCAGAAGAAACGTTATGTCATGACGCTCATCCCCGCCCTGTTCATGACCACCGTGTGCTCAACGTTTATCTTCGTGTCAAACCAGGCGTTCGGTCTGCAAGGATGGGTTGGCTATGGTCTTGGTCTCGCTGTCTTTGCCGTGGCTATAATATGGTTTGTTTGGTGGAAGAAGCACGCCACTGTGTGAAAAAAAACAGAATAATAAGCTAAAATATAATTTTCTGCCCTTTCGGGCGTTATATATAATAAGGTGAGGCGACATGCACTGGTGACATGCCGCCTCATTGATGTTTACACCTTATTTTAAACAGGAATATTTTAAACAAGAATATTTTAAACAAGAAAGATAAGTATGATGAAGAAACTTTACGCATTGGTTGCCGCGCTGATGGTGTCGGTAGCCGCAAACGCACAGTTTGAGCAAGGAAAAATTTATATGAACGGTTCGCTCACTGGTCTCAACATGAGCTACAGCGGCAACACAAAGTTTAACATGGGTGCTTCGGGTCAGATGGGTTATATGGTGGCCGACGACTGGCTCGTTTACGGATCGCTGGCTTACAACCACTATGGCTCAAAGGACATCAGCGACACCTACTCGTTTGGTGTTGGCGGCCGCTACTACATTGAGCAGAACGGCATCTATCTCGGCATGAACTGCAAGGTGGCTCACGCCAAGGGTTACACCGATGTGATGCCTGGCTTCGAGGTGGGCTATGCTTACTTCCTCAGCCGCACCGTGACCCTTGAACCTGCCATCTACTATGACCAGTCGTTCAAGAGCCACAGCGACTATTCGACCGTTGGCTTCAAGGTGGGTATCGGCGTTTATCTGTTCAACGACTAACGGCCACTGATGATAGAACAAAACTATCCCTCACAGCTTCTCGACGATGCTGTGGGCGAATTGTCAAAGTTGCCTGGCGTGGGACGTAAGACAGCCCTGCGCCTGGCACTCTTCTTGTTGAGGCAGAGCACCGACAGCGTCGACGCGTTTGCTGGAGCGATAAGCAAGATGCGGCATGAGGTGCGCTATTGTCGTGTGTGTCACAACATCAGCGACACCGACATCTGTCCCATCTGCGCCAACCCCAAACGTGACACTCGCACGATATGTGTGGTGGAGAACATTCGCGACGTGATGGCGGTGGAGAACACGCAGCAGTATGGCGGCCTCTACCATGTGCTCGGTGGCGTAATCTCACCAATGGACGGCGTGGGACCTTCAGACCTTGCCATCGACTCGCTCGTGGAGCGTGTGGCCAGCGGCGAGGTGGAGGAGGTCATCCTGGCGCTCAGTCCGACGATGGAGGGCGACACCACCAATTTCTTCATATCGCGTAAGCTCGCACCTTATGATGTGAGGATAAGCGTCATCGCGCGTGGCATCTCCGTGGGCGATGAGCTGGAGTATACTGATGAGGTGACGCTTGGACGTGCCATCATCAACCGAACAGAAATGAAAAATGACAAATGAAACGTACACAACACATCCTTTTCATAAGTGCCGTTGTGCCTCTCACCATAGTGGCGTTGGCTGTCGTGCTCTTTGAGACCGACCTTCTGCCCTGTGGCGTGCTCCGAGGTCAACAGGTCAACTTCGAGTTTGTGGCAGCGGTGGCGATGGAGATCCTTACCATCGCCTTCATTCCTCTGGCCTTGAAACTCTTTAAGCTGCGTGCTGTGGCTAAGCGTCTGCGCACACCCCAGGCCTTGCTCTGTCTTGGTTCTCTGCGTCTGGCCATGCTCACGGTGCCCATGGTTGTCAACACCCTGCTTTATTATCTTTTCATGAATGTCGCCTTTGGCTATCTGGCCATTATCCTGGCGCTGTGCATCTTCTTCGTGTTCCCGTCAATGTCGCGCTGTGAGGCAGAGGTTGGCATGGATGGAGATGAAGAGGGGCTTGGCGATGCAGCCGGCAATCATGCCGATGCAGCCTGCAATCATGCCGATGCAGCCGGCGAGCTTGGCGACAACAATGAAGGCAAGTCAGCACTTTAACACGCTTTTCCATTGAAACTCTCTGTAATTATTGTCAACTACAACGTTAAGTTTTATCTCGAGCAATGTCTGTTGTCGGTCTTTAAGGCGACAAAAAACATTGCTACGGAGGTGTTTGTTGTTGACAATCACTCGCGCGACGGATCGGTCGACTATCTCACCGACCGCTTTCCTTCAGTCAACATTATAAGCAGTAATCACAATCTCGGTTTTGCACGCGCCAACAACATTGCCATCCGACAATGTTCGGGCGACTATGTGCTGCTGCTCAACCCCGACACCATCGTTGGCGAGAACGCTCTCGACGAGGTTGTGGCGTTCATGGATGCCCATCCTAAGGCAGGAGGGGTAGGGGTGTGTATGCTCAAGGTAGACGGCACACCTGCTATGGAGTCGCGCCGCGGCTTCCCAACACCGCTAACCGCCTTCTACAAGATGAGCGGTCTGTGTGCCCGTTTCCCGAAGAGCCGTCGCTTCGGCCATTATTATATGGGTTACCTGCCGTGGAACAGCGCCGAGCGCATAGAGGTCATCAGTGGGGCTTTCTGCATGGTGCGTCATGAGGCTCTCGACAAGATAGGGCTGCTCGATGAAGATTTCTTCATGTATGGCGAGGACATAGACCTGTCGTATCGTCTGCTTAAGGGGGGCTATGAAAACTGGTATGTGCCGGCCCGCATTCTCCATTATAAGGGTGAGAGCACGCATAAGTCGTCGTTTGCTTATGTCCATGTGTTCTACGATGCCATGTTCATCTTCTTCCGAAAACATTATGGTCACTTGTCCTTGCTCTTCAGTGTGCCCGTCAAGGGTGCCATCTTGGTCAAGGCCACGGCAGCTCTGTTTAAGATGCTGATTGGACGTGTGCGAAAGAGTCTGGGCTTTTTCAGCCGTAACAGGGTGGCAACAACATCTTATGTCTTCATTGGCTGTAACGATGCTCTTGAGCGTTGTCGCAAGATAGCACGCAAGAAAGGTCTCGATGCCACGTTCCATGAAGGTACGGCGGAGAGCTTGCCCCGTGGACATGTGGACATGCCGATGCCTAAGGGCGATGTGGTGGCGGTCTATGATGTCTGCTCTTATAGCTATGAACAGATCTTCGACATCTTTGCCAACGACGACAACAAGGACGTGGGCATTGGAACTTTCGACAAGACAACAGGCACGATCATAACATGTGAGGAGGTGCTGAGATGAACAGGGATGAGAAAAAAGATATAAGCCTTCAAGAGGATATGAGCCTTAACGCTGAAAAGAGCCTTAACGTTGGAAAAGGCTTTAACGCAGAAAAGAGCCTTAACGCAGAAAAGAGCCTTAACGTTGAAAAGAACCTTAACGTTGAAAAGGGCTTTAACGCTGAAAAGAGCCTTAACGCTGAAAAGGCCATGGCTGCTGTTGTTCGTCTCCGAGCAATGGAACCCGAAGACCTCGATGCTCTCTACCGCATAGAGAACGACCGTGATGTGTGGGATGTGGGAGAGAACAACGTGCCTTACTCGAGATACATCTTGCACGATTACATTGCCAACGCCTCGGCAGATATTTATGCCGACAAGCAGGTGCGCATGGTTGTGGAGAACGAAGAAGGCCTACTGGTGGGCGTTGCCGATGTGGTGAATTTCTGTCCATCTCACGCAAGGGCAGAGGTGAGCATCGTTATTTGTCGCGAACACCGGAAAAAAGGCTACGCAAGGGCTGCGATAAGGCAAATTATGGAGTATGCTCTTCGTACGCTTCATCTCCATCAGCTCTATGCTGTTGTGCGTGAGGATAATATGCCGTCTCTGAATCTGTTCTCGTCGCTTGGCTTTAAGAGCAAAATGGTGCTTGAAGACTGGCTTTTCGATGGCAAAGACTACCATAATGCGGTGGTAATGCAATTTTTTTTGTAAAAAAGTTGTCGAAAAATTTGGTGGGTAACTAAAAAATGTCTACCTTTGCACTCGCTAAAACGAAATGACGCGATTTGAATGGTGCGTTAGTTCAGTTGGTTAGAATACATGCCTGTCACGCATGGGGTCACGAGTTCGAGTCTCGTACGCACCGCAGAAAGCTTCAATCTGAAAAGGTTGAGGCTTTTTTGTTGCATCTACATTTTAACTATTAAACGATTTAATAATATTTTTTCTGTGATGCTCGCAAAGCTTTGCTTTGCTTGTTTTTAAAACATTAATGCCCATCAATTATCCATTAATTATCATTAAAACGCGCATCGCGCGGTTTTTTATTAATGTTTAATTAATGTTCAATTAACGGGCATTATAAAACATTAATGCCCATCAATTATCCATTAATTATCATTAAAACGCGCACCGCGCGGTTTTTTATTAATGTTTAATTAATGTTCAATTAACGGGCATTAATGTTCTGAACAAAACGCGCAAAGCGCGAAATAAAATTATTAGCACACAACAATAATATATGAGCCTAAACAGGGAAATAATGAAATCTCTATTTTATTCCCCTTTCGTTCAGCGCCTTGCTATATTTTGCTGCGTTCTGTAGATGCTCCTTATAAGAGCGGGCAAAGTTGTGTGTGCCACTGAAGTCTTCCTTTGCGCACATGTAGATGAAGTCGTGGTTCACATGGTTAAGCACGGCATCGATGCCGGCAACCGAAGGAATGCGGATGGGGCCTGGGGGTAAGCCAGGGTTGACGTAGGTGTTGTAGGGACTCTTGATGTGCAGCAGATTGTTGTATATGCGCTTAAGGTCGAAACGCTTCCACGCATATTTGATCGTGGGGTCTGCTTGCAGCGGCATGCCTTCGGGATATTCGGCATTGCGGAGCATCAGACGGTTATAATACATTCCTGCCACCATAGGCTTCTCCTCGTCGTTCGCCGTCTCCTCGTCCACGATGCTTGCCAGTGTTATCACCTCGTTTGGCGTGAGCTTCATCTGCTGCGCCTTCACCGTGCGGTCGCCCTCCCAGAAGCGTTTGCTCTCTTTCTGCATGCGGTCGAGCAGACGCTCCACCGATGTGTTCCAGTAGATGTCGTAGGTGTTTGGTATGAACATGCAGGCAATGGTCGCTGTGTCGTAGCCATATTTCTCGCATGTGGCCTCGCTGGTGAGCGCTTTGGCAATGTCGGCGCTGTCAACCATCAGTCGCTTTGACAGTTCGGCGGCCAGTTTGTCGAGCGTGCGAACGGACGGCACGGTCAGGTTAACAGGCGTCTGCTGCCCGTTTCTCATGTGGCGGAACGTCTGCAAGGCTCCTGTTGACGGCTCGATGGCGTAACGTCCTGTGCGCACATGCGAGGCGTAGCTTGTGGCGTTGGTGAGGAGCTTGAAAGCAGCAAGCGAGTGGCTTGCCGAGACATCAGACAGCTTGGTGTAGACCGAGTCGATGTTGTCGTCGTCGTCTACATAAACATAATGTGTCTCGCCGTCCTTAGACATGGACGAGAAAAAGTAGTAGTAGCCCACACCTGCTGCCACCACGGCACAGGCTGCTGCTGCCACCGCACATTTCTTTATAAGGTTCTTTTTCATGTTCGTCTTTTTTCTGTTTGTTCTCTTTCTTTTTATCTCCTTTTCAATTTGCAAAAGTAATCTTATTTTTTCATATATCGCCCTTTTTGTATGTTTTATATTGGGGTCGCAATGTTTAATTGTTGCTGAATTATGATAAAATGTTACAAAAAATGAGGAAAATACAAACAAGTGTTAATGTTTGGCCCTGGTGATAAACTTTTATGCGTCTTGTTGCATCTAATAGCCAGATGAGATTAATAATCGACAGAACTAATTTATCAATAAAATAAGATGAAGACATTCTCAAAATCATGTGTGGCTGTAGCCCTCCTTCTCGCCTCGTTTGCTCAGGCAGAGGCACGTCAATGGACGTTGGGCGACTGCGTTAACTATGCCCTTGCCAACAACATATCGTTGAAGAAAACCAAGGTGCAGCAGCTCACAGCTCTTGAAGACGTGAAGCAGAGTCAGGCGGCGTTGCTACCGTCGCTTGATTTTTCGACTTCTCAAAACATCACTTATCGTCCGTGGCCGGAAAGCGGACGCCAGACTGTTGCCAACGGATATGTGCAGTCGAGCGTGGACAAGACCTATTATAACGGTTCCTACTCGGTGAGCGGCAACTGGACCGTGTGGAACGGCGGACGCAACACCAACCAGGTGAAGCTCAACAAGCTCACGGAGCAACAGGCGGTGCTCGACTCGGCTCAGACGGCAAACAGCATTTTGGAGCAGATCGCGCAGCTCTATGTGCAGATTCTCTATTCGAACGAGGCCATAAAGGTTAACAAGTCGAGCCTTGAGACAAGCAAGGCCAACGAGGAGCGCGGAAAGACAATGGTGGGTGTGGGAAAGATGAGTAAGGCTGACCTCGCACAGCTCACCTCGCAGCGCGCACAGGACGAGTATAACATTGTGGAGGCTGAGAGCAACCTTCGCAACTATAAGCGTCAGCTCAAGCAACTGCTACAGATCACCAACGACGACGAGTTTGACGTGGCTGTGCCAGAGGCGACCGATGCCATGGCGCTCGAAGCGGTGCCGGCGCTCAACGATGTCTACACGGCGACCATAGAGCACCGTCCAGAGATCAAGGCGGCACAGCTCGGTGTGGAGAGCAGCGACCTGAGCCTGAAGATTGCCAAGGCGCAACGCATGCCGACCATCGGTCTGAACCTCGGCGTGGCGACCAACACCACGTCAATGAGCAACGACGCATGGGGGTCGCAGATGAAGACCAACTTTAACGTGGGTGGCGGCGTGACGCTTAGCATTCCGCTCTTCGACAACCGCTCGTCAAAGACGGCAGCCAACAAGGCCATGCTGCAACGTGAGAGCTACATGCTCGACATGAAGGACAAGCAGACCACGCTCTACTCGACCGTGGAGAACTACTGGCTGCAGGCTGTCACGAACCAGAACAAGTTTAAGGCGGCACAGGTGTCGACACAGAGCGCACAAGTGAGCTACGACCTGCTGAGCGAGCAGTTCCGTCTGGGTCTCAAGAACATTGTCGAACTGATGACGGGCAAGGATAACCTCCTGAAGGCGCAGCAGAACGAGCTGCAGAGCAAATATCTGGCAATTCTGAACCTCAACATGCTCAATTTCTACAAGACGGGTGAACTGAAATAAAAAACAAATAAGAGAGAGATGAAAAAGATAAGCAAAGTGTATATCGCCGCTGGAGTGGTGGCGATAGTGGCTGTTGTTGCCTGGGCGATGTCGGGCGGCAAGAAGCAAGAAGAGGTGTCGTTCGACACGGCAAAGGTGGCTCCTGCCAACCTCATGACCAGCGTCACGGCAACAGGAACCATCGAGCCTGTGACATCGGTGACCGTGGGTACACAGGTGAGCGGCATCGTGAGCAAACTGTATGTCGACTACAACTCGGTGGTGAAGAAAGGACAGGTCATAGCGGAGCTCGACAAGACAAACCTCGTCAGTCAGCTTAACGCTTCGAAGGCGACGCTGGCAAGCGCACAGAGCAAGCTCAGCTATGAGTCGGCCAACTTCAAGCGTTATGCCACACTCTACAAAAAAGGTTTGGTGAGCGCCGATGAGTATGAGAACGCACAGCTCACCTACAAGCAGGCAAAGGATCAGGTGGCCACAGCTAAGGAGGATGTGCAGCGCGCACAGACAAACCTCGGCTATGCAACCATCACATCGCCCATCGACGGTGTGGTGCTGTCAAAGTCGGTGGAGGAGGGTCAGACAGTGGCTGCAAGCTTCTCTACGCCAGAGCTGTTCACCATTGCGCAGAACCTTAAGGAGATGCAGGTGGTGGCAGATGTGGATGAGGCCGACATTGGCGATGTGAAGGAGGGTGAGCGTGTGACGTTCACCGTCGATGCCTATCCCGACGACACCTTCGAGGGAACGGTAAAGCAGGTGCGCCAAGAGGCCACCACGACAAACAACGTCGTGACTTATGAGGTGGTGATAAGCGCTCCCAACGCTGACCTCAAACTGAAGCCGGGGCTCACAGCCAACGTTACCATCTATACCGCTGAGCGCAAGAACGTGACGTGTGTGCCTGCAAAGGCTCTACGTTACACACCTACCAAGGAGACCGTTGGCAAGCGCAAGATTGTCGACTGCAACGGCAAGAACAAGGTGTGGACCATCGAGGGCAACAGTCTGGTGGCTCACCGTGTGAACATAGGCATGACCGATGGCACCAACACGGAGCTGCTCAGCGGCATGAAGCTCGGAGCAGAGGTGATCACAGGCATCAATGTCGTTACTAATGATGATGAGGCCACAGCCGATGGCAGCAGCGAGAAGAGCCCGTTTGCGCCAGGCCCTCCGGGAAAGAACAAGAAGAAATAAAGGCAAAAGGAGAAAACCTGTATGGATAACAACAAAAAAGCGGTTATTGAACTGCAGAACGTGAAGCGCGAGTTTGTTGTCGGTGACGAGACGGTGCATGCCCTCCGTGGCGTGTCGTTCAAGATCTATGAGGGTGAGTTCGTGACCATCATGGGAAAATCGGGGTCAGGCAAGTCGACGCTGCTCAACCAGCTCGGCTGCCTTGACACACCGAGCAGTGGCGAGTATCTGCTCGACGGCATCTCCGTGCGTACCATGTCGAAGAGCCAGCGTGCGGTGCTGCGCAACAGAAAGATTGGGTTTATCTTCCAAAACTATAACCTGTTGCCTAAGACCACAAGTGTGGAGAATGTGGAGCTGCCACTGATGTACAACTCGGCAGTGGGAGCGAAGGAGCGGTTCGACCGCGCTGTGGAGGCTCTTAAGGCCGTGGGTCTGGGTAGCCGATTGTATCATAAGTCAAACCAGATGTCGGGTGGTCAGATGCAGCGTGTCGCCATTGCGCGTGCGCTTGTCAACAACCCCGCCGTCATCCTTGCCGATGAGGCTACGGGTAACCTCGACACGCGCACCTCGTTTGAGATCTTGGTGCTCTTCCAGAAGCTGCATGCCGAGGGACGCACCATTATCTTCGTGACACATAACCCCGACATTGCCCACTACTCATCACGCAACATCATGCTGCGCGATGGCAAGGTGATAAGCGACGAGTATAACCATAACATCCTCTCGGCTGCCGACGGACTGGCTGCGTTGCCGCCAAACTCGGACGAATAGATGATGTTAAGTGACCATTACATAATTTTTTTATGAACTACAGCAATTTATTCAAGATAGCCCTCCGCGCCATCGCTGCCAACAAGATGCGGTCGTTCCTCACCGCCCTCGGCATAATCATCGGTGTGGCGTCGGTCATCACGATGTTGGCGATAGGTCAAGGCTCAAAGAAAAGCATACAGGCCAACATCGCCGAGATGGGCTCAAACATGATCATGATCAGTCCGGGAGCAGACCGCGGACCGGGTGGCGTGAGACAAGATGCCTCATCAATGGAGACTCTTAAGCTCACCGACTATCAGGCTCTTAAGGACGAGTGTAATTATATCAAAGGCATCAGTCCGACGGTCAACAGCAGCGGACAGTGGATCTACGGTAACAACAACACGCCGTCAAGCATCTATGGTGTTAACCTCGACTATCTCGACATTCGTCAGCTCTCTGTGAGCGATGGCGAGATGTTCACCGAGGCCGACATCAAAACCAGCGCCAAGGTGTGTGTGCTCGGTCAGACCATCGTAGACAACCTCTTCCCCGATGGCTCTGACCCCGTGGGACGTGTGGTGCGCTTCAACAGCATCCCGTTCCGTGTGGTGGGCGTGCTCAAGAAGAAGGGCTACAACTCTATGGGCATGGACCAGGACGACCTCGCCCTCGCTCCTTACACCACGGTCATGAAGCGCATCCTTGCACAGACATATCTTGGGGGCATCACCTGCTCGGCAATAACCGATGGTGTGACCGAGCAGGCAACGGAGGAGATAACGAAGATCTTGCGACGCACGCATAAGCTCAAGGACGCTACTGATACCACCGAGGCCGACTCTGACGACTTCAACATACGTTCTCAGGAGGAGTTGGCGAGCATGATGAACTCGACCACCGACATGCTGACCATCTTGCTTGGCTGTGTGGCTGGCATCTCGCTCATTGTGGGCGGCATAGGCATCATGAACATCATGTATGTGAGCGTCACGGAGCGCACTCGCGAGATTGGTCTGCGCATGAGTGTTGGTGCGCGTGGTGTCGACATCCTCAACCAGTTTCTTATAGAGGCAATCTTGCTCAGCGTCACAGGCGGACTCATTGGTGTGCTTCTTGGCGTAGGTGCATCCTACACCGTGAACCTCGTTGCCCATTGGCCAATAAGCATTCAGCCGTGGAGCATCATCATGAGTTTCGCCGTGTGTACCTTCACTGGCGTCTTCTTCGGATGGTATCCTGCCAAGAAGGCTGCACAGCTTGACCCCATCGAGGCTATACGTTACGAGTAAAGAAAATTATTGCGCCAACAGGCGCAATAATTTCGAGTTTTGAGTTTTGATTTTTGAATTTTGAATTATCGGCTTTCAGCCGATTTTGAGTTGTCGATTTTTGATTTTTGAATTATCGATTTTTGATTTTTGAGTTATCGATTATTGATTATTGAATTTTGAGCTTTGATTTTTAAATCATCATTATTGATTTTCCAATTCAAAATTGAACAATTCCTAATTGCGGCAAAGCCGCAATAATTCAAAACTCAAAATTCAAAACTCAAAATTCCCTATGGCATGTCCTCAGGTTGAGAGATGAGTGTTGTTGCCCCATGCTCAAGCAGAAACTCCTTGTCGCGGAAGCCCCAAAGCACGCTCACGCAAGGCATGCCGCTGTTCTTGGCGGTCATGATGTCCACGTCGCTGTCGCCAATGTAGACGGCACCTTCCTTGTCAACGCCCAGCTCGCGTAAGGCTTCAATCACCGTGTCGGGAGCAGGCTTCTTGCGAATGTCCTCGCGTTCACCAATGGCCACAGGCACCAGGTCGCCAAAGAAATGACGACAGAGCTCGCGGGTGGCGGCATAAAACTTGTTGCTCACCACGGCAATGTTCTTGCCCTCAGCCTTCAACTGCTCAAGCAGCTGCATGATGCCGGGGTAGGGTTGCGTGGTGTCGAGGTTATGCTGCATGTAATGTTGGCGGAAGGTGGCGAAGGTGTCCTCAAACAGTGGGTTGTTCAAACCATCGGGTATGGCACGTTCCATGAGCTTCTTCACGCCGTTGCCCACAAAGCGGCGCACCTCATCGATAGAGCGCTCGGGCATGTGGTGTGTGCGCAAGGCATAGTTGGTGCTTGCTGCGAGGTCGGCGAGTGTGCTCAGCAGGGTGCCGTCAAGATCAAAAATATAAGTCTTATATTTGTGCATCTTCTTTCTTACTCCCTTTCTTTTATTTTGTAAGTGCGTTCAGGCGTGCTATATATTTGCCAAGGATGTCAAACTCGATGTTCACCACCGAGCCCACCTCTATGTCACAGAAGTTGGTGTTGTCGTGAGTGTAAGGAATTATAGCCACGCTGAACGAGTTGGCTGTGGGGTTGCAGACCGTCAGCGACACGCCGTTCACCGTTACCGAGCCTTTGTCGACGGTGAAATAGCCGCGGCTTGCCATCTCCTTGTCAAACTCATACTCGAACGTGTAGTAGGTAGAACCTTGTGCGTCTTTCTTCTCTTTGCAAACAGCTGTGCCGTCGACATGTCCCTGAACGATGTGACCGTCGAGGCGGCCGTTCATCATCATGGAGCGCTCCACGTTAACCTTGTCGCCCACCTTCAGCAGTCCGAGGTTTGAGCGGTCGAGCGTTTCTTTCATTGCTGTCACGGTGTATGTGTCGGCTGTCTTCTTGACCACGGTCAGGCACACGCCGTTATGCGCCACGCTCTGATCGATGGTCAGCTCGTTGGTGAAAGAGCAGCTTAGTGTGAAATCGATATTCTCTTGATTCTTCTCGATGGCTACAACGGTTGCCATCTCTTCTACTATTCCAGAAAACATAATGCTGTGTTTTATAAAAATGCTGAGATTTATAATTGGATAAATTTTTGCAACGAATAAGCTCCATGCAATGGTTAAGCACCATGCAATGATTAAGCACCATGCAATGATTAAGCTCCATGCAATGAATAAGCTCCATGCAATGAATAAGCTCCATGCAATAGCTACTTTCCATGCAATGGTTAATCTCTTACTCCTTTTCTGTGTGGGGTAAAGATTGAAAGCAAGGATTGGGAGAAAGGGGAGAAAGGTGTGAAAGAGAAAAAGAAAGAGGGAATTGCCCGATGATGTGATGAAACTCCGAGTAATATAAGAATTGAGTGCTCTCCGTCTTTGTAATCCACCGGCTTTTCAGCTTAGTTCCTTACGGATTTTATATGGCCCGCCATTGACAAAAGAAACTTTCTCGGTTGTTGTTTTAAAATTGATGAGTATCCCGATCAAATCGGCACAATCCCCTGTATTGTTCTCCTTTCAGTTCCTTTTTGATAGTGCAAAGTTACTGCTTTATTGCTAAAGTTCCAAATCTTTGCTGTCTTTTTTGTAACAATAGAGTCTTCCGACAAACCTTCTGCATGTTTTAGGTTTTCTTCTTTCAACCCTCTTGTTCTCCTTTTCTTCTTTGGACCTTTCTTTTTCTTCTGTTCCTCTTTTCTCTTTTTCTTCTGTTGCTTTTTTTCTCCTTTTTTTTCTCCTTTTTCTTCTCCTTCTCCTTTTTCTCTTTTTCTTTTTTCTTAAGATATTTTTGTCTTAAGCCTTTTGCTGTTTAAATATCCTCAAGGTCTTCAGATGTGCGTTCGAGTATGCTTGCAGCCAGTCCGTCGGCGGTTTGTATTATAGACACGAGCGGGTAGAGCTTGCGTGCTGTGTCGTAGCAGCGTTCGTCCTCATAGCTGTTCATGTTTAGACCGAAGGCACCCATGTGCCAGCGTATGGCGAGCATCTCTGCATCGCTGAGATCCAGTCCGCTGCACAGAAGCAGGATGACCGATTTCTCGCCATGTCCCATAGGAAAGTCCTTATATGTTATCTTGTAGCCCTCACAGTCTTCCCATTGTCCGAGAGCGTTCTTGCGCTTCTTGACAGAGCGTCTGTAGATGTCGCTTTTGCACACGTCGTGCAGCAGACTGGCAATAATTATGCTGTCGCGTTTCACCTCTGTCTCCAAGGCCGGCTCAAGAGGCTTCATTGCTTCCCATATAGCGAGTGCAGCGCGGCAGGTGTTGATTGAATGTTTCACCAATCCTCCTTCCACGTTAAGATGGTGTCCTGCCGAGGCTGGTGCCTCAAAGAACCCAAGGTTTTCAAGATCGCTGATAACGTCTTCCACGCCATCGCGCTTTGTTGAGCGGAGCAGTTCGAGAAACTCCTCCTTGTTTGCGTTGATGTCAAGTTTCATATTTTTTCTATTGTTTCTTCCCCAAAATACTTGTCAAACTCTTTTCTCAGCAGCGTCTTGTCAACGATAATTTCTCTTATCACGCGCAGCGCTTCCTGGTTAGGAGAGTTTTGGATCCACAGCTTGATGTAGCCGTGGGCTGAGTATTTGTTTTCCATGTGGTCGACGAAGCGCTTCCATTGTTCCTCTTCCGATTTCTCCGGATAATGCGCCAAGCCATAGAGCACCGTGCGGCGGAACACCGTCTCGGGACGTAGGTCGCGGTCGGCTTCTGCCACAATCTTGCCGTATATGCTGCGGGGAGCATGCGAGGCAGAGGCGCGGTGGTCCTCCACAGCCTCGCGCATGATCTTTATCTGCTCGGGCGAGAACCAGCGGCGCAGACGCATGTCGGCAGCCAAGATCTTGCCGCTCGTCAGGTGGTGGATGGCACGCGGTCCCTCCAGTCCGAGGTCATGGTAGGCGGCGATGACATACGCCATGTTGATGTCGGCTCCGATGTTTTGTGCCAACTCCAGCGAGCGTTTTATCACGCTGTTGGCATGAGAGAGATTGTGAGCCTTGTCGAAGGCCGCATATTTAGGCAAAATATTTTGTTCGACAAACTCCATGATGTCGAGACTTACATTTCGTGTGTCCATAAGGAATGTTGTTGCTATTTATTTGCAAAATTAATCTATTATGGTTAATTTTGCAAGAACATTCAGCATTAATTAAAAGAATAATTCAAAACGGTTAATTAGAAACGTCAAGATACATAAAAATTATGGATGATACAAACGTGAGAGTAAATTCGGCCAAGGCGTGGTTCCTTGCAGCGCGTCCAAAGACGTTGACTGGTGCAGCCGTGCCTGTGATGATAGGCATTGCCTGTGCTGTGGCTTTACATGGTGCGGAGGTGAGATGGGTGCCGGCGGTGTTGTGCATGCTGTTTGCCTTGATAATGCAGATCGATGCCAACTTTGTGAACGACTATTTCGATTTCATGAAAGGCACCGACGACGAACAGCGTCTCGGCCCCAAACGTGCTTGCTCACAGGGGTGGATCACCGCTCCTGCCATGCGCTCCGCCTTGCTGTTGACGACAGCCGTTGCTTGTGTTGTCGGCTTGCCACTCATCCTGTATGGTGGATGGGAGATGATTCTTGTGGGTCTGGCGTGCGTGGTGTTTTGCTTTCTTTACACCATCTCTCTGTCTTACATGGGTCTTGGCGATGTGCTCGTGCTCGTGTTCTTCGGCTTGGTGCCTGTGAGCATGACCTACTGGCTTGTAGCCCCTGCCTCGCCTCTGTTGTCTATTCCGCTGACTGTCATCGGCTTGTCGTTGGCTTGTGGCTTGGTTATAGACACGCTGCTCGTTGTCAACAACTACCGCGACATCGACAACGACCGACGCACAGGCAAGCGCACGCTCATCGTGAAGATTGGCGCTAAGAACGGTCGTTGCCTATATCTCTGGCTCGGCATTGCAGCATGCATCGTCAATTTTCTTTTCTGCTACCTCCCGGCTTTTGGAACAAAAGGGTAACGCACTCCCCTTTTGCCTACGGAAAA
>OHAY01001978.1_pt1 | contig 17367 bp, 10 predicted proteins | sample 1577191 | NCBI WGS metagenome assembly OHAY01 (sample SAMEA3541504, study PRJEB24748) | human gut metagenome | biome: human gut; feature: human-associated habitat; material: faeces | place: China | collected 2012 | reverse complement strand
ATCCACCATCTTCCATACTAACGAGTTTTTGCGTGGAGGCAATGACGAGACGCGCACGATGAATCATGACATGACCTTCACGCTGAAATATGCATTCATGAATCGTGACGAGGTGCGCCCTGGATCCATCCATCACGGTGCATACCAAGGCGTGGGCGTGGCAAGGCATGAGTTTAACCGCTGGCTCTCAAACCCCATCTCTGTGTTCTTGTTTCAGGGAGCGCCCATCGTGAACCTGTCGAGGAGGCTGTCGCTCAACTATGAGTGGAACCTCGGTATGGCGTTTGGATGGAACGCTTTTGATGAAGAGACGAACCCCGAGAACAAGGTCATAGGCTCTAAGATAACGGCCTATCTCGATGTCGACTTTTATATAAGGTGGATGCTCTCGCGGCATCTCGACTTTAATGCCGGCGTGTCGTTGAGCCATTTCTCCAACGGCAACACGGCATACCCAAACATGGGCTTGAACACGGGCGGCATACGCTTGGGACTGGCCTATTATGTGAACCGTGAGCTGCCGCCAGCGCAAAAGGTGCAGCGAGAGAAAGTCCCTGCTTGTCGCGGCTTATACACCGATGTGGTGCTCTATGGCGCATGGAAGCATGGTGTCTATTATTTTGATGGCGACAGCTACCTGGTGCCTGGCGTGCATGCCGTGATGGGCTTTAACGTCAACCCCATGTATCGCTTCAATCCGTGGCTCAGCCTCGGCGCCTCGCTCGATGGCGTGTATGACCGTTCGGCAGGACGGCAGGAAGACGACGGGTATGAGGACAATGTGAAGCATAAGTTTTCGCGACAGGCGGCCTTGGGCCTGTCTGCACGCGGCGAGTTTGCCATGCCTTATTTCAGCATCAACTTTGGCGTGGGAACATACCTGCTTGGCAACCGCAACGACTTTCGTGGCGTGTATGAGGTGCTTGCGCTGAAGATACATGTCACCCGACGCGCCATGTTACACATAGGCTACAGTCTTGTCGACTTCAAGACGCCCAACAACCTGATGCTTGGCGTCGGTTGGCGCTTTATGAACCATTGACAAAGCCTTGCCAATGTTTATTATCCTTAAAAAACTTGCTTATGTCAGCATAATGTGATATATTTGCATAACGTTAGTTTTAAGAATATAATAATTAAAAACAAGGATAAGATGAAAACAATCAAGATATTATTGGCATCGCTCATGTTTGTGCCTGCCGCTCTTTGGGCGCAGAACCTGAAGGTCGCAAACACCACAATCGACTGTGGACAGGTGGCTTACCAGTCGCCAACCACTGCCGACTTTGAGATCACCAACAAGAGTGGCAAGAGCGTTGTTATAAAAAACGTGAAGAAGAGCTGCGGCTGTACAGAGGTTGAATATCCCACCGACCCAATAGTGGATGGAGAGACCTTTGCCGTGAAGGTGACCTATGACGGCATGACCATGGGACATTTCAATAAGTTTGTGGCGCTCTACACCGATTGCGATGACGAGCCGTTGGAGCTGCGCATGAAAGGTGTGGTTGTTGACGAGGTGGTCGATTTTGCCGGTTCGTTCCCGTTCATGCTTGGAACCATAGCCGCCGATCTCAACGACATTGAGTTTGACGATGTTAACCGTGGCGACACGCCGCGTCAGAAAATACAGATACACAACACCACCGACAAGCCCATCGTGCCTCAGGTGATGCACCTGCCCAAGTTTTTGAGTGCTGAGGTCGCACCCACGAAGCTCCTGCCAGGACGTAGCGGCGTGGTTACGCTAACGCTCAACTCGAAGCTGTTGCCCGATATGGGTCTGAACCAGACAAGCGTGTTCCTCGGTGCCTTCCCCGGCGACAAGGTGGGCAGTGAGAAGGAGATAACGGTGTCGGCGGTGCTGTTGCCCAACTTTGAGAAACTCTCGGCTTATCAGCTCGCGCGTGCAGCAAAGATCGAGCTGTCTGACACAGAGGTCAACCTGCCCGCTTTCGGCACGAAGAAGAAGCTGAAGGCAACCATCGTGATCAAGAACGTGGGACGCTCAACGCTCGACATACGCAACCTGCGCATGTTCACATCGGCGCTTCAGGTGTCGCTCAACAAGTCGCACATAGAACCGGGAGCAGAGGCAAAACTTAAGATAACGGTGTTGGCCGACAAGCTCAAGACCGCACGCTCCAAACCGCGTGTGCTCATGATCACCAACGACCCGGACAACGCGAAGGTGACGATTGATGTGAATGTTGCCCGCCAATAACAAGACCATTATGCTTCAGATAGAAATAGACAACGGTAGCGGTTTCTGCTTTGGCGTGACCACTGCCATAAAGAAGGCTGAGGAAGAGCTTGCCAACGGTGGCACGCTCTATTGTCTTGGCGATATCGTGCACAACGGCATGGAGGTGGAACGCCTGCATGCCAACGGGCTGGTGACCATCAACCATGACGACATGGACAAGCTACGCGATGTGAAGGTGTTGCTGCGTGCTCACGGTGAGCCGCCCGAAACATACGCTTTGGCAGAAAGAAACAACATCGACATCATCGATGCTACCTGTCCGGTAGTGCTGCAACTGCAACGTCGGATCAAGCGACAGTTTGATGCTAACCCCGATGCGCAGATTGTGATTTTTGGAAAGAACGGTCATGCCGAGGTGCTCGGACTTGTCGGTCAGACCCAAGGTCGGGCTGTTGTGGTGGAGAACGTGGAGGATGTGCAGCAGAAGCTCAACTTCGAGCGCGACATTTACCTCTACTCGCAGACCACAAAAAGCTTGGACGGTTTTCACCGCGTGATCGACTACATTCAGGAGCACATCGCTCCCACAGCCACGTTCCGTAGCTTCGACACCATCTGCCGTCAGGTGGCCAACCGCATGCCTAACATCGGAGCGTTTGCCTCACGTCATGACCTCATATTGTTTGTGTGCGGCCGCAAGAGCAGCAATGGAAAGGTGCTGTTCAACGAATGTCGCAGGGTGAACCCTAACAGTAGGCTTATAGAGCAGCCCGGCGAGATAGACCTCGCATGGGTCAAGGGCTTGAAGACAGTGGGCATCTGCGGTGCCACCAGCACCCCCAAATGGCTCATGGAGCAGTGTCGCGATTACATTCTCGACAACTTGAAATAGAGACACTGAGATAGAAAACTTCTTGTGACAAGAAAACTTATTGTGACAAAAAAACTTATTGTGATAAAAAAGGCGGACATAAGCAAAACGATGTTGCTTATGTCCGCCTTAACTTTTATAGTCAAAACAGAAGGTCAGTACACTCTTTCGCCAAAGATAGCTGTTCCCACACGCACGATGTTAGACCCACACTCGATGGCAATCTTATAGTCGTGGCTCATGCCCCAGCTGCGCTGTGAGAAGGTAGGGTCGGAGGCGAAGAAACGGGCCTTCACCGTGTCGAAGAGTTGCTTGCCCTCGCTGAACTCGCGGCGTATCTGCTCCTCGTCATCGGTGTTGGAGGCCATCATCATAAGACCACTGATGTGAACGTTCTTAAGTTCGCGCCATTCGCCGCCCTCCAACAGAGCCATGAGGTCGTTAGGAGAGAGACCATACTTGGTCGCCTCTTGCGCTATGTGCAGCTCCAGCAACACGTTGATCACGCGGTCATGAGCAGCTGCCTGCTTGTTTATCTCATGCAGCAGTTTTAGTGAGTCCACCGCCTCAATCATGTGAATATACGGAGCGATGTATTTCACCTTGTTTGTTTGCAGATGTCCTATGAAGTGCCACTCAATGTCGTTGGGCAGCTCCTCCACCTTTTTTGCCAGTTCCTGCTCGCGGCTCTCGCCGAAGACCCGCTGTCCGGCGTTGTAGGCCTCGCGTATGTACTCGGCGGGATGAAACTTGCTCACCGCCACCAGTCGCACGCCCTCAGGAAGCGAGCTGCGCACGGCTTGCAGGTTGGCGGCAACGTCACTCAATGTGCTCATTCTTTTGTCCTCCTGTGTTGGTTTTACTTCTCCTCGTTCTTGGCGTCCTCGGCAGCCTCATACTCGGGCTTGTCGTTGACCTCCTCCTTCTTTGTCTTAGCATGATGCTCGTACACATCCATGATTTTTGTCTCCGACATGTTGGCTATAACATAGTCGACCATGGTTGTGCCCATCACCTGCTCCACGTTCTTAACGGCAGCGTTGAAAGAGCCAGCCTGCACAAGATAGTTGGTGTTGGTGCGTTTCTCCTTGCCTGTCTTTTCATCTATAGTGATGAATGTGAGCTTTGCCTTGTACCACTTGTCATCGTTGGCGTTGTCGCTGAAGAAGATTTCGCCGTAGTTGGCTGGAGTGATATTCTTTACGTTAAATTCGCCTGAGACGAATGCTGTCATCTCCTTGGTGATAGCTTCCTCGGCCTCGCCGAATGTGAATGCGTCGACAACGTATGTCTCTGTCACCATCTTCTGTAAGCCATCTTCCATCTGACGCTCGTAGCGCACAGCTGTCTCAAACCAATTTGCTGTTCTTGTTCTCATAATTGTAATCTAAAAAATGTCTATGTTTTTATTTTAATAATTCGTGTTATCCAAGAGGCCTTGTGGACCCAAGGCTTTGTTTCGAACGGCAAAAGTAATAATTTCTTCTGACATATTGATTGTTTTTCTGCATAAATAATTTTAATTTGTGGCTGGTTGTTTAAGAATAAAAATTCTCATTTGTTTCGCTTAATCGGAATTTTGCACTAACTTTAAATAAGGTAGGCTGCATCTTAACAATAAAAAAAAGCTTGCTTTTTTTGTATTGTCTTCGAATTGCACTACCTTTGCAGCATAAAACATGGAAGAAAAATAATTATGACTTATTCTATTGAAAAAGTAACCACTCTTATTGGTGCGCGACGCTACGGCGACCGCGAGGCCACAATAGGCTTCCTTCTCACCGACAGCCGTTCGCTCTGCTTTCCTGAAGAGACTCTGTTCTTCGCGCTGAAGACAGAAAGAAGGGACGGACACAGCTACATTGAAGACCTCTACCGCCGCGGCGTGAGAAACTTTGTTGTGGAGACACTTCCACACAACTACAGCGCAAGCTATCCCGATGCCAACTTCTTGAAGGTGGTAGATTCGCGTGAGGCGCTCCAGCGATTGGCAGAACGTCATCGCGATGAGTTCCAGATTCCTGTTGTGGGCATAACAGGCAGTAACGGAAAGACAATTGTAAAGGAATGGCTCTCGCAGCTGCTCTCGCCAGATATGGTGGTGACACGGTCGCCACGCAGCTATAACTCACAGATAGGTGTGCCGCTCTCGGTGTGGCTGCTTGACGAGCAGTCGGAGGTGGCGCTCTTTGAAGCAGGCATAAGCAAGCCTGGTGAGATGCAGGCGTTGCGCGACATCATACAGCCCACCATCGGTGTGCTCACCTGTCTTGGTGCTGCCCATCAGGAAAACTTTGCGTCTATGGAAGACAAGCTGAAGGAGAAGCTCACGCTCTTCCATGATGCAAAGAGCGTGATCTACTGCATGGACGACGAGATGACAACAAAGACCATCGCTCAGTTGGCTTACAAAGGTGAGCAGCTCGCGTGGTCGCGTCACAACCCCAAGGCACCGTTCTTTGTGAGCAAGGTGGAGAAGGGTGACAGCTCAACACACATATCTTATATATATAAGGGTGAGAGCGCAAGCTATGAGACACCGTTCATCGATGATGCGTCGGTCATGAACTCAATAACCTGTGCCGTGGTGGCTCGTCATCTCGGACTGTCTGCCGACACGCTCGCGCAGCGCATGCCTCTGCTTGAGCCTGTGGCCATGCGCCTGGAGGTGAAGGAAGGACAGCACGGATGCACGCTCATAAACGACAGCTACAACTCTGACATTAACTCGCTCGACATTGCGCTCGACTTTATGAACCGCCGCCCCGACCACCGTAACCGTCGCCGCACACTCATTCTTAGCGACATCTTGCAGTCGGGTCTGCAGCCAATGGAGCTTTATTCGGAGGTGTCACGACTGGCTGTGGAGCGTGGCGTGCAGAAGTTTATAGGTATAGGCCCCGACCTCTGTGAAAACGCCAACTGCATACACGTCGGTGAGCAACGCTTCTTCCCCACGGTTGAGGCTTTCATAGCCAGCGAGATGTTCAAACATCTGCACGACGAGGTTATCTTGCTGAAGGGAGCACGACAGTTTGGCTTCGACCATCTCACCGAGCTGCTTGTGCGCAAGGTGCATGAGACCACGCTTGAGGTGAACCTCAACGCTGTGGTTGACAACCTCAACTTCTATCGTTCGTTCATGAAACCCGAAACTAAGCTTGTGTGCATGATAAAAGCCGATGGCTATGGAGCAGGGGCTGTGGAGATTGCGAAGACGCTGCAAGACCACCGTGTCGACTATCTGGCTGTGGCCGTGGCCGACGAGGGTGTAACGCTGCGCAAGAACGGCATCACGTCAAACATCATGATTATGAACCCTGAGATGACGGCCTTCAAGACAATGTTCGACTATGACCTTGAGCCTGAGGTCTACTCGTTCCGTCTGCTCGATGCTCTTGTCAAGGCAGCAGAGCGTGAGGGCGTGACAGGATTCCCCGTACACATAAAGCTCGACACCGGCATGCACCGGTTGGGCTTCGACCCCGAGCACGACATGGAGGAGCTGATAGACCGTCTGAAGCATCAGAACGCCATCATACCGCGTTCGGTGTTCTCCCATTTTGTAGGCTCCGACAGCGATGGCTTCGACGAGTTCTCAGCTCATCAGTTTGCTCTCTTCGAGAAGGGCAGCACAGAGCTGCAGGCCGCCTTCCAGCACCATATCATCAGACACATGGACAACTCGGCCGGCATAGAACATTTCCCAGAGAGACAGATGGACATGTGCCGTCTGGGCCTGGGTCTCTATGGCATCGACTCGCGTAACAACCACATTATAAACAATGTGTCGACGCTGAAGACAACAATACTTCAGATCCATAACGTGGCAGCAAGCGAGACCGTGGGATACAGCAGAAAGGGAACGCTCGACCGCGACAGTAGAATTGCAGCCATACCTATAGGCTATGCTGACGGACTGAACCGCAAGTTGGGCAACCGCCACTGCTATTGCCTGGTAAACGGACAGAAGGCACCTTATGTGGGCAACATCTGCATGGACGTGGCAATGATCGACGTTACCGACATCGACTGTAAGGAGGGCGACTCTGTAGAGATCTTTGGCGACAACCTTCCCGTGACCGTTCTCTCCGACGTGCTCGACACCATTCCCTATGAGGTGCTCACGGGCATCAGCAACCGCGTGAAACGTGTCTATTTCCAAGATTAATGCTTTTATAGAACAAGATGACTTTTTTAGAAAAAACACTTGGTTACGATTCTTCCAAGTCGACAGTGAAAACAGAGCTTGTGGCTGGCGCCACCACATTCCTTACGATGTGTTACATCCTGGCCGTCAACCCGACAATCCTCGCGACCACAGGAATGGACAAAGGGGCTCTCTTCACCGCCACCGCCATTGCGGCAGCCGTGGCAACGTTGTTGCTCGCCTTCATGGCTAAGCTGCCGTTTGCGCAAGCACCGAGCATGGGTCTTAACGCGTTCTTCGCGTTCACCATGTGTCAGGCCATGCACCTCACATGGCAGCAGTCGTTGGCTGCCTTGTTTGTGGAAGGCGTAATCTTCGTTCTTATCACCTTCTTGAACATTCGTGAGAAAATTCTTGACAGCATACCTGTCAACCTGCGCCATTCCATCTCGGCAGGAATAGGCATGTTCATTGCCTTCATAGGTCTTAAGAACGCCCACATCATCGTGTCAAACCCCGACACGTTCGTGGCTCTGGGCAAGTTCACCCCCGAGGCAATACTCGGCATCATCGCCATCCTTTTGAGTGGTGTGCTCATGGCACGTCGTGTCAAAGGGTCGCTCTTCATTGCCATCATCCTGGCAACCGTTATCGGCATTCCGCTCGGTGTGACCGTCTTGCCTGAAGGATGGCTTCCCGTGTCTGCTCCCCACTCGCTGGAGCCGATCTTCTGCCAGTTCGACTTCAACGGCCTCTTCACCCTCGACATGGCCATCGTGATCTTCTCGTTGCTCATCATCAACATCTTCGACACCGTGGGCACGCTCGTGGGTCTGGCTGAGAAGGCAGGCGTGGTGCGTCCCGATGGAAGCATTCCGCGTGTGCGTGAGACCATGCTCAGCGACGCCATAGGCACAACCGTCGGTGCCATGCTCGGAAGCTCAACCATCACCACCTATGTGGAGAGCGCTTCGGGCATTGCCGAGGGCGGTCGCAGCGGACTGACGTCGGCGTTCACAGGCCTGCTCTTCATCCTTGCCCTCTTCCTCGCCCCTCTGTTCATGCTCATCCCAGCAGCCGCTACCAGTGGCGCTCTCGTCATGGTGGGCGTGCTCATGCTCGACGCGGTAAAGAAGATCAACTTCACCGACGTGACTGAGACGTTTCCTGCCTTCATCACAATGATCACCATGGTTCTTTGTTACAGCATTGCAGACGGCATCTGCCTGGGCATGCTTAGCTATGTGGTCATGAAGCTCTGCTGCTTCAAGTTTAAGGACCTTAGCATCACCCTGCTGGTGCTCGCCGTTGTCTTTATCTTCAAGTTTGTGGCAGGTTAGTTGATAATTGTCTGTAGTCTTAACAACTGATAACTTCAATACTTAAACTATGAACATAAGAAACATTTCATTAGCCGTTGCTCTTCTGCTCACGGTGCCTGTCATGGCTCAGAAAACGACTAAGCAGAAGAAGACTAACAAACAAGTTGCTCTGCCAGTATATAAACAAGCCGCGCAGCCCACCGAGGCGCGTGTGGCCGACCTAATCAGCCGCATGACGGTGGAGGAGAAGGTCGGTCAGCTTGTCTGTCCGCTGGGCTGGGAGATGTACACCAAGACCGGAAAGAACAGCGTGGAGCCGTCAGAGCTTTTCAAGAAGAAGATGGATGCCGCGCCCATAGGCTCGTTCTGGGCTGTGCTGCGTGCCGACCCATGGACACAGAAGACGCTTGAGACAGGCCTGAACCCCGAACTGGCGGCAAAGGCCCTCAACGCCCTTCAACGTTATGCGGTGGAGAAGACGCGCCTCGGCATACCTATCCTCTTTGCCGAGGAGTGTCCGCACGGCCACATGGCCATCGGCACAACGGTGTTCCCCACATCGCTCAACGCGGCTTCTACATGGAACCCGTCGCTGCTTTACGACATGGGCTCGGCCATTGGTCTTGAAGCAGCTGCACAGGGATCAAACATTGGCTACGGACCTGTGCTCGACGTGGCTCGTGAGCCTCGCTGGTCGCGCATGGAGGAGACCTTCGGCGAAGATCCCTGGCTCACATCGGTGCTTGGCACAGCCGTGGTGCGCGGCATGCAGGGCGACAACTCTGCCGACAAGCAACACGTCATCTGCACGCTGAAACACCTTGCTGCCTACGGTGTGCCTGAGGGTGGCCACAACGGTGGACCGGTTTATGGAGGTGAACGTCTGTTGCGTTCACAGTTGCTGCTGCCTTTTGAGACGGCGGTAAAGGCTGGTGCAGGAACGGTCATGACCTCTTACAACAGCATTGACGGTGTGCCTTGTACCTCAAACCGCCACTTGCTCACCGACATGTTGCGTGGCGAGTGGGGCTTCAAGGGCTTTGTCTACAGCGACCTGTTGTCGGTCGACGGCATTGCGGGCATGGGTGCTGCTGCCAACAACAAGGAGGCGGCTGTGCTTGCTCTGAAGGCTGGTCTCGACATGGATCTCGGCGGTGGAGCTTTCGGCAATAACCTGAAGAAGGCGCTCGACGAGGGTCTTGTAACAATGGCCGACCTCGACCGCGCTGTGGCCAATGTGCTGACCATGAAGTTTAACCTCGGTCTCTTCGACAATCCTTATGTTCAGCCCAAGCGTGCCCGCGAGGTGTGCCGTTCGGCCGAGCATAAGCAGTTGGCGCAAAGGGTGGCAGCAGAGGGTACCGTGCTGCTGAAGAACGATGGCGTGCTGCCCTTGAGCCGCTCAATGAAGCGCATCGCCGTGATTGGTCCTAACGCCGACATGCCTTACAACCAGCTTGGCGACTACACCGCTCCGCAGGCTCGTGAGGAGATCAGCACGGTGCTTGATGGCGTTCGTGCCATGGTGGGCAGCGACATGGAGGTGGTCTATGAGCGTGGTTGCGCTGTCCGCGACACCACCACTGCCGACATCGCCGCTGCCGTGCGTGCCGCCGAAGGTGCCGATGCTGTGGTGCTCGTGGTTGGTGGATCGAGCGCTCGCGATTTTAAGACCAAGTATATTGCCACAGGTGCCGCCACCGTTGACGAGAGCAAGACGCTCTCTGACATGGAGTGTGGCGAGGGTTTCGACCGTGCCACGCTGTCGCTGCTCGGCAAGCAGGAACAGCTCATCGAGGCTGTTGCCAAGACGGGCAAGCCGTTGGTTATCGTCTACATTGAGGGTCGTCCGCTGCTAATGAACCGCGCCTCAGAGGTGGCTAACGCTTTGCTCACGGCATGGTATCCTGGCGAACAGGGCGGCAAGGCCATAGCGTCAATTTTGTTTGGCGATGTCAACCCATCGGGCAAGTTGCCGGTGAGCATACCGCGCAGCGTGGGACAGCTCCCTGTTTATTATAGCCAGAACATCAAGCGCGACTATATGGATGAGAATGGTACGCCCCTCTATCCCTTCGGCTATGGTTTGAGCTACACCCGGTTTGCTTATTCTGACCTCACCGTTACACCGCTCACCGCTTCTTCCGACTCTGTGCGCGTGTCGCTCACTGTTAAGAACACAGGCGAGCGCAGTGGTGACGAGGTGGTGCAGCTTTATCTCTCCGACCGTGCCGCCACGGTGTCGCAGCCGCCTCTACAGCTCCGTGCTTTCAAGAAGGTGTGTCTCGATGCAGGTGAGAGTGAGCGTGTTGAGTTCACCCTTGGCTTCAAAGAGTTGTCGCTTATCGACCAAGACATGAAGCGTGTGGTTGAGCCAGGTTTCTTCGATGTGCTTGTCGGTTCATCATCTGCCGACATACATCTCAAGGCACAGTTTGAGGTAAAACGTTGAAAACGTCGTGTCAAAGAAGCTTGATGGTCATCGTACTCCGACCGAGGTACGCATGTACTCCGACCGAGGTACGCATGTATCCCGACCGAGGTACACATGTATCCCGACCGAAACGAGACGACTTTCAAAAATATTTGACATTATGCGCGTTGCTTAACAAGCAAATCTTGCTATAAGGATTTCCTTCACAACACACAAAAAAAAGATTGTCTCTATTGTCGTTTAAAATTCTCTTCCTTTGGTTTCTCCTCCACAGGAGCCTCAGCAGTTGCCGCCTCTTCCTCTTTGGGTTTCTCATCATTCTCCTTCTTCAGTTCAGGATATTGAATTCGGGTGTGGTAGATAGCTTTCAGGCGCTCGATGAGCACCAGTTTAGAGACAGCAAGGTCATGGAAGGTGATGGGGCAGTCGCGGAAACAGCCTGCCGCTACATCGCCGTCGATAATGCGGTTGACGAGCTGACTGATGGTCTCCTCCGTATATTTGTCGAGCGAACGCGAGGCTGCCTCTACCCCATCGGCAATCATAAGGATGGCCTGCTCGCGCGTGAAGGGGTTAGGGCCTGGATAGGTGAACGGTGCGGGGTCTACCTCTTCATCAGGATGCTCGTTCTTATAGTTGATGTAGAAATATTTGGCAAGGCCGGCACCGTGGTGCGTGAGGATAAAGTCTTTTATGATCTGCGGCAGGTTGGCTTTCTCCGCCATCTTCACGCCCTCGGTCACATGACTGATAATGATGCGTGCGCTCTCCTTGAGCGGCATGTTGTCATGGGGGTTCACACCCGCCTGGTTCTCGGTAAAGAACACGGGGTTCGACATCTTGCCTATGTCGTGGTAGAGGGCGCCGGTGCGCACAAGCAGCGAGTTGGCGCCGATCTTGTTGGCAATCTCCGACGCGAGGTTACCCACGGTTATTGAGTGCTGGAACGTGCCGGGAGCAATCTCGCTGAGGTCACGCAGCAGGCCGCGGTTGGTGTTGGACAGCTCAAAGAGCGTGACGTTCGACACGAAACCGAAGGTCTTCTCTATGACATACATGAGCGGATAGGCAAGGAGCAGGAGCACGCCGTTCACGGCAAAATGGATGTTCATCTCCTGATCCAACTTCATGAAGTCGTTGTCCTGCATCATCTGCAACGACAGGTAGACAACGGCTGATGACACAGCCACAAGAAGAGCCGTGCGGAAGACCTGGGCACGGCGCAGCAGTTCGCGGAGCGAGTAGATCGCCACGAAGCCCGCCACGAGCTGTATGATGATAAACTCGTACTGATATTTCACGGCAGCCGCACAGATGAGCACCATCGTGACGTGTGTGGTGAAGGCCGTGCGCGAGTCCATGAACACCCGCACAAACATGGGCACGATGGCAAACGGAATGATGTAGACGCTCAGGAAGTTGTGGCGCATGAACAGCGACAGCACCACGGGGAAGAGCGTTATGAGCACATAGAGCATGGCTATGCTTCTCGGTTTTTCAAAATAGTCGCGGCGGAAGAGCACGAGATAGGCTGTGAAGATGATGACCATGATGCCCACATAGAGAATCTGTCCGAGGAGCGTGCTGGTGAGCTGGTTCTCGGTGGCTATGCGGCGGTTGAGCTCGCGCTCAAAGGAGCTGAGCACACGGTAGGTATACTCGTTCACGATGTCGCCGCGGTCGATGATCTTCTGACCGCTCATGACCATGCCGCTGGCGGGCGGTATGCTGCTCAGCAGGTCGTTCTTCTCGGTCTCGCTGCGTTCGCGGTCGTAGATGAGGTTGGGCTCCAGATAGTTGGTGAGGTTACATTTTGAAAGGAGCAGACGGTGCGGACTGAGCTTCTCGTCGAGAAACAGCTGTTCATAGGCCGACAGCGTGGAATAGATACAGCCTATCTGTTCTGACCGCGCGTTGTTGCCGCTCACGATGCGAATGGTCGAGGTAGAGTCTTTGTAAACGCTGTTATAGTCGGGCGTGTTCATGATGCCCGCCTGGTAAAGACGGTGCAGGCGGTCAACCACGAGCGGCACATACTGGTAAGGAAGACCGGGCAGGCCATCCTTAAAATCGTGCACGAAGCGTTTGACCTGTTGCTGCTCTACATCAGGTTTGTAGTTGTAGTAGGGCTGATAGTTTTCCATCAGCGAGTCTTCCTCTTCCTTTATGGCCTCATCGGTCTTATAGATAGGAAAATCAAACTTGGCGATGAACGACCCGTACATCCAGGGTTTGCCCACATCGTAGCGGAAGCGTTGTCCCTGCTCTCGCGGCATCACCCACACAATGATGGCCACGGTGACGATGACCAGGAGCGTGCGTGTGACGGTGTTGCGCCAAAAATGGCCCTCATTATTATAAAATTCATTCATAAAATAGCCTATTAGTGGTTTACACTGCGAAAATACTAAAAAATAAGCCAAAAATGAAAAAAAAATAGTATTTTTGCAAAAATAAACAAAATATGAATTTAAGGTGGAGCTAAACACCGCCCATCGTTTTTGGTTTTTGTCACGATGGCAACGGGTAAAACCCACGTTAAAAAAACTATTTAACAAGAGATAAAGATGACAGACAGAAGAGTTAGGGTGCGCTTTGCACCGAGTCCGACAGGTCCTTTGCACATCGGTGGTGTGCGCACAGCATTGTATAACTATCTTTTCGCACGTCAGCACGGTGGAGACCTCGTGTTCCGTATAGAGGACACCGACTCTCACCGCTTTGTGCCAGGAGCAGAAGACTATATTTTGGAGTCGTTCAAATGGCTGGGTATCAAGTTTGACGAAGGTGTGAGCTTCGGTGGTGACCATGGGCCTTACCGTCAGAGCGAGCGCCGCGACATATACAAGAAATATGTGAGCCAGCTGCTCGACGCTGGAAAGGCTTACATCGCTTTCGACACGCCAGAACAGCTTGAGGCAAAGCGTGCCGAGATACAGAACTTCCAGTATGACGCCCACACACGCATGCAGATGACCAACTCGCTCACGCTCTCTAAGGAAGAGGTGGAGCAGCGCATTGCCGACGGCGAACAATATGTTGTGCGCTTCATGGTGGAGCCAGGCATACAGGTGCATGTCAACGACCTCATCAGAGGCGACGTGGTGATCAAGAGCGACATCCTCGACGACAAGGTGCTCTACAAGAGCGCGGACGAGCTGCCAACATATCACCTTGCCAACATCGTCGACGACCACCTCATGGAGATCACACACGTCATTCGTGGCGAGGAGTGGCTGCCCAGCGCACCGCTCCATGTGCTCCTCTACCGCGCCTTCGGTTGGGAAGACACCATGCCCACATTTGCGCACCTGCCGCTGCTGCTGAAGCCCGAAGGCAAGGGCAAACTGTCGAAACGCGACGGCGACCGACTGGGATTCCCCGTGTTCCCGCTCGAATGGCACGACCCCAAGACGGGCGAGGTGTCATCGGGATATCGCGAAAGCGGCTATTTCCCTGAGGCTGTTGTCAACTTCCTCGCTCTCCTGGGCTGGAACCCCGGCACCGAACAGGAGATGTTCTCGCTTGAGGAGCTGGTGAAGCTCTTCGACATAACAAAATGTTCAAAATCGGGAGCCAAGTTCGACTTCCAGAAGGGCATGTGGTTCAACCACGAGTATATGCTGCGCAAGAGCAACGAGGAGATTGCCGAGCTGTTCGCACCCATCGTTGCCAACAACGGCGTGGACGAGTCGATGGAGCGCATCAAACAGGTGGTGGCCATGATGAAAGACCGCGTGAGCTTCGTCAAGGAGCTGTGGCCTCTCTGCTCGTTCTTCTTCATCGCACCGACCGAATATGACGCCAAGACGGTGAAGAAACGCTGGAAGGAAGACTCGGCAAAGGTCATGGGCGAGCTGGCTGAGGTGCTCAGAGGCATCGACGACTTCTCGATCGAGGGTCAGGAGCCTGTGGTGCTGAAATGGGTCGAGGACAAAGGCTACAAGCTGGGCGACGTGATGAACGCCTTCCGTCTGGCGCTTGTGGGCATTGGCAAGGGTCCCGGCATGTTCGACATATCGGCATTCCTCGGCAAGGAGGAGACCTTGAAACGTCTGGAAAAGGCCATCGAGGTACTGAAGTAATGAACAACTAATCGACGAAAGCAAAAAATCACATTGCTGTGTACAACATTGCCATTTACATTTATCTTATAGGAGTGGCCATAGGAAGCCTCTTCAACAAGAAAATAAAGAAAATGTGGCGCGGCGAACGCGAAGCGGTGGATCTACTGAAAGAAAAAGTGGATCCTACCGCCAAGTATGTATGGTTCCACGCCGCCTCCCTTGGCGAGTTTGAACAAGGAAGGCCTCTTATCGAACAACTGAGGGCTACGCATCCTGAATATAAGATTCTGCTTACATTCTTCTCGCCTTCGGGCTATGAGGTAAGAAAAAACTATGAAGGTGCAGACATTGTGTGCTACCTGCCCCTCGACACCATACGCAACGCGCGACGCTTCTTGCGTGCCGTGCATCCCGTCATGGCGTTCTTCATAAAATATGAATTCTGGTACAACTACCTTCACATTCTGCGCCATCGAGGGGTGCCTGTATACAGCGTGTCAAGCAACTTCCGACCAGGACAGGTGTTCTTCAAGTGGTATGGGCGCAACTATGCCAAGGTGCTCCACTGCATAACCCATTTCTTTGTGCAGAACGAGGTTAGCTTGCAGCTGCTCAAGGGCATAGGCATAGACGAAGCCACCGTGGTGGGCGACACACGCTTCGACCGTGTGCTGCAAATAAAAGAACAGGCGAAGGAGCTGCCCATCGTGGAGGCCTTTAAGGGCATAAACGGTAAAGGCGAAGCTTGCAAGGAAGATCTCTCTGAGGATGCTTGCAAGGGAGATTTCTCTGAGGACGCTTGCAAGCGAGTTCTCTCTAAGGATGCTTGCAAGGAAGATCTCTCTGAGGATGGCTGCAAAGGTTGCAAGGTTTTCGTTGCCGGCTCAAGCTGGCAACCCGATGAAGACATCTTCATTCGTTTCTTCAACGACCATCCTGACTGGAAGCTTATCATCGCGCCACACGTCATAGGTGAAGACCATCTGGCTTACATCCTTGACAAGCTGCAGATGAAGGCCGTGCGCTACACGCAAGCCACGGAGCAGTCGGCAGCCGAGGCACGCTGTCTCATCATCGACTGCTTCGGTCTGCTCTCCACCATCTATCGTTACGGCGAGATTGCTTATGTGGGCGGCGGCTTCGGCGTAGGCATTCACAACGTGCCTGAAGCGGCTGTGTGGGGTGTTCCCGTCCTGTTCGGTCCCAACAACAAGCGCTTCCAGGAGGCTCAAGACCTGCTGGCATGTAAGGGCAGCTTCGAGGTGACCGACTATGACAGCTTCAACACCATCATCTCGCGCCTCATCTCTGACGACAAGTTCCGTCACCAGTGTGGCGAAGCAAGCGCCAATTATGTGAAGAGCCGCTCGGGAGCAACAGACATCATCATGAAAAGCGTGGCGGGAAAATAAAAGCTTAACAGACATTCTAGATGCTTAACAAACCCCAAACAATTGGTTAGCATAAAAGAAATTGGAAATGCAAAAAGCGTATGACCTTCACCGGTCATACGCTTTTTGTTTAAAGGTCCTTAAACATCTTGCCGACTATAATGGGAGCAAGTATGTCTTTAAACCCAAATCGGTCGTTAGGGCTTGCATGGATTTTGGATTTTTAGAAGAATGGATTTTGTTTGGCTTTTAATGAGTAATAGCGAGCTATTGCGAATTAAAAACAAGCAAAAGACAACTTATAAAAACCAAAAGACTGCAAGCAGTTGTAAAATAATTCATAAAACGGCCTAATGACCGTTTTGAGTTAAATTAGGGTTCACTAAATTATTTTTACTAAGCAGCCTCGCTTGGGGCTAAAACTCTAATGAGGTAATCAATGCTGTCTGAAATCCTTCTTTTGAAGGCCTTTAGACACAATTATGAGAAAATGGGACAGAGAAGTAGCCTAAGATGAAGGCCTATAGACCCAATTATGCGAAAATGAAAAAAAGAAGTAGCCTAAGAAACTTCATTATATTTTTTGCAAAGAAGCAAGCCCTATCCATGTGTCGTCCATTGTCGTCAAGTTACGCCTAGATGTCGTTTACCGGGTAAAACCTTTTGGAGGTTTCGAATGACGCCTCCACCTCGTTCCTATCGCGCCGATGGCCCTCTTCTTGTCCTCAGCGTGGCAGACGTATTCTTTCTTGGGAGGTCGTCTAAGCGGGTGGTTATGACAGTCGACATGACAATCCTTGTTAATTATGCTTATCCCCACTAAATTTCCACTGAGACGTAAACTCAGCCTTGAGACATGTGGGAGATATGTAAAAGGCATAAAAAAAGAGTCCCAAGACTTTCGTCTCAGAACTCTCTTCTAAAAG
>OHAY01001963.1_pt1 | contig 17487 bp, 10 predicted proteins | sample 1577191 | NCBI WGS metagenome assembly OHAY01 (sample SAMEA3541504, study PRJEB24748) | human gut metagenome | biome: human gut; feature: human-associated habitat; material: faeces | place: China | collected 2012 | reverse complement strand
TCTCTACCCTCTTCTTATGGATAGCCAGCTTCATACTCACCTACAGTTTTCCCCTATTAAATGAATCATTACAGGCAGCCGGAACGTTTTGGTTATATGGTGGCATATGCTTAACTGGCTTCTTTTTTATTCGTGCCCGACTACCGGAAACAAAAGGGAAAAGTTTGGAAGATATAGAAAAAGAAATAACAAAAAAATAAAACTGATATGGATATAAAAGTAAATGTTTGGGAAGAAGATATTCTGCTTCCTACCTATGGTATTGGCAAACCGGAAAAGAATCCGATGTTTTTTGAAAATAGAGTTTATCAAGGAAGTAGTGGGGTGGTTTATCCTTATCCTGTCATAGAAAAGATTTCAGATACTTGTCAAGAAGAAACCTATCATGCTGTTTATCTGGAGAATGAGTATATCAAGATTATGATTCTTCCTGAATTGGGCGGACGTGTACAAATGGCTTATGATAAAATAAAGAAACGCCATTTTATTTATTACAACCATGTTATAAAACCTGCTTTGGTAGGACTGACCGGGCCTTGGATTTCCGGCGGTATTGAATTCAATTGGCCTCAGCATCACCGACCCAGCACTTATCTACCTGTAGATTTTACAATTGAAGAAAATGCAGATGGAAGTGCTACCGTATGGGTGAGCGAACGCGAACGGATGTTCCATCAGAAAGGTATGGCTGGTTTTACCCTACGTCCCGGCAAAGCTGTACTTGAAATTCAAGGAAAACTATATAATCCGACTCCTGTTCCACAAACCTTCCTATGGTGGGCTAACCCGGCCGTCGCTGTCAATGAAGCCTATCAATCGGTTTTCCCTGCCGATGTCAATGCTGTATTTGATCACGGTAAACGAGATGTATCAAAATATCCTATCGCTACCGGCATTTATTATAAAATGGATTATTCAGCAGGTGTAGACATCTCACGTTATAAAAATATACCGGTACCCACTTCATATATGGCTATCCGCTCAAAATACAACTTTGTAGGCGGTTATGAAAACGATACTCAAGCAGGAGTATTACACGTAGCCAACCATCACATCTCTCCCGGGAAAAAACAATGGACTTGGGGAAATGGAGATTTCGGACAAGCCTGGGATCGTAATCTGACAGACACAGATGGGCCATATATCGAATTAATGACCGGAGTTTATACCGACAATCAACCAGACTTTACTTGGTTGCAACCTTATGAGGAAAAAATTTTCACTCAATATTTTATTCCTTATCGTGAATTAGGGGTAGTAAAGAATGCCACTTCTGATTTACTAATGAATATAGAAACTGAAGACACAAAGAATGCAATACTCAAACTATTTGCTACATCCGCACAGAAAGGTTTACGAATTGTGATTAAACGCCAAGAAGACATCATTTGGGAAAATATTACAGATTTGACTCCAGAAGCGGTATTTACTCATACCATTAAAAATATATCGCCTGATGAAGCAGAGGTTTATATTTATTGTTCAACCGGCAAGTTACTACTTTCATGGAAGGCTGAATCAACTGAAATCAAACCAATTCCTGAACCTGCAAAACCTGCATTGCCTCCTTCAGAAGTACGCTCTACAGAACAGCTTTACCTGACAGGATTACATTTGGAGCAATACAGACATGCTACTTACAATCCAACTGATTATTATTTAGAAGCCCTACGTAGAGACAACAGCGATATACGCAATAACAACGCTATGGGATTATGGCTATTCCGTAAAGGACAATTCAAGAAAGCCGAACTTTATTTACGCAAGGCTATTAACACTCTGACAGAACGTAATCCAAATCCCTACGACGGAGAACCTTATTATAATTTAGGTCTTGTATTAAAATACCAAGATAAAACTGTTGAAGCATACGATGCGTTCTATAAAGCATGCTGGAACGCTGCTTGGCAAGATTCAGGTTATTACTCTTTGGCTCAATTATCGGCTGCACATAATGAGTGGGATAATGCATTGTACGAAATTAATCAGTCTTTGGTTCGTAACTGGCATAATCATCGCGGACGTCATTTAAAAGCAATGATTCTTCGTAAATTGGGACGAGAAAAAGAAGCCATAGAACTGATTAAAGAGTCACTCAATATAGATAAATTCAACTTTGGATGTCGTTTTGAAGCATGGCTTCAGTCCGGTGAAAAAGAAATGCCATCAAGTTTAAGAATATTAATGCGTGATGAATCACGTAATTATGAAGAACTAGCTACAGACTACGCCCAAGCCGGCAACTGGGAAGATGCATTGGCTGTGGTAAATGCAGCATTAACCAATATATCGGCTCCTTCAACAATGCTGTTATATTATAAAGCGTGGTTCCTATGTAGAATGAATCAACAAGACGAAGCTGTCTGTGTAGTAAGTCAAGCAGAAAACAGTCCATTAGATGAATATTTCCCCAATAGTCTGGAAGCGATTTTAGCTCTTCAGTGCGTAACCAATTTACCGATACATGCACCGAAAGCTTTTTATCTATTAGGTAATATATGGTATGATAAACGTCAATACCAGGAAGCTGTCGATGCATGGGAACATTCTAAAGAAATGGACAACGGCTTCCCTACCGTATTACGAAATCTTTCATTAGCTTATTTCAACAAACTTGGAAAGAAAAAAGAAGCAGTACAATTACTTGAACAGGCATTTATGCTTGATGAAACAGACGCACGCATCTTAATGGAATTGGATCAATTATATAAACGCATGGATTATTCCCCGAAAGAACGTTTGCATCTATTAAACAAACATAAAGAAATAATAGCTACTCGCGATGATCTCTATTTGGAATATGCTACATTGCTTAATATGACCGGAGAATACGAACAAGCCATGCAACTCATTGACCAACGCCAATTCCATCCTTGGGAAGGAGGAGAAGGTAAAGTACCTGCCCAATATCAATATGCACGTATACAATTAGCAAAGAAATCTCTAAAGGCAGGAGAATACGAGCATGCACTTGCCTTGATTGAAGAATGTTTTGTCTACCCTCATCATTTGGGAGAAGGAAAACTGTATGGTGCACAAGAAAATGATTTCCTTTATTATAAAGGATGCATTTTGGAAGCAATGGGTAATCATGATGAAGCACATTCATCATTCACAAAAGCTGCTTCGGGCAATGGACAACCCACAGCTGCCATGTACTACAATGACCAAAAGCCCGATAAAATCTATTATCAAGGTTTAGCTTTACGGAAAGTAGGAAAAGAAGCGGAGGCACGCGGAAGATTTAATTCCCTAATTTCCTACGGTGAAAAACATTTATATGATACTTTTGTAATGGATTACTTTGCTGTGTCTTTACCTGATTTACAGATTTGGGAAGACGACATGAATAAGAAAAATCGAATCCATTGCCACTATCTCATGGGGCTGGGGCATTTAGGACTAGGTAATAAAGAGAAAGCCGACAAGTGCTTCAGTTATATAAAAGAAATAAATCCTAATTTCCAAATTTGGATATAATACCATAAGACAAATACAATATGAAGTTATTAAATCAATTATTACTTGCTATTTTAGGCATGGTCTTTTTGACAGGATGTAAAGAAAGTACGTCAATTCTTTCTTTAGCCGGAGAATGGGAATTTGCCATAGACAGTATGGATATAGGTATTTCAAAACATTGGTATACCCAATCTTTTCCCGACAAAATAAAATTGCCCGGAACGATGGATGATGCAGGATACGGTATCCCCAATCGGTTATTACCCTCAATAAGCAAACCTCAAATATTGCATCTCACTCGCAAACACAGTTATATAGGACCGGCTTGGTACATACGTGAAATATCCGTTCCTTCAGATTGGGAGGGAAAGAACATAGAACTGAAGTTGGAGCGTGTTATTTGGCAAACAAATGTATGGATAGACGGTAAAGAAGTAGATGGAGAGCAAGAAAGCTTGATAAGCCCCCATTACTTTGACCTAACAGAATATCTGTCACCGGGGAAACATCGGATAGCCATTCGAGTAGATAACAGAAAAAAATACGACATCACTGCCGGTGATATGGCACATGCATATACCAATGAAACACAAATCATGTGGAATGGTATTTTGGGAGAAATCTCTTTGCGGGCGAAAGATGCTGTCTTTATGAAAGATATACAGATATATCCCGATATTCAAACCCGGGAAATCCATGTAAAAGGGAAACTACAAAACACAGGGAATAAAGCTTCGGGGACATTGACTGTTCATGTAAAAGAGAAAAACACAGGCAAATCTGTTACGGAAATAGAACAGCAAATGGACCTTTCGGCAGGCGAAACAATGCTGGACTTTGTTTGTCCCATGGGCGAGGACGTACGGCTTTGGAGTGAATTTACTCCGATAATGTATGAGCTGGAAATAAAGATGAAAACCAAAGAGAGTCTGGCGCAAGAGAAAATTGAATTCGGAATGCGCCAAATTAGCCGTAACGGAGCCGATTTATTAGTCAATGGTAAAAAAGTGTTCCTTCGTGGTACATTGGAATGTTGCATTTTCCCATTAACAGGTTACCCCCCAACCACTAAAGAAGGATGGTTAAAAGTCTTCCGTTCCGCTAAAGAATGGGGGCTGAACCACCTTCGGTTTCACTCTTGGTGCCCTCCTAAAGCAGCATTTGAAGTAGCGGATTCACTCGGTTTTTATTTGCAGGTGGAATTACCACTTTGGTCTTTGACCGTAGGTGAAAATCCTGAAATGAATCAATTCTTATATAATGAGGCAAAACGAATTTTATCGGAATATGGTAACCATCCCTCTTTCTGCTTTTTGAGCCTTGGAAATGAATTGCAACCGGACTTTGAATTTTTGGGAGGTTTATTGGATTCGGTAAAAGCCCTTGATTCCAGACATTTGTATACAACGACTTCTTTTACTTTTGAAAAAGGACATGGCGATTGGCCTGAGCCGCACGATGATTTCTTTATCACTCAATGGACTAAAAAAGGTTGGGTGCGCGGACAAGGAGTTTTTGATGTAGAAATGCCAAACTTTAATAAAGATTATTCTGCTTCTGTAGATAGCATGCCCGTTCCGGTTATTACGCACGAAATAGGACAGTATGCTGTGTATCCTGATTTAAAAGAAATAGAAAAATACACAGGTGTATTAGAGCCTCTTAATTTCAAAGGAGTTAAACAAGAGTTGGAAAACAAAAATCTGCTAGAAAAGGCAGATGATTATTTGTCTGCATCCGGTCATTTGGCTGCCATTTTATATAAAGAAGAAATAGAACGTGCCATGAAGACTCCCGGCATCAGCGGTTTTCAACTTTTAGATTTACATGATTTTCCCGGCCAAGGAACTGCATTAGTCGGCTTACTAAATGCTTTTTGGGAAAGCAAAGGCGTAGCCAATGCCGAAGAATTTCGTCAATTCTCTGCTCCGGTGGTCCCATTAGCTCGCTTCTCAAAAGCCGTATACAAAAACAACGAGCAGTTTACGGCCGACATTGAGATCGCTAATTATAGTTCTGAGGAAATCAACAATAAGAATATCAAATGGGCATTAACCAATGCATTCGGTCAGCCATTACAAGAGGGTATTATACCTTTAACAAACATAAAAATCGGAGGCGGGAATATAGCCGGTAAGATTTCTTGTTCTTTATCAGAAGTTAAAAAAGCAGAACGACTGACTTTAAGAGTTTCCATCGAAAATTCCAGTTATAAAAACACTTGGAATATATGGGTATATCCGGCCACTTTAACGATAGAAAAAGAAGAGATTGTAGTAACAGACAAACTTACCGAAACACAAAAAGCTCTTGCAGCCGGTAAAACAGTATTATTCAATCCCCCTTATCAACTTTGTGCAGGTTTACAAGGCAAGTTTGTTCCGGTGTTCTGGAGTCCTGTCCACTTTCCCAAACAAGCAGGTACAATGGGACTGTTGTTAGATCCTACTCATAAAGCTTTTGCACATTTCCCAACAGAGGGACATACCAACTGGCAATGGTGGAGTCTGACAACCCAATCGCGCACTTTAGTAATCGATAGCATATATCAACACATTACTCCATTAGTGGAATGTGTAGACAACTTTGCCAATAACCGCCGATTAGCAACTCTTTTTGAAACTAATTGTCTAAATGGGAAATTAATAGTATGCAGCATGGACTTGCTAAACCATCAGGATACATTTCCTGAAAAAAAGCAATTGTTATATAGTTTGATTAACTATATGAAATCCAATGCTTTTGCTCCCATTAAATCCATTTCATTTGAAGAACTTTGTTCGTTAGTAAAACCAAGCTCGAAAGGTAAAAAGGAGGAAACTCCCCAATCTGTCTATTAATAGGTTTAGTCAAAATAAGGACCCGAATATCGGGACATAGGACACTAGAATTCTACTGAATAAAACCGGCAAATTCTAGTGTCCATACAAACTTTGTTTTATACAAAAATGAAATACTATGAATAAAATAACGGAATATTCCCTTTGGGAAGTATTGGAACAGATTACATCAAGTTTAAAAAGTAAACGTCTGGCAGATGTCTTTCGTTTTACCTCCTTCTGCCCTTTCGAAACGTATGGTCCTCACAAACACATGCGCATTGAGATTAATTATATAAAAAAAGGAAATTGCATATTGCATCTGGACAATGAAAGCATAAGTTTCCATGAAGGTGACATCATGATTATCACTCCACATGTAGAACATCAATTTGAAGCCGGTGCAAATGGCACGATATTAATGCAATTAGAATTTTTACCCGAAATATTTTCTCTTTTTCATTCAAATATCAAAGTTGGCACAGAACCTATACCTACACCTTCCTTTTTGTTTTCTAAAGAAAACAGATTGATTAAAATAGTGAACAATGTAGGTGTAATGAGAACTATACAACGCATTGTCAATGAAATGGAACATAAAGGACCGCATTATCGATACCTGGTAGTAATGTATTATGCAGAATTATTAATTCTTCTCTATAGATATATGCATGAGACCTATCTGTCTATCTGCACAAATGAGCTGTTAAAGAAAGCAGTTTGCTATATCCGGCACAACTACCAAACAGACATCAACATCAATGATATAGCCGAATATGCAAGTATCAGTGAACGTTATTTAAGAAAATTATTCTCACAGAACTTGAATCTTTCTCCTTTAGATTATCTGAATCAGATTAGAATCAATAAATCCATCGAACTGCTAAAGAATACTGAAAAATCCGTCAAAGAGGTTTGTTTTCTTTGTGGTTTTCAATCGCCTCAGTATTTTTCACGTATATTTAAGCAGCAAATGGGACTCTCCCCTCGGGAAATGGCTAAATCATAAAGAACCTTCCTTCCACTTACAATAATTAACACCCCATACTCATGATGAATACTAAAATCATTTCTTTTACCGGAATATTAACAACTTTATCTATAGCACATACCAGTTATGCTCAGCAAGCAGAACAACATCCTAATGTCATTATTATATTAGCAGATGATATAGGCTATACAGACTTAGGATGCTATGGAGCAAAAAAAATCAAGACGCCGGCTATTGATCAACTAGCCCGGCAAAGTATTATATTCACCAATGCCTATGCACCGGCCTCCACCTCATCCCCCTCTCGATATGCACTTCTTACCGGAGAGTATGCATGGAGAAAAAATGTAGGAATATTACCGGCAGATGCCCCATTGACAATTAGTCCTGCCACAACAACATTGCCGGAAATGTTTCGAAGAAACGGATATCAAACAGCTATCGTCGGTAAATGGCATTTAGGACTGGGAACAAAAGATATACCGGTAGACTTCAATAGAGAAATCAAAGAAGGACCATTAGCAATAGGGTTCGACTATGCTTACTATTTTCCGGCAACAAATGACCGGGTACCTTGCATATATATCAATAATGAAAAAGTAGATGGCCTTACTCCTAATGATCCTATAAATGTATCTTATAAACAAAAAATAGGAAGTGATGATACAGGCAAAGAGAATCCTGACAAACTAATCATGAAACCACATTTGGGACACGACGGGACAATTATAAACGGTATTAGTCGCATTGGATGGATGAGTGGAGGAAATTCAGCACGGTGGCAAGATGATAAAATGGGAGAACATCTGTTGAATAAAACGATTTCTTACATAAAAAAACATGCCGACTCCCCTTTCTTCCTATATTATGCCCCTCATAATGCTCATGAACCACGTGTTCCGTCCCCTGCCTTTAAAAACAAATCAAAAGCCGGAATTTATGGGGATGTCATTGAAGAATTCGATTACTATGTAGGCAAAATCATCCAAACATTAAAAGAAACAGGCATTTACGAAAATACAATTATTGTCCTGTCAAGTGATAATGCCCCAATGATAAAGGAAGGTTATCAAGACGGTGCTTTGGAAAACATAAATGGACACAATCCGTATGGCAATTTAAGAGGAGAAAAATATTCTTTGCATGAAGGAGGAAATAAAGTTCCATTCATATTTTCCTGGCCTCAAAAAATAAAAAGACCTTTCATTCAGACACAACCATTTATCTACTTGGATATGCTTGCCACTTTTGCTGATATGTTAAATCTTCCCATCACAAAAAAAGAACTAAAAGACAGCCGTAGTGGTGCATCTCTATTCACACAAGTCCAAGCTCCTTTATATCGTGAATATATCATGACTCAAAACAACGGAGGAGAGATAGCCATACGAAAAGGGAAATGGAAATTTTTACCGCAAAGAAAGAATAAAAATGCCGAACTTTATAATTTAGAGAATGACCCTTCAGAATTACACAATCTAATATTTGCATATCCCCAATTAGCTCAAAAGCTGAAAATCGAGATAGAACAAGTATATAATAAGAATAACTAAATTGGAGCCCTTCCGTAAAATAATCCATTCAGTTATTTATTTAATCTATTCTTTAATCAAGGAAAATAGTGTTTCTTTGTATCCACAAAGATATCTTAATCTAATTCTTTTAATCAAGATTATATATGAAAAAAAGTTTCTTATTCGCCATGATGCTGTGCTGTGCGCAACTACTGTCTGCACAACAAGAAAGAATCGATTTATCGGGAACATGGCGTTTTCAGGCTGACCCCATGGGATTCGGAAAGACACCGGGCTCAGAACTCTATCAAGCAAAACTTACCGAATCTATCATGTTGCCGGGCAGTACCGACGAAGGCGGAAAAGGTATGTTGACAACCGCCCGATATGTAGACCGTCTTACCCGTAAATTTGAATACTGCGGCCAAGCATGGTATCAACGCGAAGTGATTATTCCCGAAGAATGGAAAGACAAAGAAATCACACTCAACTTGGAAAGATGCCATTGGGAAACAACTGTTTATGTAGATGGAAAAGAAATCGGTGCCAAAGAACACCTTAGTGTCCCAAACCGTTTTTTACTGAGCAAGCAAATGACTCCCGGCATGCATATTCTTACGATTTGTGTAGACAATCGCTTGAAATATCCAATGGATCAATGGAATCATGGAACTACAGAATACACGCAAACCAATTGGAACGGCATAGTAGGAAAAATAGAATTAACGGCATACGAAAAGACAAATATACATGCTTTAAAAGCATATCCAGATATAGAAACACGAACGGTAACATTGGACATCACTGTAAATAATACCACCGGACAACCGACTAATGGACTATTACAACTGGTTATCAACGAAAAAGGTGGAAAAACTGTCAGTGAACAATCTTTTCCCATTACTTTAAAAGAAGGAAGCAACCAACTGATTAAAGAAATCAGCATGGGTAAAAATATAAAATTATGGAATGAATTTACTCCTTATCTATACGAAGTAAAAGCAATGCTTACCGCTGATAACAAACAGGACAGCAAAAATATAACTTTCGGTATGCGAGAAGTCACGCAAGGCAAACATCATATCCAAATAAACGGGCGCAATGTTCACTTAAGAGGAGCATTGGACTGCTGTGTCTTTCCCTTGACCGGATATCCGTCAACAACTATCGAAGACTGGAAACGTATCTTCCTGACCGTAAAAGATTATGGCATGAATCATATCCGTTTTCATTCGTGGTGTCCCCCCGAAGCCGCTTTCCATGCTGCCGATGAAGTAGGAATATACCTGCAAGCAGAATTGCCTATGTGGATTAAAGACGTCGGACAATATCCTGCACGACGTGACTTTTTCGAGAAAGAAATGTATGCCATATTGGAAGAATATGGAAACCATCCTTCCTTTATTTTAATGTGTAACGGAAATGAAAACGAAGGTAATTTTAATGTTTTGGAAGACTTGGTGAAGAAAGCTCAAAAGCATGACAATCGCCGACTCTACTCTGCATCTACCGCCCGTACGCACACCCCTTCCGATCAATATTATGTATCGCATGTGACAGAAAAAGGATGGATAACTGTATACGAAGGTAAACCATCTACAGACTGGGACCGTAAAAAAGAATCGGATATTGACTGCACGAAACCGGACAGCGCTGCATGTATCCTAATTTTGCAGAAATGGAAAAATATACCGGAGTCGTATCTCCTCGTAATTTTGAGGTATTCAGAGAAAGATTGGCACGCAATGGAATGCTACATCAAGCAGATGATTTTTTCCGTGCAACCGGTGCTCATACAGTCTTACAATATAAAGAAGTAAACGAATCATTACTCCGTACTGCAAATTCGGGTGGTTTCCAATTGCTGGGACTTGCAGATTTTCCGGGACAAGGAAGTGCTTTTGTCGGTATTCTTGATGCCTTTTGGGAAAGCAAAGGATTGGTCAGCCCCGAAAAGTACCGCGAATCCTGTGCACCTACCGTTCTTTTAGCACGTATGCCGAAACGTACTTATATGAACAATGAAACTTTCACGGCAAAACTGGAAATTTATCATTATGGAGAACATCCGTTAAAACGCGGAAAACTGAATTGGGAACTGAAAGATGGTAAAGGGAACACTGTAAAAAAAGGAAATATCTCAACCCCTGCTATACCCTGTGCTACTGTTGACTCTTTAGGCAAAGTAAACATCAGCCTCAACAATGTGAGTCATGCCGAAAAATTGACTTTACATACCACCCTGAATGATACCTACCATAATGAATGGGACATTTGGGTATATCCCTGCCAACAAACAGCAGCCGATGACTATGTATATGCACGCACTTATGACGAAAAAGTAAAAACAGCTTTGCAACAAGGAAAGAAAGTATTACTTATCCCCGAAAACGTTAAAGGACGCAAAACTAAATTTGCCAGCCACTTCTGGAATCCGATTATGTTCAACTGGAACCCTATGATTGTCGGGACACTCATAGACAGTAATCACCCGGCCTTTGGCGAATTCCCAACTACCTCTTATGCCGATTGGCAATGGTGGGACATTTTAAACTATGCCACCGCTATGGAACTTAATGATTTGACCGATATCACCCCCATCATACAAAGTATCGATACCTATGAATACAACCAAAAACTGGGTATTGCTTTTGAAGCACGTATAGGTAAAGGCAGCCTATTTATCTTATGTGCCGACCCGGATAAGGACATAGAGAAACGCCCTGCAATGAGACAGTTACTCCATTCTGTGAAAAACTATGTAGCATCAAAAGCATTTACTCCTGTCAAAGAGTTACAAATATATCAATTGGATGCCTTGTTTGCACCTTCTGTCAAGCACAAAAAGGGAACAAAAGACAATGCAGCCATCAAACAATTATTGAATCAATGAATATAAAAAGTATATTAACAACCTGTTTTGTGATTTGTGCCGTCCATGTGTCGGCACAAACCCCTTTATACAAACAATCTTCCGCACCTGTTGAAAGCAGAGTGAAAGATTTGCTGGGACGTATGACTGTAGACGAAAAAATCGGGCAGCTATGCTGTCCGCTAGGATGGGAAATGTATACCAAAACATCCAAGGGTGTAGTGCCTTCCGAACTATATAAAGAACGGATGAGCGCTGCACCCATCGGTTCTTTCTGGGCAGTGCTACGTGCCGATCCATGGACACAAAAGACTTTAGAAACCGGACTAAATCCCCAATCCGGTGCCAAAGCATTGAATGCATTACAGAAATATGCCATCGACAGTACTCGCTTGGGAATTCCCATTCTCTTTGCCGAAGAATGTCCACACGGTCATATGGCCATCGGTACTACCGTCTTTCCCACTTCATTGGCACAAGCCAGCACATGGGATAAAGAGTTAATGTACAAAATGGGGGAAACAATAGCATTGGAGGCACGCTTGCAAGGGGCTAATATCGGATACGGTCCGGTATTGGACATTGCACGAGAGCCACGATGGTCACGTATGGAGGAAACTTTTGGCGAAGATCCTGTACTGACCTCTACTTTGGGAGTTGCTTTTATGAAAGGTATGCAGGGAGAAGTGCAAAATGACGGAAAACATCTTTTCTCCACCCTCAAGCATTTTGCTGCTTACGGTATCCCTGAATCCGGACACAATGGTGCACGCGCCAATATCGGTATGCGACAATTATTTTCAGACTATCTGCATCCTTTCAAGAAAGCAGTGGAAGCAGGAGCAGGCACAATCATGACTTCTTACAATTCCATTGATGGTGTTCCCTGTACGGCTAATAAATATTTACTCAGTGATATACTGCGCAAAGAATGGGGATTTAATGGCTTCGTATATTCCGATTTATCAAGTATTGAAGGCATAACCGGCGCCCGGGTTGCCCAAAATCACAAAGAAGCCTCAGTATTGGCTTTAAAGGCCGGAGTAGATATGGATTTAGGGGGAAACGCCTATGGAAAAAACCTTCGACAGGCATTAAAAGAAAAACTTATCGGTATGCAGGATATAGACAGGGCGGTTGCCAATATACTCCGTCTCAAATTCCGTATGGGATTATTCGAAAACCCGTATGTATCTCCTGAGAAAGCCGGACGGACGGTACGCTCCCGGGCACATAAGGAATTGGCACGCCAAGTAGCACGTAAAGGAGTGGTATTACTGAAAAATGAAGGTATATTGCCTTTAAGCAAACAACTGAAAAGCATTGCAGTCATCGGCCCGAACGCTGACAATATGTACAATCAGTTGGGAGATTACACAGCACCTCAGGAACGTAAAGAGATTACCACCGTTTTAGACGGCATACGAAATACCGTCTCAGCTTCCACACAGGTGACTTATGTCAAAGGATGTGCTATTCGTGACACCACCGCCCATCACATTCCTGCTGCTGTGGAAGCCGCACAAAAAGCAGATGCCGTCGTATTGGTAGTAGGCGGTTCGAGTGCCCGTGACTTCAAAACCAAATACATTGAAACCGGAGCGGCCACGGTTACTCAAGAAGAGAACCAACAATTATCCGACATGGAATGTGGAGAAGGCTATGACCGCAGCACTTTGAAGTTATTGGGATATCAAGAAAAACTGATGGAAGCTATAACCTCTACAGGAAAACCGGTAATAGTCATTTATATCCAAGGTCGTCCGCTCAATATGAATCTGGCAGCAGAAAAAGCACAAGCCTTATTGACCGTTTGGTATCCCGGCGAACAAGGAGGTGCAGCCATAGCCGATGTTTTGTTTGGAGATTACAACCCGGCCGGACGTTTACCGGTATCCATTCCTCGAAGTGAAGGGCAACTACCCCTGTTTTATTCACAAGGAGAGCAACGGTCTTATGTAGAAGAAGCCGGAACTCCACTATATGCATTCGGTTACGGTTTGAGCTATACTCTATTTGATTACAGTCACTTAAAATTGGAAAAAGGGAATTCTCCTGACATTTTGCAAAAAGTGAGTTGCACGATAACCAATATCGGTGACAGAGATGGTGAAGAGGTAGTGCAGCTCTACATCTGCGACAAAGTAGCTTCCGTATCACAAGCTCCTATCCTGTTAAAAGGATTCCGACGTATCTTTTTAAAGAAAGGAGAAAGCAAACAAGTAACCTTTACCCTGGGAAAAGAAGAGTTGTCACTTTATAATATGGAAATGAAGCAAGTAGTAGAACCGGGAGAGTTTAAAGTTATGGTCGGCACAGCTTCCAATGATATACGTCTGGATGGAGAGTTTACCCTTACGCCCTAAGGGGACTCTTCTTCTGCCCACAAACCGGTTATAAATAAAAGAAAGAGACTGTCCAAAGTAACTATCATTTCATCGTTCTATCATCGATGACCGGACAGTTACTTTGGACAGTCCTCCTTCCTTATTTTCTCATTGCTCATCATCAGAAACGATTGCAATTCACGTCATCACGTTATTGAATCTTCAAAATACTTCTTTGAGACAGAATGGCAGAAGAAGCGGCCGGAGTTCCCTTGCGAGTACAATAATCAAATTCCGCAGACTTATCGCCATCAAAAGATTTCCATTTCAACTTCAACTTCACTGTTTTACCCTGTGTATCCGGCAAATCACTCAAATCAAATGCTACAAGAGCATCTGCCAACTCTCCCCACATATTACCATGTGAATTGTGGCGGAATTCTACTTCATAAGAATTAGCCGGATCTTGACTCTTCAACAAATTAACGAAATGCGGTTCAGTACGATCTCCCCATTCTGTTCTGAAGCGAAGTGTCAGATAACCATCTTCTGCAATAGTAACCCAGTCGCGCACTATTTCTACCGGATCAGTACCATACACGACATCATTTTCTTCTCCCAAATCAGGAGCAATCGGTTTAGTCAGGATACTGTCAATCCAGTTAATATGTACAGCCTTACTGTATCTGCCGCTAACCTCGTCCACTTCATCATAATTGACTAACGCTCTCACTTCCTTTTCACCAAAAGGAGATGACGCAACATTTATAGGCAACAATGTCGTGCTGTCGTCCAATTGCAGGAAAAACGAACCATCATCCACGTTTTTTACCGTTACCAATGCATTGGGTATTACTTTCCCATACCAATTGTCATTGTCATCATCCAAACAAGACTGAAATCCCATGGCAAACACAATGCCCATTCCCCAAACCAGCCACTTATTTACTTTCGAAAATACATCCATAATTATTTTTTTAAAGTTAACGAAATCAATAAACAATGTTTTCTTCTGTAATTTTAAAATGCATGCAATAAGGGAACACTGCACTCTAAAGTATTAATTTATTATAATCTCCGGTAAGAACGAAGAAGGGGCCAATAAAAATTCCCCAAAACCATGAAACTTCTCGAAAAAAGGTCTTGAGTTTTTCTATCAAAAATCGCAATGCATTCCGAGAAATTCCAATTCTTTTGAAGAAAAGATGAAGTTATACCGGTGAAGGAAAGCTGCCTATCAGCAAAGTTGATACAATCTGCTTTCACACATAACAGATATTGCAACCTCCTATCCATGGGGATTCCGTGTGAAAGTTTTTCAGACTCAGTCTCCAAAAGCAGGGAGGAGTGAGACCTGGCTTATCCGCCTCAAAACGTACGTAAAGGGCTATACGAACATACGTGCAGACTTATGCGTACTAACGTGAAATCATGCACCTTCCAAAAGACAAGGACGTTTTTGGAAAAGATAACGAGTTTTTTGAGTTTCCTAAATCGTTTCATTAGCCGGACTAAACGTTTTCATTCTTTCAATTATGCCTGTCTGTCCGTCGAATTACTACAGTCTCCGGCAGCGGACTGTATGGTTCGTTGCAGTGGACCGTACAGTCTGCTACAGTGGACTGTACAGTCCATTGCCGTAGACTGTAATAATCTTCCGTTTAAAAAACCTTAGCCGACAATAAGAAACCGCCTGCCTCTCTATCCGTTTCTATCTGGCCACCAATTGGAACACCACCGAAGCGAACCAGCGTTTATACATCCACGTAGCCGCAATATAAATACAAACAGCAGAAACCCAACCGGCAATCACATCTATCAGATAATGTGCCTGAATATAAACCGTGGCGCAGCAAAGAAGCACATAAAAGGGTGCCAGGAAACAGCATAACTTCTTATTTACCCGATAGGCCATAATCATGATGATAGTGGAAATACCGACATGCGAACTGGGGAAAGCCGCGGTAGGACGTTCGCCCACCTCCTGAGAAGCCTCTACAAGATTATAAAAGAAACCATGGTCGAAACCGGGACCGGGCAACAGAATATCATTGTGATTAAAATAATCTCCAATCGCCGGAAAGTGTTGCGCCATCACGTTATCCATGCCGATGGCGGGAAAGTAAAACTGCGGACCGGCCACAGGGACCAATATATAAATAAGATAATAGATGAAAAATGAAGTAACCAATACAAAAGATACCTTTTCAAACCATTCAAAACGGAAAAGGAAATAATAGATTGTCACTATCGCAATCATCGGATAATAAGCAAAATAGCCTAGATTAAAGGGCTCGCTGAACCACATGGACGGGCAAAGTTCGCTGAACTCCACCGATGGCTGGCAACGGAACAGGAATTGTTCTGCAGAGGCAAAGAAATTATCCAGATTCGGGAACAAGCGGTTGAACTCGAAGGTATCGGGATACCAATAAGCCAAAAACGCCATTTGTACAGCCATACGAATGAATGCGGATAATTTACAAGGATATTTATGATACAAATATATCAATGCAAAAGTGATAACCACAATACCTGCACGTTCCAGCAACATTGTGCCGGGATGATCCATGCGCGGCCACAATATCAAAACCATAATCGTAGTGAGAGCATTATATATCAAGCTGATACTCTCGACGGCAAACAATCCTTTTACACTGTCTACACGTTTGAATAAATTTAAAGCCATCCTTCTTTCTTATACCAGGCAATAATCTCTTTTACTCCCCTTTCCAGCGGATATTCGGGACGATATCCCAATTCATCCGTCAAAGGAGTAATGTCGCATTGCCAGTTGCGTTGTTTCATTATTTTATATTTATCACGATTCAGCGTGCTTACCTTTCCCAAGCAACGCGCTGAAAATTCAGCGAGCAAAGATACAACTTTTAAAATAAATAGCGGACATTTAAAGTGTATAACCCACGGATTACCAAGCTCTTTTTGTATTAAATCGGAGAAAGCACGGCTGGAATATACATTTCCGTCACTTACAAAATAGGCACGATGCTTCACTTTATGCTCTATAGCCAGATAGACTGCCTGCACCAAGTCCTTCACATAGATAAAGGTAAGGTCCTGACGTTTGAAGCCGGCGGCAAAGTCTACGTGCTGTTTGATTGATTTGGCCATCAGGAAATAATCTCTCTCTCGAGGGCCATAGACTCCGGTCGGCCGGAAAATCACAACCGGGAAACCGGACAATGATTGCAGGTAATGTTCCGACTTCAGTTTACTGACTCCATAAGCGGTATTGGGCATCGCCGTATCATGTTCATTAATGGGCGTATAATTCTCTTCACGTATAGGTCCGAAGATACTAAGCGAACTGATATAGATAAATTGTTCGGGAACCATATCCAATGCTTGCAGCGCCTCTACGAAATTACGGGTATAAATATAATTTCCTTGTTCAAACTCTTCTTTATGACGACATTTAGTCACACCCGCACAAAAACTCATTAAAATCATCGAGGAAGAAGAATTATATCAATTCGATCGC
>OHAY01001959.1_pt1 | contig 17511 bp, 11 predicted proteins | sample 1577191 | NCBI WGS metagenome assembly OHAY01 (sample SAMEA3541504, study PRJEB24748) | human gut metagenome | biome: human gut; feature: human-associated habitat; material: faeces | place: China | collected 2012 | reverse complement strand
GCATGATGGACCTTGCCACCATCGGTGCCAAGGAGCTGAAGAAGCAGGGCATCCTCAAGAATCTGGACGAATCCGAGGAGATCAACGCCTGCACCGTCAAGATCAAGTGCGATGTGAACGGCAAGGATGAGGACTGGCTCTTCCTCTTTAAGAACGAGACCCACAACCACCCCACCGAGATCGAGCCCTTCGGCGGTGCGGCCACCTGCATCGGCGGTGCCATCCGCGACCCGCTGTCCGGCCGCAGCTATGTCTATCAGGCCATGCGTGTGACCGGCGCAGGCGACCCGCTCAAGCCTGTCAGCGAGACCCTGCCCGGCAAGCTGCCCCAGCGCAAGCTGGTGACCACTGCCGCTGCCGGTTACTCCTCCTACGGCAACCAGATCGGCCTTGCCACCGGCCAGGTGGATGAGATCTACCACCCCGGCTATGTGGCAAAGCGGATGGAGATCGGCGCTGTGGTGGGTGCGACCCCCGCTTCCCATGTCCGCCGCGAGTGCCCCGCCCCCGGGGATGTCATCGTCCTGCTGGGCGGCCGCACCGGCCGCGACGGCATCGGCGGTGCCACCGGTTCCTCCAAGGCCCACAACCTGGGCAGCCTGGACCACTGCGGTGCTGAGGTGCAGAAGGGCAATGCGCCCATCGAGCGCAAGCTCCAGCGCCTGTTCCGCCGTGAGGATGCCTGCAAGATGATCAAGCGCTGCAACGACTTTGGTGCGGGCGGCGTTTCCGTTGCCATCGGCGAGCTGGCCGACGGCCTGTATATCGACCTGAACAAGGTCACCAAGAAGTATGACGGCCTGGACGGCACCGAGCTGGCCATCAGCGAGAGCCAGGAGCGCATGGCTGTGGCCCTTGCCCCCGAGGATGTGGACAAGTTCATCGCCATTGCCACCGAGGAGAACCTTGAGGCTACCCCCGTGGCAAAGGTCACCGAGGAAAAGCGCCTGAACATGGTGTGGAACGGCGTGTCCATCGTCAACATCAGCCGCGAGTTCCTGAACTCCAACGGTGCGGAGAAGCACCAGAACGTCCATGTGGAGCAGGGTGCCGTCTGGCAGCCCCAGTGGGCCGGCATCACCTTCAGCCAGAAGATGAAGAACATGGTGGGCGACCTGAACATCTGCAGCAAGAAGGGCCTTTCTGAGCGGTTCGACAGCACCATTGGTGCCGCCACCGTCCTGATGCCCTTTGGCGGTGCTCACCAGCTGACTCCCCAGAACGCCATGGTGGCAAAGCTGCCTGTGGATGGCGAGACCAACACCTGCTCCGGCATGGCCTGGGGTTACAACCCCTACCTGATGAGCGCCAACCAGTATGTCGGCGCACGGATGGCCGTGGTGGACAGCGTCACCAAACTGGTGGCCTCCGGCTTCCGCTATGAGGATGCCTACCTGACCTTCCAGGAGTACTTTGAGCGCCTGGGCACCAAGCCCGAGCGCTGGGGCAAGCCGCTGGCCGCCCTGCTGGGTGCTCTGGATGCCCAGATGGGTCTGGGCATTGCCTCCATCGGCGGCAAGGACAGCATGTCCGGCTCCTTCGAACAGCTGGATGTGCCCCCCACGCTGGTCTCCTTTGCCACTGCCATCGGCAAGGCCAGCAAGGTGGTTTCCACCGAGTTCAAGAAGCCCGAGAGCACAGTTGTCCTCATCCGGCCCATTCTGGACCCCGAGACCGGCTGCCCCAACTTCTTCTCCCTGAAGGCAAACTACAAGATCGTGGAGCAGATGATCGAAGAGGGCATGGTGGCATCTGCCTGCGCCGTGGGCTACGGCGGCATTGCCGAGGCCCTGTTCAAGATGGGCCTGGGCAACCGCATCGGCTTCAAGATGCGCGCTGATATGCCCACCCACCGGATGTTCGAGCCTATGTACGGCTCCATCGTGCTGGAAATGGTCTCTGATTCCCCCGCAGGCGAGCTGCTGGGCGAGACCACCAGGGAGTATACCTTTGAAAGCTGCGGTGAGACGCTGGATATGGCAGAGCTGCAGGAGATCTGGGAGAGCAAGCTGGAGCCTGTGTACCCCTACCGCAAGGCAGGCCCCACTGTGGAAAAGATCAACGGCAGGCTGAACGCCCCCGCTGCCCCCAAGATCGGTGTGGCAAAGCCCAAGGTGATCATCCCCGTGTTCCCCGGTACCAACTGTGAGTACGACACCGCCAGGGCCTTTGCCCGCGCCGGTGCTGACCCTGAGATCCTGGTCATCCGCAACCTGACCCCGGCGGACGTTACCGCCAGCTGCGAGGCACTGGTCAAGGCCATTGGCGAGAGCCAGATCGTGATGCTGCCCGGCGGCTTCTCCGGCGGCGACGAGCCGGACGGCAGCGCCAAGTTCATCGCCTCCTTCTTCCGCAGCCCTGCGGTCACCGAGGCGGTCCGCGACCTGCTGCAGCACCGCGATGGTCTGATGCTGGGCATCTGCAACGGCTTCCAGGCCCTGATCAAGCTGGGTCTGGTGCCCTACGGCGATATCCGCCCCATCACGGCCTATGACCCGACCCTGACCTTCAACACCATCGGCCGCCACCAGAGCATGCTGGTGCGCACCCGCGTTGCTTCCACCGGAAGCCCCTGGCTGTCCCACTGCGATGCAGGCAGCGAGTACGAGATCGCCATCAGCCACGGCGAGGGCCGCTTTGTGGCACCCCAGAACGTGCTGGATCAGCTGGTTGCCAACGGCCAGGTGGCTACCCAGTATGTTGATCTGGAGGGCGAGCCCACCATGGATCAGCGCTACAATCCCAACGGCTCTCTGCTGGCCATTGAGGGCATCACCAGCCCGGACGGTCGTGTGTTCGGCAAGATGGGCCACTCGGAGCGCAGCGGCGAGTACCTGTACAAGAACGTCACCGGCGACAAATATCAGCCGATCTTTGAGGGCGGCGTAGACTATTTCAAGGTTTGATGGTAGAATAGAGAAAAACTCCTTCCGTCATCGCTGACGCGATGCCACCTCCCTCTCCGAGGGAGGCTGAAAGGCCCCCTCTTCGAGGGGGCTGTCGCCGGAAGGCGGCTGGGGGAGTTACTTTCAGGAGGAAACAACCAATGTCACAGCATGATCGTTATATCAGCCCCTTCTCTACCCGTTATTCTTCCGACGAGATGCAGTATATCTTTTCGGATGACAACAAGTTCCGCACCTGGCGCCGCCTGTGGGTGGCGCTGGCCCGGGCCGAGATGGAGCAGGGCCTGACCAATATCACCCCCGAAATGGTGGCCGAGCTGGAAGCCCATGTGGACGATATCAACTACGAGGTCGCCATTGCGCGCGAGAAGCTGGTGCGCCATGATGTGATGAGCCACGTTTACGCCTACGGCCAGCAGTGCCCCAAGGCAGCCGGCATCATTCATTTGGGTGCCACCAGCTGCTATGTGGGCGATAACACCGATATCATCGTGATGCGGCAGGGCCTGGAGCTCATTCGCAAAAAGCTGATCGGTGTGCTGGCAAAGCTCTCCCGCTTTGCTGAGGAGTACAAGGACATGCCCTGCATGGCCTATACCCACTGCCAGCCTGCACAGCCCACCACCGTGGGCAAGCGTGCTACCCTGTGGGCCAACGAGCTGGTGATGGATCTTGCCGAGATCGACCACCGCCTTGCCACCCTGCAGCTGCGCGGTGTCAAGGGCACCACCGGCACCCAGGCTTCCTTTATGGAGCTGTTCAAGGGCGATGCAGACAAGATCCGAGCTGTGGATGCTTCCATTGCCAGGGAGATGGGTTTTGCCCCGGATGCGGTGATCCCCGTGTCCGGCCAGACCTACAGCCGTAAGGTGGATGCCTTTATCCTGAACGCTCTGGCAGGCATTGCCCAGAGCTGCATGAAGTTTGCCACCGACCTGCGCCTGCTGGCCAACTTCAAGGAGATGGAAGAACCTTTTGAGAAGAACCAGATCGGTTCCTCCGCCATGCCTTACAAGCGCAACCCCATGCGGTGTGAGCGCATCTGCGCCCTGAGCCGCTACCTGATGGTGGATGTGCTGAACCCCAGCTTCACCACCGGCACCCAGTGGTTTGAGCGCACTCTGGATGACAGCGCCAACAAGCGCGTTGCCATGGCCGAGGGCTTCCTGGCTGCCGATGCCATCCTGAACATCATGCTCAATGTCACCGACGGCATCGTGGTCTACCCCAAAGTGGTGCGCAGCCGCCTGATGGCAGAGCTGCCCTTCATGGCCAGCGAGAACATCATGATGCAGGCAGTGGAAAAGGGCGGCAACCGTCAGGAGCTCCACGAGCGCCTGCGCCAGCACGCCATTGCCGCTGGCAAGCAGGTCAAGGAAGAGGGCCTGCCCAACGATATGGTGGACCGCGTTGCAGCCGACCCCGCCTTTGGCCTGACCAAGGAGGAGATCGTGGCCGGTCTGGTGCCCGAAAACTTTGTGGGCCGTGCACCCCAGCAGGTGGAGGAGTTCATTGCAAATGTGCTCCAGCCCATCTTTGATGCCAACCCCGATGCTGTGGAACAGCACGCTTCTCTGAGCGTTTAAGGGTGTGGCCCAGTAGCTTTCTCCTCGGACACGGCTCGGGCCATTCCATCGCCCGCCCTACTGCCTGCGGCAGCAGGGTCCCACCCCAGCGGACGGTCCTCGGAGAAACTCCCGGTCCACTGAACTGCAAAATCTATCGCTGCGCTCCGCCTTTGGGCAGGGCGCAGCTTTGCTATAACCGGAAAAGGAGAACCTATGCGACTAGACAAATATCTGGCCGAGACGGCGCAATGCACCCGGAGCGAGGCAAAGACCCTGCTGAGCAGGGGACGGGTGACGGTGAACGGCGCGGTGTGCAAAAAAGGGGACATTCAGCTCAGGGAAGGGGACAGCGTGGCGGTGGACGGTGCGCCGCTTGCTTACCAGCAGTTCGTCTACCTGATGCTCAACAAGCCTGAAGGCGTGGTGAGCGCTTCCACCGACAAGCGGGATACCACCGTGGTGGATCTGATCGGGGATGCCTACCCCCGGAGGGAGCTGTTCCCGGCCGGCCGGCTGGACAAGACCAGCACCGGCTTTGTTCTGCTGACGGATGACGGCGGCTTCGCCCACGAGATCCTTGCCCCGAAGCGCCACGTCTCCAAGACCTATACGGTGGTCATTGACACACCGCTGACCGAGGAGATGCGCAGGGGCTTTGCCGAGGGCGTGACGCTGGCGGATGGCACCGCCCTCTCCCCGGCAGAGGTGGAAGCCCTGACCCCGGACGGCCTGACCGTGAAAGTCAGGCTCAGGCAGGGGGTGTACCACCAGATCAAGCGGATGTTCGGTGTGTACGGCGCGGGTGTGAACGCCCTGCATCGGGATGCCATCGGCGGGCTTGCGTTGGACCCGGCCCTTGCACCGGGGCAGTGGCGGGAGCTTTCTGCGGAGGAAGTGACAGCAATTACCACCGGAGCCTGACTGCTTTTCACCTGATTTTCAAAAAAACATCACATTTTGCCGGTAAAATATTCACAAGAACCACGCAAAACAGTGCTTTTTGGGCCTGAAAATACCCCCGAAAGATAATTTCACCAAGAAAGTCAAAAATATTTTGGTGAAATATGTTGCAAAAGTAAATTCTTTTGTGTAAAATAGATAATGTAAAGCGGCGAAATTGTTAAAAACGACAATCTCGCCCCTGCGGCTTGCACAAAAGAGGAAAAGGGGTATCCATTTATGGCCAATAGAGTATTCCAGAGCGTGATCTACCAGATGAAAGACGCCATCGATCGTGTGGTCGGTGTGGTGGATGAGACCGGCGCTGTGATCTCCTGCTCGGAGCTGAACCTGATCGGAGAGGTGCGCGAGGGCTTTATGGCAGAGCGCCTGACGGCCGGTGACCGCTTTGTGCGGGATGGCTACACCTATCAGCAGTTCTCCAGCGCAAAGCATAACGACTATGCCGTGTTTGTGGAAGGCGCGGACGAGACTGCGGGCCAGTTTGCGGCCCTGCTCTCCATCAGTCTGCAGAGCATCAAGCAGTACCACGATGAAAAGTTCGACAAAGCCAACTTCATCAAGAACGTGGTGCTGGACAACATCCTGCCCGGCGATATCTACGCCAAGGCCCGTGAGCTGCACTTTGCCACCGATGTTTCCCGTGTGGTGTTCATTGTGCGCGTGACCTCCGGCGGCGACATCTCCGCTTACGATGTGGTCAGCAGCCTGTTCCCGGACAAGCAGAAGGACTTTGTGTTCAATATCAGCGAGACCGACACCGTGCTGGTCAAGGAGATCCGCAAGGGCATCGACCGCACCGATATGGAGAAGCTGGCTGCCAGCATCGTGGACACCCTGTCCGGTGAGCATTACATCAAGGCTGTGGTCGGCATCGGCACCCCCATCTCCAACGTGAAGGATCTGGCTACCTCCTTCAAGGAAGCCCAGATCGCCATGGAGGTCAGCAAGGTGTTCGACACCGAGAAGCAGATCATCCGCTACGACAACCTTGGCATTGCCCGCCTGATCTACCAGCTGCCCACCACTGTCTGCGAGATGTTCCTGCGCGAGGTGTTCAAGCAGGGCAGCATCGAGAGCCTGGATCAGGAGACCCTGTTCACCATCCAGCGCTTCTTCGAGAACAACCTGAATGTGTCTGAGACCAGCCGCGGCCTGTTTGTCCACCGCAACACGCTGGTGTATCGTCTGGAAAAGATCAAAAAACTGACCGGTCTGGATCTGCGTGAGTTCGACGATGCCATCGTCTTTAAGGTGGCGTTGATGGTCAAGAAGTACCTGTCCAACAACCCGGCCAAATATTAAGCAACCGCTTGCGGCGCAAAGCCGTCGGCGCAGAACCGGCCGCTCGAAACCGATGCTGGCCGGTTCTTTTTGGTTTGGAGAAAATTATTGGGAGCGAAAAATGCATGATAGATTTTGAACACGTTTCAAAGCAGTACAAGCACAACGCAAAGCCTGCCCTGGAGGATGTCAACTTCCATGTGGATGACGGCGAGTTTGTTTTTCTGCTGGGTCACTCGGGCGCGGGCAAATCCACCCTGCTCAAGCTGATCCTGCGCGAGGAGACCCCCACCGAGGGCCGCGTGCTGGTGAACGGGCAGGATGTTGCCCGCCTGCGCCGCAGCAAGATCCCCTACCTGCGCCGTCAGATGGGCATCATCTTTCAGGATTTCCGGCTCATCCCCACCATGACCGTTTACGAGAACATTGCCTTTGCCATGCATGTTACCAACATCGGGCACAAGCAGATCAAGGAGCGCGTGAATTACATGCTGGAGCTTGTCCACCTGGAGGACAAGGCAAAGGTCTACCCCGACCTGCTCTCCGGCGGTGAGCAGCAACGTGTGGCTGTGGCCCGCGCCCTGGCCCACGCCCCCAAGCTGGTGATTGCAGACGAGCCCACCGGCAACATCGACCCCGAGCTGAGCCTTGAGATGATGGAGCTGCTGGAGCGGGTAAGCGAAATGGGCATTACCGTCCTCGTTGTTACCCATGAGCACGAGCTGGTGCGCCAGTTCCACCAGCGCGTCGTCACCCTGAAAAAGGGCCGCATCATTTCGGATGTGCCTGCCGACAAGGAAGCCATCCGCGCACGCGCAGAGCGCAAAGAACGCCTGTTCGAGACCGAGCTGGAACCTGCTGACACCGCAGAAAAGGAGGCGGCCACCGTATGATGAGACCTTCTACCTTCTTTTTTCTGATCCGGCGCGGCATCCGCAATCTGGGTAAGCACTGGGCCATGACCTTTGTGTGCATCCTGTCCCTCAGTGTCTGTATGACCCTGAACACCTTTGCAAGCCTTGCCGAGGTGAACGTGGACAGCATGGTGAACTATCTGGGCAGCCAGAACGAGACCGTGGTCTATCTGGACCCGGAGTGTGATGATGCCACTGCGCAGGCCGTGGGCGAAAAGCTGGCGGCAATGCCCGGCGTGACCAATGTGCAGTTCGTCTCCAAGCAGGACGTGCTGAACACTTACCGCAATTACATGGAAGATTACTCCTCCCTGTGGGATGAGTTTGAAAATGACAACCCCTTCAAGGCCAACTACCGCGTTTCCATCGCGGATCTGAGCCAGATGGAGAGCATGAGCAAGCAGATGCAGGCCATTCAGGGCGTGTACAGCGTTACCGCCCCGGTGGAAATGACCAACGTCTTTGTGCAGGTGCAGCGCTCTGTTACCAAAGTGGGCCGCGGTATCGTGCTGGTGCTGATGGTCGTCAGCATCATCACGGTGGGCAGCACCATCCGCCTGAGCGTTTTTGCCCGCCGCCGTGAGATCGAGATCATGAAGTATGTGGGCGCGACCAACCACCTTGTCACTCTGCCCTTTTTTGTGGAGGGCCTGACCATGGGCCTGATCTCTGGTGCCATCACCTCGGTAGCCGGTATCTTCGGCTATGCCTACATCGTGCAGGCCTCCAGCACGCTGGGCGGGTTGTGGCAGCTGCTCATGGGCACCGCCATGGTGCCTGTGGATGCCGTCTGGCCCACCATCCTGACGTACAGTCTGGCCGGTGGTGCGCTGGTGGGTGCGCTGGGCAGCATGTTCTCCATCCGCAAGCATCTGAATGTGTAAGCGAAAGGAGCCTTCTCTGTGAAACAAGCAAAACACTCTGCGGGCTTCCGCCTGCACCTCATGTATACCCCCACCCACGCAAAGCCCGCCCCCGGGCACAGCCGGGCCATGCGCGCCGCCAGCCTGTTTCTGGCAGCGGCCTGCCTGCTGCTGAGCGTTTCGGTCTACCCGGCCACGGCGGCTACCAGCATGTCCAGCCTGCAGAACAAGCTGGATAAGCTCTCCCAGTCCATTGTACAGCACAAAAAGGAACTGTCCAATGCAAAAAAGAAGGAGCAGGCCGCCAAGGCGCTGGAATCGGAGCTGAAGGAAAAGGTCACGGTGGTCCAGAGCCAGATCAGCGTGCTGAAGGGCCAGATCGCCGAGGTGCAGAACAGCATCGGCCTGAAGGAACAGGAGATCGCCGCCAAGGAGCAGCAGATCACCGAAAAAGAAGCGGAGATCGCCGACCAGTGGGGCGATTTCAAGCAGCACATGGCCGCCATGCAGGAGCTGCGGGACGGCGGCAGCGTTGCCATGCTGTCCGCGGTGAACGACCTGTATGAGCTGCTGACCTTCAACGAGGTCATGCAGGACATCTCCATCAAGGACACCGAGATCCTGGACAACATGAAGAACGCCAAGGAAGCGCTGGAAAGCGATAAGCTGACGCTGGAATCCCAGCGCAGCGAGCTGCAAAGCAAAAAGGCAGATCTGGATGCCCAGAACAGCCAGATGCGTGCCAAGCAGAACGAGCTCAACTCCAGCGTGGCCGCCGCCCAGATGAGCGCTGCCGAGGCGCAGCAGGCCCAGAAGGACGCGCAGGCCGCCATTGAATCGGACGAGATGAACTATGAGGCGGTCAAGAAGCAGATCCAGAAGATGATCGCTGCGGCCGCTGCCTCCAAGCCCACCCTGAGCTTTACCGGCTTCATCTGCCCGCTCAAGAGCTATAGCCGCATTTCCAGTGAGTACGGCTGGCGCAAGAACCCCGTTACGGGGGTCAACAAGCTCCACGCCGGTACCGACTTTGCCGCCCCGGGCGGCACGCCTATCTATGCAGCCGCCAGCGGCTATGTGCAGGTGGCGGGCTGGTCCAGCGGCGGCTACGGCAACTATGTCATCATCTACCACGGCAAAATGTCCGATGGCAACCAGTACAGCACCCTGTACGGCCACATGCGGTCGGTCGCCACCTCGGCGGGCAAGTATGTCCAGCAGGGTGAGATCATCGGTTATGTGGGCAGCACGGGCAACTCTACCGGCAACCACCTCCATCTGGAGGTCTGGAAGGGCGGCTCCAAGGCCAATGCCGTCAACCCCCGTGGTTATATCCCCATGAAATAATCTGCATTGTATCAAAGGAGGCCGTCAGGGCTTATGAAGGAAGAAAAACGCAAGCGCATCCTGCGCGTGGGCTGTCTGATCCTGGCAGGGATCTTTGCACTTTCCATGCTGGGCAGCGTGGTTATGATGCTGCTGGTCTGACAGAGGAGGGAAAAAGATGAACCGTAAGATATCGGTCGGCATGGCGGTCAGCATCGTCATCCTGGCCATGACCGTTACCTTTTCCATTACCATGCTGGTGGCGATGCGCCTGTTTGACAGCACCGTTTCCAGCGTGAAGGAAAAGGAAAGCATGTACAACAAGATCGCTGAGGTGGACCGCTATGTCCGCAGCAACGATTACTATCCCATCGATGAGACCACCCTCTACGACCGCCTGACGGCTGGCTACCTGCTGGGCACCGGCGATAAGTACGCCCGCTATTTCAGCGCCACCGCCTATACGGAGCTGATGAACACCCAGAACGGCACCCTGATCGGCATTGGCGTGGAGCTGGCTGTGGATCAGTCCGGCTATGCCAAGGTCATCAAGGTCTACGATGAATCCCCCGCCAAGGAGGCAGGCATTCAGGTCGGCAACTACATCACCGCTGTGGACGGCACCGATGTCAAGAGCATGAGCAGCGTGGATGCCATCCAGACCCGCCTGCGCGGCGAGAGCGGCACCACCGTCAATGTGACCTGGCTGGACAGCGAGGCCTCCGAGCATACCGCTGACCTGACCCACTCCGGCTACAGTTCCACCACCGTGGATTACCAGATGGTGCAGGGCAATGTGGGCTACATCCGGATCCGCCAGTTTGATTCCACCACCCCCAGCGAGCTGGATTACGCCATCCGCAGCCTGAGCGCCAACGGCGCGGGCAGCCTGGTGTTTGACCTGCGTGATAACGGCGGCGGCCTGCTGGACGATGCCATCCAGTGCATCGACCTGATCGCCCCGGAGGGCACGCTGGCCTTTGCTGAGGACAAGAACGGCACCCAGACCCTGCTGGGCACCAGCACCGGCGAATCCCAGATCGACCTGCCCGTGGTCTGCCTGGTCAACGGCAGCACCGCCAGCGCTGCGGAGCTCTTTGCCAGCAGCCTGCGCACCCTGAACGGTGCCCGTCTGGTGGGCACCACCACGCAGGGCAAGGGCACTATCCAGAGCAGCCCCCAGCGCCTGTCCGATGGCAGTGCCGTGGTGGTTACCGTGGCAAAACTGGTCTGCGGCGATGGCAGCTGCTTTGACGGCACCGGCCTGACCGTGGATGTGGAGCGCCCCCTGACTGCGGACGAGCAGACTGCATACTATGATTACACTGTGGAGAACGATCCCCAGATCCAGCGTGCCGTGAGCACTGCCCAGCAGATGAGCGGTACCACCACCGTGAGCGGTGTCAACGAGGCGGCCTCCAGTGAAGCTGCCGACAGTGCCGCCGCCGAGAGCGTAGCGGAAGGGGATGCTGAGGCTGCATCTGCCGAGAGCACTCCGGTAGAGACTGCGCCCGCCGAAAGTGAAGCGGCAGGGGAGAGCACTGCATCCAGTAGTCAAGAATAAGAGAACAACCCTCTCCGTCAGCGCTGACGCGCTGCCACCTCTCCCGAAGGGCGAGGTCTTGGCAATTCATGCAAAGTTTGCGGTTTTGTCAAAAGCGCCCCCTTTGGGGGAGCTGGCGAGCGAAGCGAGACTGAGAGGGTTATTTTGGAAAAGAAAGGATAGAGCCATGCCCGAACTGACCGACCTGTCTTATGTGCGCGCCCTGTGCGAAAAATATGATTTTGCCCTCTCCAAGGGCTTTGGCCAGAACTTCATCGTCAACCCCGGCCTTCCCCCCAAGATCGTGGATGCCAGCGGTGTGGACAAGCGTTACGGCGTTCTCGAGATCGGCCCCGGCATCGGTGTGCTGACCCGGGAGCTGGCAAAGCGGGCGGCAAAAGTGGTCTCCATCGAGGTGGACGAGCGCCTGCCCCCCCTGCTGGCCGAGACAATGGCCGGTGTGGACAATTTCAAGCTGGTCCTGCAGGATGTGCTCAAGGTGGACCTGAAAGCCCTGATCGCGCAGGAGTTCCCCGGGATGCCGGTGGCTGTCTGCGCCAACCTGCCCTACTATATCACAAGCCCCATTGTGATGAAGCTGCTGGGTGACCGCCTGCCCATCGAGAGCCTGACCGTGATGGTGCAGAAGGAAGCTGCCGATCGTCTGGCCGCTGCCCCGGGTACCCGGGCCTCCAGCGCCATCAGCTGTGCGGTGAGCTATTACGCGACCTCTAAGATGATGTTCACCGCCGCCCCGGGCAGCTTTTACCCGGCCCCCAAGGTGACCAGCGCCGTGGTGCGGATGGAGATCCGCCCCACCCCCGCCGTGCAGGTGGAGGACGAGGCTGGCTACTTTGCCCTTGTGCGCGCGGCCTTTGGCCAGCGGCGCAAAACTGCCGCCAATGCCATTGCCAGCGGCCTGGGGATGCCCAAGGATGCCGTGACCGCTGCCATTGAAGCCGCCGGTTTCGATGCCCGCATCCGTCCCGAGGCACTGACGCTGGAGGATTTTGCAAAGATCCAGAGCGCACTGGCACGGTGACTTGTTTTAATAATTCGGTTTTCCAAAAGCAGGGGCTCTTCGCAAAGCGTGGAGCGCCTGCTCTTTTAGAATATAAAGCGGAAATACAGTGTCTTTTTGACAAGAACAATTCCGGTTGTTTTGTCTGTGGCATTGTCTGTTAAATTTCCTGCACGCTTTACCATCTAAAAGCAAATATATTTCATCGTTTTTGCGCAGCAGACTTTGCTTTTTGAAGAAAAAGCTGTGCGTGCTCCATTGACATCTTTTTATTTCAATGGTACAATATATGACGTGTTAAGGTTTTGCGGGAGGAGCACAGGTGCAGACAGAGGGGTCTGTTTCTGCGCTCTTTTGTATTCCCTGGCAGTACAGGGGTCAAAAAACCTCCGCAGAATAGTGGGAAAACAGCAGGACATCCCGCCCTGCACCATGCACTGAAGCACGGAATTATTATAGGGAGGAAAACACAATGAACAACAACTACGAGTCTCATGCAATCAGCCGCCGCAGCTTTCTGAAGGCTTCCGGTGTCGTTGGTGCCGCCGGCATTCTGGCCGCCTGCGGCGGCAACTCTGGCAGCAGCTCCACGGCTGCTTCCTCTGGTGCTACCAGCGCTCCCAACACCACTGGCGCTACCCCGCTGAAGGAGTTCATCTCCTGGGAGAGCACCAACCGTGAGCTGGAGAGCTGGAACATGCTGTACAGCCAGATGGCTTCCGACATGAATGTCACCACCAACCTGTGGGAAGGCCTGCTGAGCTTTGACTGCTACGGCAAGGCCGTGCCTTCCGTGGCCAAGGAGTGGAGCCACAATGAGGACTCTTCCGTTTGGACCTTCAACCTCCGTGACGATGTGGACTGGGTGGATGTGAACGGCGAGGTCAAGGCTCACCTGACCAGCAAGGACTTCCTCGTGGGTCTGGAGTGGGTGCTGAACGCAGCCAAGAACCAGGCCAACAACACCTCCATGCCCAACGAGACCCTGACCGGTGCTGCTGATTACTATCAGAAGACCAGCGATATGGGCGATGCTGCTGCCGACCTGACCTACCAGGATATGCTGGACGCAGGCGTGGGCGTTGAGGCTCCGGATGATTACACCCTGGTCTTCACCTGCAAGGACCCCTGCCCCTACTTCGATACCGTTGCTGCCTACACCAGCTTCTACCCCGCCTCTGAGGATCTGATCAACGAGCTGGGCGTTGAGGGCTTCCGTGCCTGCGACTACACCAACATGTGGTACAATGGTCCCTATGTGGTGGAGGAGTTCATCAGCCAGAACACCAAGAGCTACATCCCCAACCCCAGCTACTTTGGTGCAAACGATGTGTCCCGCTTCGACCGCTTCACCGTTACCATGATCAGCGACGGCACCGTTACCTTCCAGCTGTATCAGAACCGTGAGCTGGACGAGATGGATGTGGGCGAGAGCACCCTGACCACCATCCAGGCTGATCCCAACAGCGAGTACAATGCTCAGCTGTGCGAGAAGCGCCCCAAGAAGTTCAGCTACCAGATGCACTTCAACTATCAGAAGAACAACGAGGACGGCACCCCCGACGACAACTGGAACAAGGCTATTGCCAACACTGCTTTCCGTCAGTGCTTCTACAAGGGCCTGGAGATGACCAACTGGTATGCACGCACCAACAAGATCAACCCCCTGAAGTGCGAGAACGACTACTACACCATGCCCGGTGTCTGCTACAACACCCAGGGCCAGGAGTACTCCACCCTGGTTGCCAAGGAGATGGGCTTCGACAAGGAAGCATACGATGGCAAGACCATGATCCGCCTGCGTTCCAACAACGGCGACATCGCTGACCTGAAGAAGCAGGCCATGGACGAGCTGAGCGCCATCGGCGTCACCTTCCCCGTCCACGCTGCTTACTACATCATCGCCGGTTCCACCTCCGCTCTGGATAACGCTACTGTCCTGAAGCAGTGCTTCACCGACAGCTTCGGCGATGACTTCATCGTGCTGGACATCAAGACTTACGTCTCCTCCATCACCCAGGAAGTCCGTAATCCTCAGCTGCAGAGCTTCGTCATCAACGGCTGGGGCGCTGACTACGGCGATCCCGTCAACTTCGTTGGTCAGGAGATCCTGCACGACGACAACGCTTACTACAGCTGGTACTACTCCAACATCGCCAAGGTCGTCGAGGCCGGCCCCGCTGACTGGCAGAAGGATCTGGTGGCCTGCTACGAGGAGTTCACTGATCTGGTCAATACCGCAAAGGCCATCGTCGATGATACCGATGCCCGCTACGCTGCCTTCGCAAAGGCTGAGGCCAGCATGCTGAACAACGTTCTGGCCTGCCCCTGCTACTTCGAAGTTTCCTGGACTCTGACCCACGCCAACGAGTACAGCAAGATCAACGCCATGTATGGTCCCTGCAACTACAAGGCTGTCAACTGGGAGACCAGCGAAGAGGCTTACACCACCGCACAGTACGAGGAGTTCGCCGCTGCATTCGACGCAGCTACCAAGGCTTAAGTTCCCCGTTTCCCCGCCCGAAAGGGTAGAAATAAAAGTTAAGGGTTCGATAACATGTTAAAATACACGGTTAAGCGGCTGCTCCAGTCGCTTGTCACAATCTTTCTGATCGCAACAGCAGTTTTCCTGATGATGCGCTGCCTGCCGACGGACTACTACTTCACTGAGGAACAGCTCATGAAGTTTACCGATCAGCAGAAGACCGCCGCTCTGGAAGCAGCTGGCCTGACCGATCCCATCCCCACCCAGCTGGTCAAGTTCTATAACAACCTGCTGCATCTGGACTTCGGCACTTCCCGCCGCATCCAGAACGGTGCCCCGGTGGTCAAGGTCATTGGTAAAAAGTTTGGTGTCTCCATGCGTCTGGGCCTCACCGCCTCCGGCATCTCTCTGGTGATCGGTGTGCTGATGGGCATCCTGCAGGCGGCATTCAAGGACAAGGTATTCGACTGGATCGGCACGGCCTACACCGTGTTCGTCAACGCGGTCCCGTCGCTGGTGTCGTATTCTCTGGTGCTGGTCTTTGGTTCCAAGTACCTGGGATTCCCCACGCTGTATTCCACCCGCAATGTGAGTGCTTCCAGCGTGCTGCCCATCACCTGCCTTTCGCTGGCATCCATTGCAGGCTATGCCCTGTGGACCCGCCGCTACATGGTGGATGAGCTGACCCGCGACTATATCAAGCTGGCCCGTGTCAAGGGCCTGAGCTCCCGCGAGATCATGTTTAAGCATGTTCTGCGCAACGCCATGGTCCCCATGGTGCAGTATATCCCCCAGTCCATCCTGCTGACGGTGGGCGGCTCCCTGCTGATGGAACGGTTCTTCTCCGTTCCCGGCATGGGCCCCCTGCTGACGGATGCCATCCAGCGCTATGACCTGAACGTCGTTCAGACCCTGGTCATCCTCTACGCTGTGCTGGGCATCGTGGGCGTGTTCCTGGGCGATGTGCTGATGATGGTGGTTGACCCCCGTATTACTCTGACCGGAAAGGAGGAGGCTCGCTGATGGCTAAGGCATCGGATTTTGAGGGCAAGAAGCCCGAAGAACTGTTCTACTTTGTGGATTATTCCCCGGAAGAAGCTGAACGCATCGGCTACTCCAACTATTCCTACTGGGGTTCTGTCATCCAGAACTTCCTCAAGCAGAAGGTCGCTGTCTTCTGCCTGATCCTGTTCCTGGCGCTGACGGTGTTCTCCTTCATTGCGCTGAGCATTGGCAAGTATCACTTCACCAGCCTGATCTCTGATTCCAGCAAGGCTTTCATCAGGCCCAACAGTGAGTACTGGTTCGGTACCGACAACCTGGGCCGTGACTACTGGTGCCAGGTGTGGTACGCCACCCAGGTGTCCATCCGTCTGGCTCTGGTGGTCGCCGTGGGCGAGAGCATCGTGGGCGTGATCTTCGGCCTGATCTGGGGCTATGTGCGCAGTCTGGACCGCTTCTTCACGGAGCTGTACAACCTGATCGACAACGTGCCCTATATCATCTATATGACCCTGATCGCCCTGATGGTGGGCCAGAGCTTCTGGATCATGGCCATCTCCATGATCGCCATCAACTGGCTTTCCATGGCACGCCGTGTCCGCAACATGGTGTTCATGTTCCGCGACCGCGAGTACAACCTCGCGTCCCGTTGCCTGGGCACCCCGCTGTGGCGCGTGCTGACCAAGAACATCCTGCCGTATCTGGTCTCCGTTATCATCCTGCGTATGGCACTGTCCATTCCGGGCACCATCAATCTGGAATCCACGCTGTCCTACCTGGGCCTGGGCCTGGGCATCGATACGCCTTCTCTGGGCCTGATCCTGAGCAAGGTGCGCGGCTTCTTCCTGGATTATCCGTACCTGCTGGTTTTCCCTGCATCCATCGTGTCCATCATTTCCATTTCTTTCTATATCATGGGCAACGCTTTGTCGGATGCGGCTGATCCGCGCAACCACGTTTGATAGATTGGAGAGAGAGACGTAAATGGATAGACAACCGATTATCTCTGCCAAAGACGTGGAGATCACTTTCAGCCTGCGCGGCCGCAAGCTGAACGCCATCCGCAAGTGCTCGCTGGACCTGTACGAAGGCGAGACCCTTGCCATCGTGGGCGAGTCCGGTTCGGGCAAGTCCGTATTCACCAAGACCTTTGTGGGTATGCTGGATGCCAACGGTAAGATCACCGGCGGCTCCATTATGTTCGAAGGCCGCGATATGACCAAGTTCACCGAGAAGGATTGGCTGGGTGTCCGCGGCAAGAAGATTGCCATGGTCATGCAGGACCCAATGACCAGCCTGAACCCGCTGAAGAAGATCGGCAAGCAGATCCAGGAGAGCATTGAGCATCACCAGGGTCTGAAGGGTGAGGAAGCCAAAAAGGCTGCCATCGAGATGCTGGGCAAGGTGGGTATCCCCGACCCCGAGCGTCGGTACGAGCAGTACCCCCACGAGTTCTCCGGCGGTATGCGTCAGCGTGTCGTCATTGCCATTGCAGCGGCCTGCCGCCCGCAGATCCTGATCTGCGACGAGCCCACCACTGCACTGGACGTGACCATTCAGGCACAGATCCTGCAGCTGATCCGCGACCTGCAGAAGGAGCTGGGCATGTCCGTTATCTACATCACCCATGACCTGGGCG